>OLPO01002589.1_pt1 | contig 11040 bp, 10 predicted proteins | sample 1672831 | NCBI WGS metagenome assembly OLPO01 (sample SAMEA3136728, study PRJEB25190) | human gut metagenome
GAGAGAATGGATAAAATTTATTTTAACTGGACAGACAATATCCGTGACTGGTGTATTTCCAGACAGCTTTGGTGGGGACACCGGATCCCGGCATACTACTGTGCAGATTGTGGAGAATTTGTTGTTGCAAGAGAAAATCCGGGCAAATGCCCAAAATGCGGATGCACGCATATGACACAGGATGAAGATACCTTAGACACCTGGTTTTCTTCTGCACTCTGGCCGTTTTCCACACTCGGATGGCCGGATAAGACCGAGGATTTGGATTACTTCTATCCAAATGATGTCTTAGTAACCGGATATGATATTATTTTCTTCTGGGTTATCCGTATGATCTTCTCCGGATATGAGCAGATGGGCGAGGCACCATTCCACACCGTATTATTCCATGGTCTGGTAAGAGATTCCCAGGGAAGAAAAATGAGTAAGTCCCTTGGAAACGGAATCGATCCATTAGAAGTCATTGACAAATACGGGGCAGATGCACTGCGTCTGACACTGATCACCGGAAATGCACCGGGAAATGATATGCGTTTTTACTGGGAGCGTGTAGAAGCCTCCAGAAACTTTGCGAACAAAGTATGGAATGCCTCCCGTTTTATCATGATGAATATCGGAGATGAAAAATTAGAGACACCGGCTTTAGAGGATTTTACAACGGAGGACAAGTGGATCCTTTCAGCAGTGAACTCCCTTGCAAAAGAAGTAACGGAGAACATGGACAAATTCGAGCTTGGAATTGCCGTTCAGAAAGTATATGACTTCATCTGGGATGAGTTCTGTGACTGGTACATTGAGATCACAAAGACCAGAACTTATAAAAAAGAAGAAGATCCGAAGTCTGCAAAAACAGCAATGTGGACCTTAAAGACCGTACTGATCCAGGCATTAAAACTGTTACATCCATATATGCCGTTTATCACAGAGGAAATCTTCTGCACACTTCAGGAGGAAGAAGAGACCATTATGCTTTCAGAATGGCCAACCTTCAAAGAAGAGTGGAACTTCAAGGCAGAGGAAGAAGCAGTTGCCCATGTAAAAGATTTAGTAAAAGGAATCCGTAATACCCGCGCAGAGATGGATGTTCCGCCAAGCCGTAAAGCAAAAGTCTTTATCGTAACAGAGGACAAAGAGTTAGAAGAAATTTTTGCTTCTATGAAGACAGCATATGCGCCACTGATCAGTGCAAGTGAGATCCAGGTTCAGGATACAAAGGACGGTATTGGAGAAGATGCAGTATCCGTTGTGATCCCGGGTGCAGTAGTCTATATCCCGCTTGAGGATTTAGTAGATTTTGAAAAAGAAAAAGAGCGTTTGAAAAAAGAACAGGAACGTCTGAAAAAAGAGTTAGCACGTTCTAAGGGAATGCTTTCTAATGAAAAATTCTTAAGCAAAGCACCGGAAGCAAAAGTATTAGAGGAAAAAGAAAAACTTGCAAAATACGAGCAGATGATGCAGCAGGTAGAAGAACGTCTGTCACAGATGAAATAGAGTGACAATTTAAAAGCATGACAATCGAATAACGAAAAATATTGCAAAATCAAGGGTTTTGTTATACTATAATAGTAAGATATGGGATACCAGATTCTGAATATGCAATAGAAAAGAGGTGACCGTCTATGACTATCACAAAAAGGGAAGTACAGCCAAAAGCCCGCATCACCTACGACGAAATGGAAGCGTTTCTGACACTGCCGGTTCCAAAAGAAGGGGAAGAATATACTTTAGAGGAATTGCTTGCACTGTTAGAAAAGAATCAGATCCGTCATGGGATTGAGCAGGAGACTTTAAGAAAAATGCTCCGGGAGAGGATCTACAATAAAGAGGTCTGTATCGCAGTTGGAACTCCTGTGGTAGATGGAATAGACGGTCATTTTGATTATCATTTTAACAATACTTTCAGTAAAAAACCGAAGATCCGTCCGGACGGAAGTGTGGATTACTGGAGTATCAACATGGTAGAGCCTGTGGAAAAAGGACAGGTAATCGCTATTTATAAGCCACCGGTTCCGGGAGAAGATGGAATGACCGTCAAAGGCAGACCACTGCCGGCAAAGAGAGCGAGGGAACTTCCGCCATTAAAAGGACGCGGATTTACCAGACAGGAAGATGGAAATACCTATACCTCGAATATGGATGGCAAGATCGATATGGAGAATGACAGGATCACCATTTCTCAGGTATATGAAATCTTTGGAAATGCGGATCTTTCCGTTGGAAATATTAATTTTGTCGGTGATGTAGTGGTCCATGGAAATGTGACAGCGGGAGCAAGTGTCCGTGCGACCGGCACGGTAACGATCGATGGTGTGGTAGAATCTGCGGATATTACGGCAGATGGCGATATTGTATTGCGAAGCGGAATGTTAGGAGGAAGCAAGGCAGTCCTTACAACAAAAGCCAACTTATATGCAAAATTTGTGGAATATGCAAAAGTAGATGTCAGAGGAAGTATTGAAGCGGATGCGTTTGTCGGATGTGAGATAACCTGTGGAGATGAGATTGTTCTGAATGGAAAAAAGAGCAGGATCATCGGAGGAAATGTATTTGCAGTCCGCGGAATAGAAGCACTGGTATTAGGAAGTCCCGGCGAAGTTGCAACCTCTATAAGAGTCGGAGTGCGGGAAGAAGTCCTGCATCAGATCAAAGAATTAGAGAAAAAGGTGGAGACGCATCATGAGAATATTACAAAGATAGAAGCCGGACTTGCAAATTTTGAAAGACTTGGAAAAGAGCGTGGTATTGATTACAAGGACGACCCAAGGAGAACAGAACTTTTGCGTGTAAAGATCCAGGAGATTGCCGCAATGGCAGCCGAAAAGACAGAGCTGGAAGGTTTGCAGCGGGAAGTAGAAGAAGCACAGAATGCATCCGTCAAGGCACAAAAGGCAGTATATCCGGGTGTGTCTATCGGAATTGATGAATTAAAAATTTCCGTGCAGGATATGCAGGAACGGGTACAGTTTGTGAAAAGTGTCGATAAAATCCTAATGATGCGGATAGAAGAATAATCTGTCTAAGGAACTCGGATCCTGCGATGAGTTTTCCGGGTGCAGGTATTGCAAAATAAGTCAAAGAAATATATGATAAAGGAAGTCTGTAGGACAGGCTTCCTTTTTTGGATTTAGGAAAGGCTGATAAAATGAAAATGACATATGAACAGGCAGTTTCATATCTTTATGAGATACCAAAGTTTACGAAAAAAAACGGATTAGAGCATACAAAGGAGCTGTTGTGGAGGCTAGACATCCGCGAGGAAAATTTTAAGATCATCCATGTGGCGGGAAGCAATGGAAAAGGTAGTGTCTGTCGAGCCATCAGCGAAGTGTTAACGGAGAATCAGAAAAGCAATGGATTGTTTATTTCACCACATTTAGTAAGAATGGAAGAGCGTTTTTGTATCAATGGAAAAATGTGCTCTGTGGAGGAATTTTTAGAGGCATTTCACTGTGTCTATGAAGTCGTAGAACGAATGCAAAAAGAAGGACTTGCACATCCAACTTTTTTTGAATATCTCTTTGGAATGGGAATGTGGATCTTTCAAAAAAAACGGGTGGAATATCTGGTGCTAGAGACAGGACTAGGAGGCAGGCTCGATTGCACCAACGTTTTTACGCATCCACTGTTAACGATCATTACCTCGATCAGTTTAGAGCATACCGAGTATCTGGGAGATACGATTGAAAAAATTGCGGCAGAAAAAGCAGGGATCATCAAGCAGGGAGTACCGGTACTCTATGATGCCGGCAATGAGAAAGCAGATCAGGTAATCAGCACAAAGGCATCGGCATGTCAGGCAAAAATTTATCCGGTACATAGAAATTCCTTAAAATTTCCTAAATTTAATGGGAAATATATTGATTTTTATTTTCAATGTGACTATGATGTAGATACGAAAATTTCGATTCCGTTTGCAGCACCATATCAGATGATGAATATGACACTGGCATATCAGGCGATGAGGATGTTAGAACCGGAAACAGGTATAAAAAAAGAAGAGATTCTAAAAGGAATCCGAAATACCAGATGGCAGGGAAGAATGCAGGAGGTCGGAGAAAATATTTATTTTGACGGTGCACACAATGTGGCAGGGATTCATGCATTTTTAGATTCCGTTGCATTAATACGACCCCAGAATCCGATATTGCTGTTTTCGATGGTATCGGATAAGGACTATGAAAAAGCCATACAGCTTTTAGCCGAGAGGAGACAATGGGAACAAGTCATTGTGACCACGATTTCAGACAAACGCGGCATTCCGGCAGAAGACATTGCCAGGATATTTTCCCATTTCGGACAGCAGGCTGTCGTAATTGAGGACAGCAGAAAAGCCTATGAATGGGCATTAAAAGGTAAGAAACGGGGACAGGCATTGTTTTGTACCGGTTCATTATATTTTATAGGAGAGTTATTAGAGATTACAGGAGGTAAGAACAGTGATTGATTTTGAAGAAGAGTTAAAGAAATTTCAGCCAAGCCTTGAGGTGGAAGAGGCAGAGGAAGCTATTTACAATCAGGATCTGACAGATATGACAGACATCTTAAAAGAAATGCTTAAAGATATGAAAGGAACAGTATAATGGAATGTTATCGATGCGGAGCAACGCTTGGCAGAGAATCCTTTTGTCCAAGCTGTGGCACAGATGTAAAAGTATATAAAAAGATCATGCAGACATCGAATGCATATTATAATCAGGCACTTTCACGGGCAGGTGTCAGGGATCTGTCGGGAGCAGTGGAGAGCCTGAAAAAGAGTCTGCGTTTTAACAAAAAGAATATCCAGGCAAGAAACCTGTTAGGACTGGTATATTTTGAGATGGGAGAGACCGTATCTGCGCTTAGTGAGTGGGTCATCAGTAAGAATTTTAAACCGGAGAATAATATTGCCGGGGAGTACTTAGATGAGATTCAAAAGAACAGAGCCAGATTAGAATCGATCAACCAGACGATCAAGAAATATAATCAGGCATTGCTGTACTGTCATCAAGACAGCAGGGATATGGCGATCATCCAGTTGAAAAAGGTGCTTTCCATGAACCCTAAGATGGTACAGGGACATCAGTTGTTAGGTCTGCTCTATTTAGAGGAAGGCAATTACGAGCAGGCAGCCAAGGCATTAGAAAAAGCACATGCCATTGATACGAACAATACCACAACACTTCGTTATATGAAGGAGTTAGATGACCGTGCAAAAGCATCGGGAACGACGTTAAAGGACAAAAATAAAAAGACGGTTTCCTATCAGAGTGGAAACGATACGATCATCCGTCCGGTTTCTAATTTTAAGGAGAGCAGTTCCGGTTCTACGGTATTAAATATTGCGATCGGTCTGATCGTAGGAGTGCTGATCACCTGCTTTTTAGTAGTTCCGGGAGTTAGACAGAGTGCGAAATCCAATGCAAAGAACGAGGTGTTACAGGCAAATGATTCCCTTTCATCAAAGAATCAGGAAATCAAGACACTGCAGGCAAAAGTGGATGAACTGAATGGAAAGATTTCAGACGAGCAGAACAGTGCGGACAGTGCCGATGGAAAAGTGGCAACTTATCAACAGCTTTTAACTGCCTATGCAGCATATCGTGATGGCAATAAGACAGCGGCAGGAGATGCCCTTGGCAATGTAAAGGCGGAATATTTAGATGACGAGTCAAAGAAGATTTACGATGCAGTTAACAGTGAAGTGAACAGCGAGTATTTAGCTTCTACCTATCAGGATGCTTACCAGAAATACAGCAGCCTGAACTATGCAGAAGCGGCAGCAGGCTTCCAGAAGATCATCGATATGGATGAGAACTATCATGACGGTTATGCACTGTATTACCTTGCACAGTCCTATCGTAAGAATAACGATATTGACAATGCAAGAACTTACTACCAGAAGGTGGTGGAATTATATCCGAATACGGAGCGTTCCTCAAGAGCACAGAAATATTTAGATGAATTTGGTACAGCGGAAGCGGACACAGCAAATCCGGATGATGCAGCGGATGAAAATACAAGAGATACAACAACTGGAGATACCGGTAATACGGATATTCCGGGAATTGAATAGTGGTACAATATAGGAACAATACAAAAGACATCAGGCTTTTTGCCCGGTGTCTTTTTGATTATAAAAAATGCTCCATAGTGCAGCAGTTTTTATGATATGAAACCAATCTATGATACAAGAAAAAATTATAAGAAAGATAGAGGAGAGGTATATGATATTTCAGTATGAATTAAAAGACAACAGTCTTCGGGTCATGGTGCCAAAAGAACTTGACCACCACAGTTCCATTGATCTGCGTTCGCAGACGGATATGTTACTTCAAACGTATCATGTGAAAAATCTGGTTTTTGATTTTAAAGATACGGAGTTTATGGACAGCTCCGGAATCGGCATGATGATCGGGCGGTGCAAAAACATGGATTTTACGGGTGGAGAAGTTCGGGCAGAGCATATGAATGGACGTATCCGAAAGATTTTTTTGTTGTCAGGATTGCATAAAATGGTAAAGATTGAGGAAGGCGGAGAAGAAGAATGAGAAAAAATGAGATGTATATGAGTTTTTTTGCAGATTCCGTGAATGAGAGTCTTGCGCGTATTACCGTTGCGGCATTTGCAATGGAGTTAAATCCTACGATGGAGGAAATTGAAGATATCCGTACTTCCGTTTCGGAGGCGGTGACAAACGCAATTATCCATGGCTACGAAGAAAAAGAAGGAATGGTAGAGATCCACTGTGTACTCTTAGACCGGTTATTACATATTGAGATCAAGGATAACGGAAAAGGAATTCCTGATGTGGAAAAAGCAAAACAGCCGTTTTATACGACAAAACCGGAGTGTGAGCGTTCCGGAATGGGGTTTGCTTTTATGGAGGCATTTATGGATTCCGTGAAAGTGGAGTCTGAGCTGCATATCGGAACCAGGATTACGATGGAAAAGGAGATAGGGAAAGTAGAGGATGAGTGATTTTACGGAAAGGCTTACCAGGGCACATACAGGAGATGAAAAGGCCAGGGAAGAGCTGATTCTGGAGAATCGTCCGTTAGTCTATGCGGTGGTCAAGCGTTTTGAGTACCGGGGCTATGACAGGGAAGAACTCTTTCAGATCGGAATGATAGGTCTGATGAAAGCGATTGATCGTTTTGATACAAAGTACGAGGTGGCATTTTCCACCTATGCCGTACCGTTGATCACGGGGGAATTGAAACGTTTTTTTCGGGATAATTCCATGATGAAGGTTTCGAGAGGTTTGAAGGAACAGGGATACCATATTGCAAAAGCAAGGGAAAAAATTGAGCAGGAAAAAGGCAGGGATGCCACCTTAGAGGAAATTTCAAAGGAGACGGGGCTTAGTACCGAGGAAATCCTTATGGCAACGGAGGCGAATCGGGAAGTCTCTTCTTTATCGCAGAGCATTTATGAAAAAGACGGCAGTGAGATTTCGTTAGAAGAGCAGTTGTCTGCAAAAGGCGGGGCAGTTCCGGCAGGGAGTGACCAGTCCGGGGAAGGAGATTATGAAAAAGAATTTGTGGTCAACCGGATCTTAGTGGAGCAGCTTTTAGGAGAGTTAAACGAAAAAGAGCGGAAGCTGATCACGCTGCGGTATTTTGAAGAAAAAACACAGGTACAGGCTGCAAAGGAATTAGGGGTCAGCCAGGTACAGGTTTCGCGTTTAGAAAAGAAGATCCTATTGAGGCTGCGAAAGCGTGTCTAAAGAAAAAAGAAGAGTCATCCGATATTATTTACAAATAGGAACAATCATGTGGGGTGACAATATGAGCAGGATAACATCGTATGGAAAGCAGAGCATAACGGATTTATTAGGAAAAATGAATCAGGCAGAGAATGTAATAGATCAGGCGGATAAAACAGAAGATGGAAAGAGTACAAAAAAAGATAAGAGCAAAGTATTTGCAGGCGACCTGAATCTGATTGATGATCCGGTAACTAAAAAACGGAAAGAGGCACAGCAAAAAGCTCTGAAGGTCGTAAAGGATGCCTGGGATATCGACCGTTCTATTGATGCGGATATCCAGGAGCGAAGAGATCACTATGACAAAATGAAGACTTTGTACAGTGAGGCACAGGATGAGGTTTTAAAGATCAATGACCAAAAAAAGGCATTGAGAGAGCAGCACATGGTAGAGCCGGATTCCCAGGAACAAAAAGATTTAGAACTCTTAGAGAAAAGACAGGTTTGCATGAGTGGAAAATTCAATATTGAGTTGACCGAGGAGGAGTGGAAACGCTGTGAAGAAATCGATAAGGCTGGACTGACCAACTACCAGGAACAGGCATTAGAATTAAATAAACGAAGTATCCATTTCCGGGAGGAACGCAAGGAAGCCCAAAAGGGTATGAAGGAGGATGTAGCCAAGATCAAGGCAATCCGTTTGGAACGTTTGAAGTCAGATCCTATGGTAGAAGCAGAGAAAAATGCAGATCAGATCATGGAAAATGCGAGCAAAGAAATTATCGGTCTGTTGAAACAGGAAGCCATAGACAACATGGATGAAAAGCAGCAGGAAGCTGAAGAAAAGGCGAAAGATACCAAGGAAGAGAAGAAAGAGGAAGAAAAAAAGTTAGAGGAACAGAAGTTAGAACGGGAAAAACAGGAAGCTATGATGATGCAGACCAAAGAAGCGGCAAGAAAAGTCCGGGCACAGCAGAAGCGCGTGGAGGCATCGGATGTGGATATGGGAGAGATCGTGACCCTTGCAAGAGACTACCGTCAGCCGGAAAATGTGTCGCAGACTTTGAATGAGATCAAGAATAATATGAAACTGTTAGAGGCGGATTTGAAGGGAATCCAGGTGGATGAAGAGGGATAAGAAATATTCATTGTCACTGGTTCGACCAGCAACCAGAAGGGGCGTATTCACGAAAAAATCACGAAAAATATGTAAAAAGTAGTAGAAAATCGTTAAAAAACTTGTAATTTCATTAAAAAAGTATTAAAATTGAACTCATCGGCTGGTATGACCAGCCAAAGAATATCATATATTTAAGTAGCATTGAAGGAGGAAAGAAGATATGTTATTCAACCTTTATGGCGATAACGCCATGTGGCAGCTTCTCGGATGGGTCCTGGTATTTGCCGGATTAGTTATCTGTAATGAAATTGCCCGTCGTACAAAAGCAGGAGGAGTATTCTTTTTCCTGATCTTACCACTTGCATTGACAGTTTATTTTATTGCCATCGCAGTAGGCGCAGCAAACGGCTCAGAATGGGCATTAAACAACCAGACACATAAATACATGAACGGTTGGTTCCGTTATGCGAAGCTGTATGCAGCAGTAGCAGGATGTATTGGTTTCATGATGCTCAAATACAAATGGGGCATTGGAAAGAAAGAATGGTTTAAACCATTCCCATTCATCATCGTAGCAATTAACATTTTAATCGCAGTATGTTCTGACTTTGAGTCTGCGATCAGAGGTGCACAGGCATTTGCTGAGACCGGTTCCAGATACTGGTTATCTAACGAGGGCGTATGGCTCTACGGTGGATGGTGGAACTGGGTAAACGGTATTGCCGGAATTCTTAACATCTTCTGTATGACAGGATGGTGGGGAATCTACACATCCAAGAAAAAAGATGATATGTTATGGCCTGATATGACATGGCAGTTCATCTTAGCATACGATGTATGGAACTTTACTTATACATACCTGAACCTTCCTACACATAGCTGGTACTGTGGTATTGCATTATTATTAGCACCTACATTCGCAGCAATGTTCTGGAACAAGGGTGGCTGGATCCAGAACCGTGCAAATACTTTAGCAACATGGTGTATGTTCGCTCAGGTATTCCCATTATTCCAGGTAGGATCTAAGTGTGCAGTATTACCATCTCTTTATGGAAAAGAGTGGACAAATGGTTTAGAGTTAGCTACAGCAGCTCAGCCTGCATATGCAAACCCAACAGCTCAGGGTGTAATGGCAATCCTTGCAATCATTGTAAACGTACTTTGCATTACCATTATCATCAAACGTTCTCTTGAGCAGAAGAAGAACCCATACAAGAACGAAATCTTTACAGATCAGAAAGACTTCCAGATTGCTATGGCAAGAGCTGAAGAGCAGTAAGAAGAATAGAAATTGTGAGAAGACATGGAGGAAACTCTGTGTCTTCTTTTTTTGTGTGATCTGTTAGGAAGGGGAATGTTCAGCGAGCTCCTGACGATTATTCCAGGTTCCCTTGTGCTAAACATTCCGATGAACCTCCTTAAAAGCAGGAATCGTGTTCGCCAGAGGGCTCCACGCTTCCGGGAGTTTCATCTCCATAGCACAAAAAGAAACTTTTCATAATCGTCGGGAGCTCGCTGGGATATACGCTTTCTAATGCGGTTTGGGGAGGAAGAGTTCTATGTTGAGATTTCCGAAAAGGTGTTGCCAGGTAATTGTGGTGAAAGAGAACTAGATATATTATATGTAAAATGGTCTTGATTTCAGAAATGGGACATGTTATGTAAATCTAATGATTTATAGAACATTCCGCAAAATCCTTAGAGAATTTTCAAAATTTCTTGGATAGCTTCTGGATGAATTTTTAGAGACCATTTACAAACAAGTCATAAATCATCTTAAATTTTCCATATAAACACAATGTAGCTGTCCTCGACTATCCTCACAGACAGTTGCGAGGCTTCCGTCGTGAGGAGCACGCTGCCGCTCATGTTTTGTGTCTGTTTGAGCCTGTAGGGCGAGTTGCACAAAATATGAGCAAAAAGGCGTGGGCGACGAACAGGAAACGTAGCATGTCAGTGGGGATAGCCGAGAACAGCGGCAGCATATAATATATATGAAGAGAAGAAAGCCATCCGAAGAAAAAACCTTTAGAATACAGTTATATACAGATAAACATTCGGCGTTATAGAACCAAAAAAATAAACCAAACAAAACAGATCAAATTTCAAAAATATTTAAAATCGCATTCAAAAAAAACATCCACAATTGCATTCAAAACCAGTTGTACCACATTTCTCAACATGCTATAATACCCTCAAAGCATATTTTCTTATATAAGGCGGCACTTCTGCCGT
>OLPO01002597.1_pt1 | contig 11018 bp, 8 predicted proteins | sample 1672831 | NCBI WGS metagenome assembly OLPO01 (sample SAMEA3136728, study PRJEB25190) | human gut metagenome
CCGATCAGCCAATATCCGCCGTCTTCCGTGGGTCCCAGCACGTAATCCTTCTCCCGAAGAATGGTGAAGGCACGGTTGAAATCCACTTTGTCCGCGTACGGGACATCTGTTCCGATGAGGATGCACCGCTCATATCCCACGGACATGGCCCGGCTCAGCGCATTGTACATCCGCTCCCCCAGACCGTCTCCTTCCTGTTCGAAGAACTGCGCCCCCGGGAACAGTTCCCGGAACGCCCCTTCGTTGGGTCCGCCGCCGGTATACGCCACGAACACGTCCGCGATGGTATCCGTCAGGGCCTCCGAAAGGTCCTGCAGGAACGCCATGTGCAGTCCGGCACACTCCTCCGGCTTCAAATAGGGCATCAATCTCGTTTTGGTTCTTCCCGCTTCCGGGATTCTGGTAAAAACAACTACTGCCTGATTCATACTAATCCGATTATCCTATTTCCTATCTGCTGTTCTTATCTCAAAAAAGATATAAAAAGTCATAATGTTTCATGTTATTTTATCATAAACATTGGTTAATTTATATCGATTATTTGTTTTCTCGGTGACCGGCAAATTCATTTTTTGTATTTGTCACAGAATCGGCATGTTGCCGGGTGCTATTATACCACAGTTTGCATTATTATTAATAGCATAATTTAATATTTTTGCCAAAAACCGTTCGCTTTGTGCTATAATAGATATACTTCGTGTGATATTTAAAATATCCTTTGTGGTATTCTGAATATCATTTCTACTTATTTATGCAACACAAAGAACAGGAAAAAGACTATGAAAACATCACTCGTAATTATGGCGGCGGGTATCGGTTCTCGCTTCGGGGGCGGCATTAAACAGCTGGAACCGGTAGATACCAACGGCCACATCATTATGGATTATTCCATCCACGATGCCGTCGAAGCCGGCTTTAACAAAATTATTTTTATCATCCGAAAGGATATCGAAGCGGATTTCCGAGAGGTTATCGGAAACCGAATCGAAGACGTCTGCCGAAAGTGCGGCGTGGAAGTGCACTACGCCTTCCAGGATATCCGCGATATCCCGGGAGAGCTGCCGGAAGGCCGCACCAAACCTTGGGGCACCGGACAGGCGGTGCTGGCAGCCAAAGATCTGATTCGGGAACCCTTCATCGTGATCAACGCCGATGACTACTACGGCAAAGAGGGATTCCGCCGAATCCACGAGGCCCTCACCTCGGAGAACGGGGAGCACTGCATGGCGGGCTTCGTGCTGAAGAACACCCTGTCGGACAACGGGGGCGTCACCCGGGGCATCTGCCACATGAAGGATCGCTATCTCACCCGAATCAAGGAAACCAAGAACATCCGAAAGACGCCGGAGGGTGCGGAAGCGGACGGCACCGCCATCGACATCGACTCTCCGGTCTCCATGAACATGTGGGGATTCCGGCCGGAGTATTTGCAGCAGCTGGAGCAGGGCTTCCGGGACTTCTTCCGCAAGGAAGTTCCCGAGAACCCGCTGAAATCCGAGTTCCTGATCCCCATCCACGTGGGCGATCTTCTGGAGGCGGACGATATTTCCGTCAAAGTTCTCCCCACCGACGACACGTGGTACGGCATGACCTACAAAGAAGACGTGCCGGAAGTCCGGAAGAGCTTCGCCAAGTTGATTAGCGACGGAATCTATACGGAAGAATTGTTCGACGATCTAGCGTAAAATATTTTTATGATTGATATATGAAAGGAATCGATATGAAGAAATTATCCATGGACAAGCTCATCTCCACCGTTCAGGCCCGGCGAGAGGTTTTGGGGCTGACGAAGAAGGACCTGTCGGAGAAGTGCGGCATGAACCGAACCATGATCAGCCATATGGAGAACCACAACTACGTGCCTTCCATCAAGCAGCTGCAGGATCTGGCGGAAGCGCTGGAGTTCGACCCGACGGATGTTTTTGCGGAGGAGCATGGGGCGCATGTAAAAGCAGACCGGAAGTACAAGATTGCCGTTGCGGGCACGGGTTACGTGGGGCTCAGCGTGGCTACCCTGCTGGCGCAGCACAATCAGGTTACCTGCGTGGACATTTTGGAGGAACGGGTGGACAAAATCAACCGCCGGGAATCCACCATTCAGGACGATTACATCGAGGATTACCTGGTCCACAAAGACCTGGATATCACCGCCACTCTGGACGGAGAGGAGGCGTACCGAAACGCGGAATACGTCATCATCGCCACACCGACCAACTACGACAGCAAGAAGAATTTCTTCGACTGCTCCGCCGTGGAAGCGGTCATCGAGCTGGTTCTGAAGGTGAACCCGGATGCCACGATGATCATCAAATCCACCATTCCGGTGGGATTCACCGCCTCCGTTCGGGAGAAGTACCACACCAAAAACATCATTTTCAGCCCGGAGTTCCTGCGGGAATCCAAGGCGCTGTACGACAACCTGTACCCTTCCCGCATCATCGTTTCCTGCGATGAGGACAGCAAGGAGAAGGCCCGGACCTTTGCCACCCTTCTGCAGCAGGGCGCCATTAAGGAGAACATCGATACCCTGTTCATGGGCTTTACGGAGGCAGAGGCGGTAAAACTCTTCGCCAACACCTACCTGGCCCTGCGGGTTTCCTACTTCAACGAGCTGGACACCTACGCGGAGATGAAGGGCCTGAGCACTCAGGAAATCATCAAGGGCGTGTGCCTCGACCCGCGCATCGGCGACCACTATAACAACCCGTCCTTCGGCTACGGCGGCTACTGCCTGCCGAAGGACACCAAGCAGCTGCTGGCCAACTACGCGGATGTGCCTCAGGAGATGATGACGGCCATCGTGGAATCCAACCGGACCCGGAAGGATTTCATCGCGGACCAGGTGCTGGAAATGGCCGGTGCATACGGTGCGAACAGCGAATACGATGCGGAGCACGATGCAGAGAAGAACGTCACCATCGGTGTATACCGACTGACCATGAAGAGCAACTCGGATAACTTCCGGCAGTCTTCCATTCAGGGCGTTATGAAGCGAATCAAGGCCAAGGGCGCCAACGTGATTATCTACGAGCCAACCCTGGAAGACGGCACCACTTTCTACGGAAGCAAGGTGGTGAACAACCTGAAACGGTTCAAAAACAAGTCCCACGCCATCATCGCCAACCGGTATGATGAATGCCTGGACGATGTAGCGGAGAAGGTATATACCCGAGATATTTTCAAGAGAGACTAAGGGGGGCGAACATGCAGAATATCGATCTTACCGGAAAAACAATTCTCGTGACCGGTTCCGCCGGTTTCATCGGTTCGAACCTGGTGCTGGAGCTGCTGAAGTCCGAGTCGGAAGCCACCATCATCGGGCTGGATAATGTAAACGATTATTACGATGTAAGCATCAAAGAGTGGCGGCTTTCGGAAATTGAAAAAGCCGCTGCCGAGAGCAGTTGTTCCTATCATTTTATCAAGGGAGATTTGGCGGACCGCGCTGTAATCGACCGTCTCTTTGCGGACTACAAGCCGACGGTCGTTGTAAACCTCGCAGCGCAGGCGGGCGTAAGATATTCCATCACCAATCCGGATGCATACATTCAGAGTAACTTGATTGGTTTCTATAATATTCTGGAAGCCTGCCGGCACGCCGAACCAGCGGTGGAACATCTTGTATACGCCTCCTCTTCTTCGGTATACGGCTCCAACAAAAAAGTGCCGTACAGCACCGAAGATAAGGTGGACAACCCGGTTTCCCTCTACGCGGCTACAAAGAAGAGCAATGAACTGCTGGCCCATGCCTACAGCAAGCTGTATAATATTCCGTCTACCGGTCTCCGGTTCTTCACCGTGTACGGACCGGCCGGACGACCGGACATGGCGTATTTTGGTTTTACCAATAAGCTGCGGAAGGGCGAAACCATTCAGATTTTCAATTACGGAAACTGCAAGCGGGACTTCACTTTCGTGGACGATATCGTGGAAGGCGTGAAGCGCGTGATGAAAGGTGCGCCGGAGAAAGCGGTCGGTGAGGATGGACTCCCGATTCCGCCGTATGCGGTGTACAACATCGGAAACAGCAATCCGGAAAACCTGCTGGACTTCGTGACCATCCTTCAGGAGGAGCTGATTCGCGCAGAGGTTCTTCCGGCCGACTATGATTTCGAGGCTCACAAAAAACTGGTGCCGATGCAGCCAGGAGATGTTCCGGTGACCTATGCGGACACCGGTGCGCTGGAACGGGACTACGGCTTCAAGCCGAATACCGACCTGAGAGACGGACTGAGAAAGTTCGCCGAGTGGTATAAAGAATTCTATAAGGTATAAAATAGCGAAACGCCCCGAGGGTTCGTCCAATGACGGATCCCGGGGCGTTTTGCGTAGGTGCAGCTACACCGCTTCGGGCGTGGTCTATATGTGCGGAGCAGTGCATGGGAGGATGATTTCGGATCTATACTTTTTGGTGTTGGTGATGGAAATGGATCTCATCATCAGCACCATTTTTTAAGAATAATTCTATTCCAATTATCTCTATAGCGTGTGTGAAATCTCATGTGCCTAGAACTTCGAGGTGAGTTCACGCTTTTTGTCCGAAAAATGAGATTTAGCGTGAACTTGCCCTGAAATTCTAGGCATATTGAACTATCATTTTAATACCTTCTCTAATCACTGAACGCTTTTGCTTTTCACCAACACTATTTGACAAAGAGTCTTGACGGTGCCTTTGCCTTGGATGCTGCCGAGACAGTCATCGGCGCAGCTGATGTGAGCATCATAACAGCTACTGCTGATGCAATAATCTTATTTTTTACTTTCATATTAACCTCGTTCACACTTTTATTTGATATTATGTGTTTTTAATCACACTTTTATTAAAAGGCATGGATGTCCCCCTCAGCCTTCTTCCAACCATCCGTCTTTCCATCAGCGCCTGAAGATTTCGATTCCTTCGTGCTTTCAGCCTTCGCATTGTCTGCCTCCCCGTTATCCGTCTTGCCACTGTCTGGGTTCTGTGCATCGAAACTCGATGGCCGGCCGGATTCATCCGGCTGACTCGGCTGCTCTGGTGTGTCCGGTTTCGCTGGTGCATTCGGATCCTTCTCGAAGGTGACGTCAATGCGGTGAGTGGCTTTAACGTTCCGGATGGTGTAGGACTTGGCGGTTTTGCTTATTTTTACAATCTTACCGTCCACCTTGAAGGTGCTGATACGGTAACCGTCGTCCGGGGTAATGTGGAAGGTGCCGCTTCCACCCCACTTGACGTTCCGCGTCTCATCGATGGGGCCGTGGTCGCCGGCGGTGGTGGTAACCTTGAAGAAATCGATGTACTTCAGGCCTTTGACCCGGATAATCATAGCAATGCGAGGGTCCTTACTGTAAGGATCCCGAGACTGGGTGGTCATCTTGGTGAGATCCAGCCGAGTGTTTTTGCCCCCCTTGGTGGCGATGTGGCTTACCATGTAGAAAATCATCTTGCCATTCTTGTTGGTTCCGGCATAGATCTGGATGTGGTGACCGGAGCCGGTTTTCCGGACAACGGAAACCATGTCACCCTTCTTGAGGGATTTAGTGCCGGTTCGCTGTACCAGCTGCGAGGCCGGAATCCCCTTCTTGGCGATCATGATTCGTTGAATCTTCTTGCTTTTCTTAATCTGCTTGGCGTTCTGACCCTTAATCTTCTGGCCTTTGACCCAGAATCGCTGCCCTGTCGGGATGACTTTGTAACGCTGCAGGCACCAGGACACGTAATCCGCACAGTGGAGACGAGTCCTCTTTCCATATCGGGAGCGCTTGAATCGCTTGTCAAAATAAGATGTGGGGCATCCCTTACCGGAATAAACCGCCTTCTCATGGGTGACCTTCACGCAAATGCTCCGACACTGTTGCAGCCACTCGTTCACGTTCATGCTCCGGGTGGCCGCATAGGTATCCTGCATGCCCAGCTGCAGAGCGAAGGCCAGCGTCCCGCAGGTGATCATCAAGGTTGTGATGAATCTGTTCTTTCTCATGTATGTTCTTTCTTTATAAAAATAGGTTGGTGCCGTTCAGGTATGCCGATTTTATTTAGTTTTTGGCCATTTGTATTTCCAATTTATAGCATTGTAAGTTTTGCCTTTTACACGTTTATAGGCATCTACATATACACAGTATTTCGTGTGACGCTTTAGTTTTTTTATCGTTATAGAATTCTTCTTATTCCCTTTTATCGTATACGTCTTAACTTTTAGAACTCCGTAATCCTTGCCCAATTGACAAACCTTCACTTTGTAGCCGGACATTCCCTTTTGCTTTTTCCATTTGATTTTCATGCTCTTTTTCCCGACTTTCAACTTTGTTATCTTGGTCGGGCCCGGATTAATTATTATCTTGCCTGTTGTAACAACCGTGCCGGTCTTATCACCTTTGAACTTTGCAGTTATCTTGGTAGTACCAGTCCCAATCTTCTTGTTGTTACTGTACTTATATGTGACGTTATAATCCTCTTTTGTCCATAAAATATTTGTGCACTCACACCCATATGAATCTTTATATCGAAGATCCAGCTGATATCCCGGCTTTTTCGATTTTCCGTTATATGAATAATATCTTGTGCTCTCAACTCTCAAATCCGCACGACTCACCTTGAAGGGAGTTACAGTGAATGGAATTTCAACGCTGCCTGAGAACGGAGCGTTTTCCGCCGTTATAAGCAATGTATGCTTTCCCGGTTCCGGATAAATCTCATCATTCAGCCCAATAGAATTCTCTCCACAAATCTCAAAAGTTATATCCTCTCCAATCTCCGGCTCTACGCCATTCGGTGCGGTATATTTTAAATGCTTGTAGATGTTCTTTTCCCGTGCAATCTCATCATGTTTCCCATAATAGCTCTTCGCCTTATCCTTCATCACACCATATTCAAATGTGGTCTTGTCCAGATGGAAGTTCCACTTGGTGATGTCGTAGGCATCGCTGCTCTGTGCATCCGCCTTTGCATCATCTGCGAAAACTCCGATTCCGCAGCTGGTGATGACCAGCACGGCGGTTAGTAATATGCTTGCGATTCGTTTCATTGGTTTTACCCCCTTCTATAGTATTGTGTTCACCTTCGGGATTTTCCGAAGGATGTATGTGATGATGAATGCGGCCACGAAGAACACCAGCGCCATTCCGATGAAAATCAGGAAATTGTACCGATACGGGTTGAAACCGAACCACTTCATAGACGCGGTGACGAATATCATGTGAATCAGGTAGATGCCGAAGGAACAGTCGTTGAGCGTATTCACCCGGGAACGTTCTTTGACATCGATATTCATCAGAAGGTTATACATTCCAGCGGTCTGCAGAACCACCGGAATGGATCCGTATCCGAATAGAATCTGAAATGTTTCGTCCGACATTTGCCCCAGCACTGCGCTGCAGTAGGTGGATAACATGATGATTATCACGCTTGGAATCAGGAACAGCATCCAGGATTCCACCTTGCCCAGGGACTTCTTCCGGAACATATGCCCCAGGAATAGGTACGCCGGGTAAATCATGGTGGTCGGAATGTAGAATCCCGGTTCCAGTCCGAAGATTCGGCTCAATGGCAGGAGGGACACGAACAACACGATGCTTCCGATTAATCCCCACATCTGTCGATCCGTGGCGTGATCCGCCACCATCTTGTAGAAAGGCATCATGAGGTAGAGGCCAATCATCAGATAGAGGTACCACATGTGGGCCCAGCTCTGTCCGGTGAACAGCCGATACAGCCAGCCGGTAAGCAAGGTTTTCTGGAAACCGGTGGCATAGTCCAGAATCTGGAACAGAAGCGTGAATACCAACAGCGATATCACCATTCGCCGAGTGTATTTGAAGATTTTTCCCCCGGTCAGGTTCTTGTTCTCGTCCAGGAGCAGTGCACCTGTAATCATCAGAAAACAAGGCACCGCCCACATAAGCATGTTCTCTGCGGTCTGGGTTACCAGCTTTTCCGTTCCGGTGATGAGTCCGTCGTAATACGCGTTGCTGGCGAACAGGGTGTGCAGCACCACAATGGCAAAGCAGGCGAAAATCCGAATATACGGAAATTGTTTGATATATGTTTTCTGCATAAATTCGTCCTTCCCCGTTGCTCTCTAGTAAAGATCCTTGGCGCTTCCACCGACGCAGCCGGCAGAGTTGGAGTGTCTCGACGAACCGGATTTCTTGGAAGAACTTCGGGAGCTGCCGGAACTGCCGGAACTGCCGGAGCCGGATGCAGCGGCCGCTGCAGCAGATTCTTCCGATTCGTACTGACTATCCGTCTTGATATCCCCCAGCTTGCTTTTACCCTCTTCCAGAAGCTTCCGGATTGTTTTCTCGTCCGTTTCCTTCCGAATCTTCTTTGTGTACTCGCTGATAATCTTCTCTACCTGCTTCTTCTCTTCGCTTCGGTAATTGGACTTATTGATGCAGCTGTTCAAGGATTTGATTGCCTTGTTCTGTGCCTCCGCAGTCTTGATTTCTGCCGCTGTCTTCACCTTATCGATGTCCGACTTCATGTTCTTGGCGATGATGTTCACCGCTTCCTTGCTCTTAGCCTCGTCAATCTGCTCTTTACCGTCTTTGACCAGCGCCTTGATTTCCTTCTGCTCCTTCTCCCGGTAGTCCGAGTAGTTCACGTCAGAAATCTTCTCGATGGCAGTATCCTTTGCTTTCATTAAGGTGTACTGCTTATAGGCGAAAATTCCACCTACCACGACCACCAGTGCCGTTACCACAGAAACGATTGCGATTACATATTTTCTTTTCACTGAATTCCCCTTTCGCATTGCGCAACAATAGAGGTGTCCAAAGGCACCTCTATTTCATCTGTTATTCAATTAGTTCATCTTGTGATAATTCGTATATCTCCAGGTTCCCCGTTTGCCGTACCAAATCTTCCAGCCATTGCCGCCGGTTTCGTTCCGGAAATTCGGATCGTAGACATAGTACTTCTTACCATGCTTAATCACAGTCCAGGAATGAGGTGCCCGGTGTGCCACCTTGCCCCGTACCTGATGCACGTTGTATCCCAGAAGTTTTGCCTGGATGTAGAAAGTGGCCGCCATTACGTAGCAATTGCCTTTTCCTTTCTTGAATCCGCGAAGAGCATACTTCTCTGAAGAGCTCTGTCTCCACCATCTATCGTAGTACTTGAGCTTATAGGAATTCTTGTACGCCTGACGAAGCGACCAATGGGTCTTGTTCAGCTTGCGGATTCCCAGCGCATATGCTTCGTGAAGCGCTCCGCTCTTCGGAATCTTCAGATAACCAATCTTGGTATTTTTCGCCATAGCACCTGTCTTTGGGTAAAAATAATATCCATGCAGCTTCTTATTCCGAGTCAATGCCTGCCACTTGGTTGCCAGAACACCATGCCCCTTGGAATAATAGGTCTTACCGTTGTAGTTGAAGAAGCCTTTGCCCTTGAGGATGCCGCTGCCGGTGTTGAAGAAGTACAGCTTCTTGCTGATTTTCTTGACGCCGGTTGCCATCTTACCGCCGCTGTAGAAATAGCGGTTGTACTTGTCCGGGCACTTCACCCAGCCGGTCTTGGTAATAGCACTGCCGTCCTTGTTGAAGTAATACAGGTTTCCGGATACTTTCCGGACACCGGTCATCATCACATTTCCGCTAAAGTAGTACTTTTTGCCGCTGATGGTCTGAATACCGTTCACCAGCACGCCGTCGGTTCCGGCGTACATCTTGCTGCTTCCGGATGGAATCCATCCCGTCTGCAGAACACCTGTCTCACTGAAGAAATAATTCTTCCCTTCAATCGACTGCTTTCCGGTAACACACTTGTCATCCACGTAGTAGTATTTGCTGCCGTTCTCGGTCACCCAGCCATTCTTCACTTCCGGCTTCGGATCATTTGAATTCGTTGTACTCTCTGTTGCCGCCTGCGTTCCGGTTTCATTCGCCGCCTCTGCGGTGGTATCTGCAAAGGCGCTTATCGGAATCATTGTTGCCGCTACAATCAAACTCAGCAGCAGTACTTTCACGTTCTTTCTCATGAAATTTCCCCTTCCGTCTATTCTTCCAATCTTATTTTTCATTGTCAATTTCTATTATACCCCCCCCGAAATTTTTCAAGCATTTTGGATAGATTATGTTGATTCTGTATTAGAGCTGTAGTTGAATGTAAACGGTAAACCATCTGTGCCTTTACAAACGGAAGCAAACAAAAACGAGGAACCTCTTGCGAGAATTCCTCGTGGTTAATGGGGGTGCGTGTCCAAAAAATTGTCCGCATCCCCCCCCACCCTTCCGAAATGACGACTTTATCGCTGAGTGATATTCGATCATGAATGTGCATGCTTTATTTCTCAACAAATCCTACACACTTATTATAGTACGGGACTACTTTTTAATTCAATTCCTCCGCGATTTCCAATAATAGCAGTATAGCATTGTTGTGTTGTTCTAGATTAAATTTCGAATCCAAAAATTCAGTATTATTAGCCAACCGAATATGAACTCGATTTCGTAAATCTACGAGTGCGTGTATTTTATTAACTGTATCCGTTGAAAAATTTAATATACCTATAGAACATAGTTTTTTATAGCGGGTTTTAATTTATTCATCCTTGCCAAAGCAAGGTATGTAAAAAGAGATAGGCGGCAGCCGCAAGAGTTATCTCTTGACCGGAATGCAATTCCGCAATATGTGAATGTGTTCAGACACAGGAGCATTTACCTTCGGAGAACGCACATACCGTAATGAAATCACCGGTATAGAAGTGCGCCCTTAGTTCCTAAGAGAATTTAGCTTGTTTCAGCTTTTGAGAAAATTTAATGGATTTTGAAGCATAATTTTATTGCCTCGTAGGTAGAGTAAGTTCATTTTTACAGTGCCTTTTCCAGATTTTTATGACCTTGTGCAGAGGAACTTCCACTGTAGTGCGCTCTCGGCAAAATGACCAATTTACGATGAATAACTATTTTTAGGGAAAAAGAAAAGCACCCAACCGTTGAAGTTGGATGCTTCCTATCAATTTTACATTGAATTATTTTGTTTTTTCGCCGATTGTAAAATCAAGTTGAACATGCAAATTGAATAGTCCATAGAGCTTCTC
>OLPO01002598.1_pt1 | contig 11017 bp, 8 predicted proteins | sample 1672831 | NCBI WGS metagenome assembly OLPO01 (sample SAMEA3136728, study PRJEB25190) | human gut metagenome
GTTATCACAGGAAAAGATGTATGGGCATATTCCGGACAGACAGAGCGCAGAAAGAGAGCGACCGGAAACATATACGGCAGGGTACTATAAGAGTACGTCATATCCGATGCAAAACCGTCCAGTCGTGGAGCCGGCCTGTGAGCCATCGGCCCAGAGTATGGAGACAGTGGTTCTGAACCGCATGATGCCGGAAACAGTATATGCACAGCTTTGTTTTACAGATGATACGGTGATATCGCTTCGTGGCCGCCAGTGGCTGATCGGTAAGAGCCCGGTCGATACAGATATCTGTCTGGCAAAGCCGACTGTCAGTCGGATGCATGCCAGAATCTGGAAAAAAGATGATGCCTACTATATAGAAGATCTTCATTCCCGCAATGGGACGATGGTTGAGGGAAAGCTTTTGGAGCCGGAGGAGAAGGCGCGTATCCGCGGCCTTATCATCAACAAATTCCGCGGGGACAAGACGATCCTCGATCCGGGTGTGGAGATGCTTGAGAAGCTGACCGGCATTCCGGTCGTCGGCGTTGCTCCGTATCTGAAGGTGAGTCTGGAGGATGAGGACAGCTTAAGCGAGCGCCTGGACGGAGATCAGCAGGTCGGACAGATCGACATCGCAGTCATCCGGGTACCGCGTATTTCAAACTTTACCGACTTCAATGTGTTTGAGGGCGTCGAGGGTGTGACGGTGCGCTACGTCAAGGAAGCGCGCGAGCTCGGCCATCCGGATTTGATTATTCTTCCGGGGACAAAAAATACGATGCGGGATCTGCTCTGGATGCGCCAGAACGGTCTGGAAGCACAGATTTTGAAGGCACAGAAGGCAGGCACCGCGATCTTCGGTGTGTGCGGCGGCTATCAGATGCTCGGCATGGAGATTTCCGACCCGGACGGTGTCGAAGAGGGTGGCGTGATCCGCGGTATGGGACTGCTCGATACGACGACGGTATTCGAGGCGGAAAAGGCGCGGACCAGAGTTTCCGGCGTTATTTTGCCGGTAAAGCCGGAAGCGGACGGCCTTGCGGGAGCACTTTCCGGATGTGCCTTAGAGGGCTATGAAATCCACATGGGACAGACGACGCTTGGCAGCGGTGCACAGCCGTTTACCGAGATCACAGATTCGATCACGGGCGTGACGAAGCAGGAGGGTGCATGGCAGGGCAACGTGTGCGGTTCTTACGTACATGGGATTTTTGACAGCGAAGCAGTCGTAAATGCTGTCGTACGTGCGCTGGCAGAGGCGAAGGGGATCACGGAGGAGATGACGCTTTCGATGGATTTTGCCGCATTTAAGGAGCAGCAGTACGATATTTTAGCGGACGGGCTGCGCAGGCATCTGGATATGAAGAAAATATATGAGATCATGGGAGTGGAACGCTAAAATAGAATCGAGTAAAAGACAGGAGGAAACATATGGATATCGATCAGATTGAACGGCTGAAGCCGATGGAGATTGAGCAGAGAAGTTTTGAGATTATATCACAGGAGGCGGGAGATGCGATCCCGGACGATGAGCGGGCGATGATTATCAAGCGCGTGATCCATACCTCCGCAGATTTTGACTACATTCAGAACCTCTGCTTTTCGGAAAATGCGGTACAGATCGCACAGAAGGCACTGAAAAACGGCGCATGGATCGTGACGGATACGAAGATGGCGCTCTCCGGTATCAATAAAAAGAGCCTGCAGCTGGCAGGCGGGGAGGCGCACTGCTTTATCTCGGATGAAGATATCGCACAGGCAGCAAAGGAGCAGGGGACTACCCGGGCATCCGTCTGCGTGGATAAGGCGGCACGGCTCGGACGTCCGCTGATCTATGCGGTGGGAAATGCGCCGACTGCGCTGATCCGCTTATATGAGCTGATCCGGCAGGGGACGTTCCGTCCGGAGCTGATCATCGGTGTACCGGTCGGCTTTGTCAATGTCGTACAGTCAAAGGAGCTGATCATGCAGACGGATGTGCCCTATATTGTGGCAAAGGGACGCAAGGGCGGCAGCAACGTGGCGGCGGCGATCTGCAACGCGCTGCTGTATCAACTGGACGGGAGCAGAAAATAATATATGAAGGTATATCTGATACGTCACGGCGCGACGCCGGGCAATCTGGAAAAACGATATGTGGGGACGACGGATGAGCCATTGACAAAGGATGCGGTCACTGCCTTAAAAAAGCTGCGAGTGAGGTACCCGATTCCGGTGCAGGTTGTGACAAGTCCGCTGAAGCGCTGCATGCAGACGGCTTCCCTGCTGTTTCCGGGGATTCCTTCCGAATGCTGCGACGGGCTGAAGGAGTGCGATTTTGGCCGGTTCGAGTACCACAACTATATGGAGCTTAGCCGGGATGCAGAGTACCAGCGCTGGATCGACAGCAACGGTACCCTGCCGTTTCCGGGCGGTGAGAGCCAGAAGAGCTTTCAGGAACGCTGCTGTCAGGCGTTTTTAGAGAGTGTTGCGGCACTGCGGCAGGCGGGCTGTGCATCCGTAGCCTATGTGGTGCATGGCGGGACAATCATGGCGCTGATGGAGCGCTTTTGTACAGAAGAAAAATCCTATTTTGACTGGCAGGTAAAAAACCAGGAGGGCTTTGCCTGTGAGATACAAGATGCGGCCAAGGTCACGGCGGACGCCCGTTTTATGCAGCTGACGGACCGGCTGCCGCTGCCGGAGGAGCGATTGCATAAAAGCGGCATCGAGGATGTCTATGTGGTACAGAAAAATGAACGCCTGCAGTGCGGCTACACGACGGGAAGCTGTGCGACGGCAGCGTCTCTTGCGGCGACGCGGATGCTGTTTACCGGAAAAATCTGCCGGGATGTACGGCTTCTGACGCCGAAGGGTGTCTCACTGGATCTGGAGATTGTACAGCCGGTAATCGGAGAAGGACGCGCGTCCTGCGCAGTGCGTAAATTTGGCGGCGATGATCCGGATGCGACGGATGGGCTGCTGATTTTTGCAGAGGCAAAACAGGTGTCCCGAGGGGATGCGGCAGAGATGCCTGTGCCGGGTATGCCGGATACAGATGTGGCAACGGAGTCTGCGCAGGTACTGATAGACGGTGGGGCAGGAGTCGGACGTGTCACGAAGCCGGGGCTGGAGCAGCCGATTGGGGCAGCGGCGATCAACCGTGTCCCACGCAGTATGATCACGCAGGGAGTCCGGGAGGTATGCGCAGAGTTTGGCTATACCGGGGCGATTCAGATCACGGTCTCGGTGCGGGGCGGAGAGGAGGTCGCAAAGCGTACCTTCAATCCACATCTCGGCATCCTGGGCGGTATCTCGATTCTCGGGACGAGCGGAATCGTCGTGCCGATGAGCGAACAGGCGCTGATCGACAGTATCCGTATCGAGATGCGTCAGAAGGTGCAAAACGGCGAGCGGCATCTGCTGATCACGCCGGGCAATTATGGTGCGGACTTTTTAAAGGGGCAGAAGCAGTACGAGCTGCTGCGGCCGGAGCACTCCATGAAGTGCAGCAACTACGTCGGGGAGACGCTGGATATGGCGCTGCAGCTTGGCGTAAAATCGATTCTGTTCGTCTCGCACATCGGGAAATTTATCAAGGTGTCCGGCGGCATTATGAATACGCATTCTGCCCATGCAGACTGCCGTGCAGAGCTGATGGCGGCGCAGGCGATGCGTGCCGGTGCGTCGGCGGATACCGTAAAGCAGCTGCTTACGACGAACACGACCGAGGAGGCCGTCGGCATTTTAAAGGAGAGCGGCGATCTGGAGAAAACCGTATCGGAAGCGATCCGCAGGATTCAGTTTTATCTGCAAAAGCACGTCGGCGGGGAGCTGCGCACGGAGGTCGTGCTTTTCTCAAATCAGTATGGCTACCTCGGAGAGTCAAGGGGGGCGGAAGCACTGATGGAGCTGATAGCGGCGGAGAAGCAGAAGCTGTATCGCGTTTAACCGAATCAGGTAAGTCCCCTGCTTTGCAGCAAAGCGGATTGCGAATATCCGCCTGACGGAAACGAAAAGGAGAAAAACAATGAGTGGAATTTTAATAGGTGTAGGTGTCGGTCCGGGAGATCCGGAGCAGATGACCTTAAAGGCGGTGCGGGTGATCCGGGAAAATGAAGTGATCGCCGTTCCGGGAAATGATGCGAAGGAGACGGTGGCTTACCGTATTGCGGTCCAGGCGGTACCGGAGCTGGAAAAGAAGACGCTGCTGGCGCTTCCGATGCCGATGATCAAGGATCGCGCAGAGCTGGCAAAGAATCACGATGCGGCGGCACTTCAGGTCGAGAACGTGCTGAAGGAAGGAAAAAATGTCGTATTTCTGACACTTGGTGACCCGACGGTGTATTCGACCTTCATGTATGTCCACAGCCGGGTGAAGGCGCACGGCTATGCGACACAGATCGTGAGCGGTATCCCGTCATTCTGCGCGGCAGCGGCGCGGATGGATATCTCCCTGACTGAGTGGAATGAGGAGCTTCATGTCATCCCGGCGGTGCACAACATCGAGCAGGAGATCAGCTATCCGGGGACGCGCGTGCTCATGAAGTCGGCCCGCAAGATCGGAGCGGTAAAGGAGATGCTGATGCAGTCTGACAGCCAGGTATTTATGGTAGAAAACTGCGGTATGGAAAATGAGCGGATCTTTACGAGAGCTGAGGATATTCCGGAGGATGCGAGCTACTATTCGCTGATTATTGTGAAGGATCCGAAAAAATAAAACGAAAAAATAAAACGAAAAAATAAAACGAAAAAATAAGAGGAGGAATCATCATGGTACATTTTGTAGGAGCAGGATCAGGCGCGGCGGATCTGATTACCGTGCGCGGAAGCAGACTGCTTGGGGAAGCTGATGTGATTATTTATGCGGGATCTCTGGTCAATCCGGAGCTGCTGCAGTATAAAAAAGAAGGCTGTGAGGTATACGACAGCGCAAAGATGACACTCGAAGAGGTGCTGGCAGTGATCGATCAGGCAGAAGCGGCAGGGAAGACGACCGTGCGGCTGCACACCGGAGATCCGTGCGTGTACGGCGCGATTCGGGAGCAGATGGATGTGCTCGAGGAAAAGGGCATTGCCTATGATTACTGCCCGGGCGTCAGCGCGTTCTGCGGAGCGGCTTCCGCGCTGAAGATGGAGTACACCCTTCCGGGTATTTCCCAGACTGTGATCATCACCCGTATGGCGGGCCGTACGCCGGTACCGGAGCGAGAGGAGATCGCAAAGCTCGCCTCTCACGGTTCTACGATGGTCATTTTCCTGAGCACAGGCATGCTCGAGAAGCTCAGTGAGCAGCTGATGGCAGGCGGCTATGCGGCGGATACCCCGGCGGCGATCGTGTACAAGGCGACCTGGCCGGAGGAGGAGAGCCATATCTGCACCGTTTCCACACTGGCACAGTGCGCGAAGGAGTACAATATTACGAAGACTGCGCTGATCATCGTCGGCGATACCGTAGCACAGAGCGGCTACAACCGTTCCGAGCTGTATCATCCGGCTTTCACGACGGAGTTCCGTCAGGCGACCGAGGAGCGGAAGTAGATCCGTTCATCCGACGTCACCGGACGGAGGAGCGGAAGTAGATCCAGTCATCCGACGTCACCGGACGGAGGAGCAAAAGCAGATCCGTTCTGTGGCGAAGAGGAGAATCAGAAGAAAGAAACAGGTGAGATCATGAAAAAAGCCGGAATTGCATATTTTACAGAGCAGGGCGGCAGGCTGGCACACCGGATTGCGGATGGACTTGCACCGGAGTATGAGATTCTCTTGTATGAAAAGGGACTGAAGGACTGGTGCGCCGCCTGCTTTGCCAAAGCCGAGCTGATTATATTTATCGGAGCCTGCGGCATTGCAGTGCGGACGATCGCACCGCTTTTAAAAAGCAAGACAGAGGATCCGGCGGTGCTCGTGCTCGATGAGGCGGGGCAGTATGTGATTTCTCTGCTGTCCGGTCACATCGGCGGCGCAAATGCGTACGCACAAAAGATTGCAGGGCTGACTGGAGCGACCCCTGTCATCACGACGGCCTCCGATGTCCGCGGAAAAATTGCGGTGGATGTCTTTGCAAAGAACAATCATCTGACGATCAGCAGCATGAAAGCGGCGAAATGCGTCGAGGCGGCGATCCTGCGCGGTGAGCCGGTGGAGGTGTACTGTTCCGGAACCGTGCAGGGAGCTGTACCGCCGGAGCTGACGCTGATACAGGGAAACCGCACAGAGAAATGGAGCCCGAAGAAGGCAGAGCCGACAGGAAACGAGGGCGGCCATACACCGGCCGGCTGCCGGATATGGATTTCCGAACGTACCTGCCCGTGGCTGCAGCCCGCAGAAAAGGACATGTATGATACACTCGTTCTCACGCCGCGCGTCGTCACCATCGGCATCGGTTGCCGTAAAGGAAAGTCGGCGGATGCTGTGTCGGAGGCGCTGCGGCGGGTTCTGGCAGAAGAGCAGATACCGAAGGAAGCGCTGGTCGGCATCGCATCGATTGATCTGAAAAAGGATGAGGAGGGCATTTGGGAGACGGCGCGCCGGATGGGGCTTTCCTTTACCACCTATACGTCAGAGCAGCTGCTGGCTGTCCGGGGCGACTTTACACCGTCCGAATTTGTCAAAAGGACGACCGGTGTGGACAATGTCTGCGAGCGCTCTGCCTTACTGCTTGCCGGAGACGGCGGGACAATGATTCGAAAAAAAGAGGCCGGAAATGGCGTGACCGTTGCGCTGGCCATTCAGAAATGGGGGATACAATTTTGAAGAATAAATTATATGTAGTCGGAATGGGTCCGGGTGCGGCAGACCGCATGAGCATCCGCGCAGATGAAACACTGAAAAAATGTGACACGATCATCGGATATACCGTATATGTCAATCTTCTGAAAGAGGATTATCCGGGAAAAGAATACCTGACGACGCCGATGACGCAGGAAGCAAGGCGTTGTGAGATGGCATTTGAGGAAGCCCAAAAAGGCAAGACCGTAGCGATGGTCTGCAGCGGAGATGCAGGTGTATACGGCATGAGCGGACTGATGCTGGAGATTGGCGCCGGTTATCCGGATATCGAGGTAGAGGTCATTCCGGGCGTGACCGCTGCACTGAGCGGAGGGGCAGTACTCGGAGCACCGCTGACGCATGACTTTGCAGTGGTCAGCCTTAGCGACCGGCTGACACCATGGGAGAAGATCGAGAAGCGTCTGCGCCTGGCAGCGGAGGCGGATTTTTCGCTTGCCATTTACAATCCGGCGAGCAAGGGACGTCCGGATTACCTGCAGAAGGCATGCGATATTCTGCTTTCCGTGCTTCCGGCAGACCGGATCTGCGGAACGGTGGAAAATATTGGCCGTGAGGGTGAGTGTGCAAAAATATACACACTTGGCGAGCTGCGCAATGCGGAAGTCAACATGTTTACGACCGTATTTATCGGCAATTCCATGACGAAGGAGATTGGCGGACGTATGGTGACGCCGCGGGGCTATCGGATATGAGACAGGTACTGATTTTTGGCGGGACCTCGGAGGGGCGGATGCTCTCCGAGTATCTCGATAAAAGACAGCTTCGGCATACGGTGTGTGTTGCGACGGACTATGGCGAGGAAGTGATGGAGCACACGGAATATGTGCAGATCCGTCAGGGACGGCTGGATGTGCCGGAGATGGAAGCGCTGATGCGAAGCGGGGACTACGCGGTCGTCGTCGATGCGACGCATCCGTACGCCACAGCGGTATCCGAAAATGTGCGCATGGCGTGCAAGGCAGTAGATATGCCGTATCTGCGCTATCTGCGGGATGCGGGAGGCGCGGCGGGTTCCAAAACATCTGACGCGCATCAAACCACTCCGATGAACGGGAGGGATGCCGGGACCGACTCTTCGATCACCTGGGTAAATTCCGCAGCAGAGGCGGCGACTTATCTGGAAACGCAGTCCGGCAATATTTTCCTGACGACTGGGAGCAAGGAGCTGCATGTCTTTACGGAACGGATTTCCGATCTTGGCCGTCTGTTTATCCGCGTACTTCCGTCGGCAAGTGTCATTACCGAGTGCCGAAATCTCGGTATGGAGGGAAAGCAGATCTGCGCGATGCAGGGACCGTTTTCCGCTGAGATGAATATCGCAATGCTGAAGCAGACCGATGCTGCGTTTCTTGTGACGAAGGATACCGGTACGACCGGTGGCTATCCGGAAAAGGAGCAGGCGGCACATCAGCTTGGTGTGCGCATGGTCGTGATCCGCAGACCGGAGGAGTCGGGACTGGACTTTGCGGCACTGCTTAAAAAGCTCGGGGAAGCACTGGGATGTGAGCTTGAAGGCGAGAAAGCCCAAACAAGTGAAGAAAGAGTCCTTTCCTGCATCGGCATCGGTATGGGAAATCTCGGCACACTGACGCACGATGCGGCAGAGGCGATAAAGAGCGCGCAGATCATTTTCGGCGCCGATCGGCTTTTGAAGAGTGTGCAGGAGATGGGAATTCTGTCATCCGGCCAGCCGCTTGTGACAGAGTATATCGGCACGAAGATCCTTGCATACCTGGAAGCGCATCCACAGTACCGGCGTATCGCGGTTCTGATGTCCGGAGATGTCGGATTTTACAGCGGCGCGCGCGGCATTCAGGAGGCGTTCGCAGGAGAAAATGTGCATTTTTACTGTGGAATCTCATCAGTCGTCTATTTTGCTTCGAAGATTCCGACCTCCTGGCAGGATGCAAAGCTGCTCAGTGCGCACGGCAAGCAGGTGAATCTTCTGAACAGCGTGCAGCGCTATCCGAAGATCATCATGATCGTAAGCGGCGCGGGCGATGTCATGCACCTTTGCGCGAAGCTGCATGAGGCAAAGATGGATCAGGTGCGGGTGACAGTCGGCACGAATTTATCTTATCCGGAGGAGACGGTGACGTCAGGAGCTCCGGAGGACTTTCTGACGGTAACGACGACGGGACTGCATATCATGATGCTGGAAAACCCGGAGGCAAAGTACATTATCACACCGGGCATGAACGATGAGACCTTTGTGCGCGGCAAGGTACCGATGACAAAAGAAGAGATCCGGATCCTTTCCGTGGCAAAGCTGCAGCTGACCGAGGATGCAATCGTCTATGATGTAGGCGCCGGGACCGGCTCGGTATCCGCGGAATGCGCACGGCTCTGTACGTCAGGCTGTGTCTATGCGATTGAGCGGAATCCGGAGGGCATCGAGCTGATCCGGGAAAACGCGAAGCAGCTGAAGCTCTCGAACCTGATTCCGGTCGAGGGGCTGGCTCCGGATGCAATGGAGGACCTTCCGGTACCGACGCATGCCTTCATCGGCGGAAGCGCCGGAAACATGGGAAAAATCATAGATGTACTGCGGGCAAAGAATCCGGACATCCGTATTGTCATCAACACGATTGCGCTGGAGAGCATTTCCGAGGTGCTCGGCATCTTAAAGGAGCGGGAAATCGACGCCGACATCGTCCAGATCTGTGCATCCAGATCCCGCACACTGGGACGTTATCACATGATGACCGGACAGAATCCGGTGTATATCATTTCATTCTGAATGCAGAAATGGAGGAATTATGCTGCATCTTCCAAGATTTATGCTCGCGGCCCCTTCAAGCGGCAGCGGCAAGACGATGCTGACCTGCGGGATTTTGCAGGCGCTGAAAAACCGTGGCTGTGCACCGGCCTCATATAAATGCGGCCCGGACTATATCGATCCGATGTTCCACAGCCGTGTACTCGGGACGCCGTCCCGCAACCTGGATACCTTTTTTACGGGGGAGAAGACGACCCGTTACCTCTTTGCCAGAAGCGCAAAGCATGCCGGGATTTCTGTGATGGAGGGCGTCATGGGACTGTATGACGGCGTCGGCGGGATCACAGACCAGGCATCCGCCTATGATCTGGCACGTGTGACCGATACGCCGGTAATATTGATTGTCAACGCAAAGGGTATGAGCCTTTCCCTGATTCCGTTTCTGAAGGGGTTTGTGGACTATCAGCGCGCCGACGGGCGGGTGATTCAGGGCGTGATCCTGAACCGCGCGACAAAAATGACATCCATGCTCTTAAAAGAAAAAATCGAACAGGAGACCGGCTTGAAGCTGATTGGCTATGTACCGGAGCTGACGGCCTGCCGCGTCGAGAGCCGCCACCTCGGCCTTGTGACGCCGGGAGAGATTCAGGATCTGCAGACCCGCATGGAGGAGCTGGCAGGAGAGCTGGAGAAAAGTCTGGACTTTGAGGCGCTGCTTGCGATTGCAGAGCATGCCAGGGACTACCCGGATGAGGCAGGGGATATTCCGAAAGAGGTTTCTAATGTACTGCAGGTACAGCAGAGCCCGGAAGGAAAGAGGGCAATTTCTAAAACTGCTACATCCGAATGCAGCGGGTCTCTTCGCATCGCCGTTGCAAAGGACGAAGCCTTCTGCTTCTATTACCAGGACAACCTGGAGCTGCTAAAGCTGCTCGGGGCAGAGCTGGTGTACTTTTCGCCGATCCATGACAGGGTGATGCCGGATGGCTGTTCCGGTCTTCTGATCGGCGGCGGTTATCCGGAATTGTATGCAGAGGCGCTCAGCGAAAACAAATCCATGCTGGCGTCTGTCCGCCGGGCGATCGAGGGCGGCATGCCCTACCTAGCAGAGTGCGGAGGATTCATGTATCTGCATGAGAAAATGCAGGATATGCAGGATCATTGGTATCCCATGGCGGGTGTGCTGCCAGGCGAGTCCTACCGGACGCCGAAGCTTGGCCGGTTTGGCTACATTACGTTGCAGGCAAAAGAAGGAAAGCCACAGCTGCTCGTACCGGGTGAGACGATCCGCGGTCATGAGTTCCACTATTTTGACAGCACCGATCCGGGAAGCGACTACCATGCAGAAAAGCCGGTCACCGGGCGGAGCTGGGACTGCATACACGGCACGAAGGCGAGCGCGGCGGGGTATCCGCATCTTTACTACTGGTCAAATCCAAAGTTTGTCGCCCGTTTTTTAGATGAAGCGGGAAAATACCTTTTGCCCCCCGACTGATGCCTACGAATTGCTCCGCTGCGAAGCAGCTCCCGCAATTCTACAAACAT
>OLPO01002600.1_pt1 | contig 11014 bp, 10 predicted proteins | sample 1672831 | NCBI WGS metagenome assembly OLPO01 (sample SAMEA3136728, study PRJEB25190) | human gut metagenome
CGGGCGGAGCCCCCTCGCAGAGGGGGCCAAGGGAATCAGCCTTTCATCTATTTCTTTCGGAGGAATCTCCCTCATGCCACGTTTTCGTTATACTGCCACCAATGAGAAGGGCAAGACCGTCCGCGGACTGCTTGAGGCCCCCAGCGAGGAGGCGCTCTACGCCAAGCTGCGCAATGACGGCCTGTACATGACCGACGCGCAGGAGGCCCAGAAGGCCCTCGCGACGTTCCGCCCGCTGAAAACCGCCGTGCTGGCGGATTTCTGCCGCAACCTGGGCACCCTGCTGACCGCCGGTGTGCCGCTGGTGCGTGCTTTCCGCATCATGGCGGACGAGCGCACCATCGACGCCCGCCAGAAGGCCCTGTACGAGGCCATCCTGAGCGAGCTGCGCAAGGGCGTGCCGCTGTCCGATGCGATGGAGTCCTGCGCACCCGCGTTCCCCACCCTGCTGCTGGCCATGATCCGCAGCGCCGAGGGCACTGGCAGCATCGACCACGCCTGCGCCCGCATGGCGACCTACTATGAGCGTGAGCACAAGATGAACCAGCAGGTCGGCAACAGCATGATGTACCCCATTATCCTGTCCGTGCTGATCGTCGGCGTTATTGCGATTTTGATGACCTTTGTTCTGCCGCAGTTCAAACCGATGTTTGACCAGATGGAGACCCTGCCGTTCCTGACCCAGCTGCTGTTTGACGTCAGCGACTTTGTCGGTGCCAACTGGCCGGTGCTGCTCGTCGTGGCGGCGCTCATCGTCTTTGGCGGCAAGCTCCTGCTGGCACAGCCGAAGGTCCGCCGCCAGTGGGACCGCTTCATCCTGCACGCGCCGGTGGTCGGCGTGCTGAACCGCAAGATCTGCACGGCGCGCTTTGCCAGCACGCTGTCCAACCTGTACGGCAGCGGCGTGCCCATCATCACGACCCTGGCCGCGGCACGCGACGCCATCGGCAACCGCTGGATCGAGAGCCAGTTCGGTGACGCGCTGGACAGCATCCGCGCAGGCCACAGCCTGTCGGAGGCGATTGCGGGCATCGACGGTTTTGAAGTGAAGCTCTCCTCCTCCGTCGCTGTCGGCGAGGAGACCGGCAAGCTGGACAGCCTGCTGGCGACCATCAGCGAGACACTCGACTATGAGGCCGAGATGGCGACCAAGCGCCTTGTCACGCTGCTGGAGCCCGTTATGATCGTTGTTATGGGTCTCGTGGTCGGCGGCGTCGTGGCCGCGGTCATCGTGCCCATCTACCAGTCCTACGGCACCATCGGCGCGTCGAGCGGCGCGATTTAAATTCTATTGCGGGAGGCCCACCATGGCACTTCTTACCTCTTTATATCTGTGCAGCCGCACGGTGTATGCCGCCGTCGGCACGCCCACGGGCAGCGGGGCGCGCGTTGTCGCCGCCGCCCAGACCGAGCTGCCCGAGGGCTGCCTGATCAACGGCGTCATCACAAACGAGGCGGACCTGACCGCCGCGCTCAAAGAGTTTTTCACCGCCAACAAGCTGCCGATGAACCGCGTGGCGCTGATTGCAGGCGGCAGCCAGTTCATGCACCGCATCCTGTCGCTGCCCGCCATGAGCGAGAAAAAGCGGATGGCTGTGCTCTCCCATGAGCTTGCCAGCGGCGGCGCCGAGGTCAAGGCTCCGCTGGACGACTACATGCTGCTCTCCCGCGATGCCAAGACCCGCGTGGATACCGTGCTGGCCACCCGCGTGGAGCAGAGCGTCATTGCCGGGTACGACGCGCTGGCCAAGGCCGTCGGCTTCAAGCTGTACAGCATCGACTTAGGGCTGGCCGCGCCGATCAAGGCCGTGCGCACGATCCCCGATTTGCAGCAGAAAACCTTCGTGCTGCTGCAATTTGACGATGACACGATCTCTGCCTGCCTGTTTGTGCAGGGGCAGTACACCTACTCGACCCGCAGCCGCCTGTTCAACCCGCGCGGCTCGGCGGAGTCCGGCACCGAGATCGCGCAGAAGCTCTCGGGCCTGATCCAGTTCCACACGACCAGCAAGAGCGAGCACCGCATTGAGACGGTCTGCTTTGCCGGTTCCACGGCGGACGACCTTGCGGTCTGCCGCCCGGGCTGTGAGGCGCTGGGCCTGCAGGTGGACCGCTTCCCGGATTCACCCACCGTCAGGCTGCCGTCCGGCACCGCGCTGGCCGATGTGCTTTACGCGGCGGGCAACCTGATCGCACGCTGATTTTTACCTGCAAATACTTGCCCCGGGGGCTTATCATTATGGCTATGAAACAGAACAACTTTTATCTGCGCTGGCAGAAGGCCGCCGGTGCGGCCAAGTCGGAGTCCCGCAGCCAGGGCCTGCGGACGCTGGTGCCCGGCCTTGCTGTCGTGGCTGTCTCCATGCTGGGCTGGGGTGTGCTGACGCTGCACACCTCAATGCTGAAAAGCCAGCGGGAGGACATCCTGAACTGGTGCAGCGACAATACCGAGCCATACCGCGCCGCAACGCAGGATTCCGAGTCTGCGGCGCAGTTCCGCTCACTGACCGACTATTCCAACGGGATGACCGAGCTGCTGAACAGCTACCCCGACGTGACCAGCAGTCTGCTGCACCGGGTCGAGGCTGCCGGCGGGTCCGGCATCACGATCCAGTTCACCGACTACAACGCATCGACGGGCGAGCTGCTCTTTAACGCGAACTCCTCCCAGGTCATCGACATTCCGGCCTACATCCGTTCCCTGCAGAACTGCGGGGTGTTTTCCACCGTCAGCTACACCGGCTACAAGGCCGATGACGACGGCTATTCCATCGATCTGCGCTGTGTGCTGGCAGCGCCGCAGCAGTAAAGGAGGGCGCTATGGAAATTGCACCAATGACAAAGCGCGATAAAATTCTGCTGTACGTCGTTCTGATGCTGGCGTTCGTTGTGCTTTTTGTCCGGTTCCTGCTGATTCCGGGCCTTGAGAACCACCAGCAGGCCGACGCCGATCTGCGCGAGGCGCAGGACGCCCAGACCTCCATGCAGGATGCGATCATGCTGGCCGGCACCTACGCCGCCGAGAAAAACAACAACTGGGGCGAACTGCAGACCGCCAACGCCAGCTACTACAGCCTGCTGAGCAGTGACGAGCTGGACACGCTGGTGACAAGCCTGGAGCTGAACCACAATTTACAGCCCGACTCGCTGACCATCGGCGAGCCCGTGACCCAGAGCCTTACCTATTATACCGCCAGTGAGAACGCCGGACAGAGCGCTGCCCCCAGCGCAGCCGCGTCCGCCTTTGCCGGTGACGACGACAGCATCACCGCTGACACCGCCGACACGACGGCCCAGGGCAACGCCATTTTGCAGCAGATCTTAGCCTCCGACCTCATCCTGGACTATGACCAGCCGGGCTATTACCGCAGCGTGGCGATCAGCTTCTGCTGCACGGGCGAGGACAGTGATTTTCTTTCGATGCTGGACGACATGGCCGCGAACTACCCGTCCGTACAGCTTGTATCCTTCTCCATCGATACCCGCAGCTTCGCCGACACCGACGGCAGCGCCGTGACGGCCACGGCGTTCAATGTATCCCTGAACGTGATCCTCTGTGACAAAGGAGGCGTACAGCCGTGAAAAACATCCGCCTCGGCGACGTTCTGATCGAGTTCGGCTATATCACACCCGACCAGCTGAACACCGCCCTTGCCTACCAGAAAGAGCACCGCGACCTGCGCGTCGGCCAGGCTTTGCAGGAGCTTGGCTACGTCAATGAGCGTCAGGTCCTGGAGGCACTGGCCCAGCGCCTGCAGCTTAAAATGATCGACATCGAGCACACCAACGTCGATGTGACCGCCGTTGAGAAGGTCCCGCAGGAGCTTGCGCAGAAGTACGATATGCTGCCGATTGCGCAGAGTCCGCGCGCGCTGACGATTGCCGCCAACGACCCGCTGAACTACTACGCCCTTGAGGACATCCGCCAGCTGACCGGCCTCGAACCGGAGATCGTGCTGGCCGAGCTGGAGCCGCTGCGCCGCGCCATTCGCTACTATTACGCCGAGGTCAGCGCCCGCAAGGCGGCCCGCACCGCTAACGACAGCGACATGGCCGCCGCCCAGACCGAGGATCTGGCCATCGACATGACTGCCGAGGGCGGCGACCTCGACGCGCCCATCATCCGTCTGCTGAACAGCCTCGTGCAGCGTGCCGTCACGACGACGGCGTCGGATATTCACATTGAGCCGTTCGAGGGCGAGACGAAGGTCCGTATGCGCATCGACGGCGTCATTATTGACTATGTGACGCTGCAGCGTGCTTTGCACCAGCCGCTGATCGCGCGTATCAAAATCATGTCGAACCTTGACATTGCCGAGCACCGCATCCCGCAGGACGGCCACTTCCGCGCACGCCTCGAGACCGGCCCCGACGTCAACGTCCGTGTTTCGATCCTGCCGACGGTCTTTGGCGAGAAGGCCGTTCTGCGTATTCTGTCCAGCAACACTTACATCAAAAATGCCAGCCATTTCGGCATGAACGACGAGACCTACAAGCGCTTTCTGCCGCTGCTGAACCGCCCGAACGGCATCGTCTACCTGACCGGACCGACAGGCTCCGGCAAAACGACGACGCTGTACATGGTCCTGCAGACGATTGCCGAGCGGCAGGTCAACGTCTCGACGATCGAGGACCCCGTGGAGCGCAACCTGGCCCGCATCAACCAGACGCAGGTCAACAACATTGCCGGCCTGACGTTTGAGAGCGGTCTGCGCGCCCTGCTGCGCCAGGACCCCGACGTCATCATGGTCGGCGAGACGCGCGACGCCGAGACCGCGTCCATCTCGGTGCGTGCGGCCATCACGGGCCACATGGTTTTCTCAACGCTGCACACAAACGACGCACTGTCGTCCATTGTCCGTTTGGAGGATATGGGTGTCGAGCGGTACATGATCGCAAACTCCGTCGCGGGCCTCGTGGCTCAGCGTCTGATGCGCCGCGTCTGCCCGCACTGCGCCAAGCAGATGCCGGTCACGGCGGAGGAGCGCACCTATTTAGGGCCTGACATCCCGTTTGTGCGCCGCGGCACGGGCTGTACCCAGTGCAACGGCACGGGCTACCGCGGGCGTATCGCCATCCACGAGCTGGTCATCATCAACCGTGAGCTGCGCGAACTGATTTCTGCCGGGGCGACGCAGGCGCAGCTGACCGAGGCCGCCCGCCGCAGCCAGGGCATGACGAGCCTGCGCGAGGCCGCCCTGCAGCTCGTCCGCGAGGGCGAAACCACCCCCGAGGAGCTGCTGAAGATCACGTTCTATGAGGAGTAAACAGGAAAGCAGCAGCTGACCGCAGGGTTCTCTCCCTCCGGCTCGCAGGCTCGCCACCTCCCTCGCAGAGGGAGGCAAGGCGACTTGGCCCCCTCTGCGAGGGTGACTCCCCACAGTGTGGGGAGATGTCGCGGAGCGACAGAGGGGCCTGGGCCCGAAGGGCTGTCGCGAAGCGACTGGGGGAGAGAGCCTTCCGCCACCACCCTCTTTTCTGAAAAACGAGGTACACCATGCAGATTCATGAGCTCACCGCGCTGGCGCGGAACAGCAAGGCCAGCGATATTCATATCTCCGAGGGGCTGCCGCTGATGTTCCGCATCGACGGGCATCTGGCGGAGGCACCGGTCCAGCTTTCGGCGGCAGAGACGCGCTCGCTGATTTTGAGCCTGATGGACGAGGCCCACCGCGAGGCCATCACATCGGAGCGCATCGACGCAGACTTTGCGCTTGTCGCGCCCGACGGTACCCGCAGCCGTGTGAACGTCTTTTACCAGCAGGGCAGGGCCGCGGCCACACTGCGCCTGCTGAACGACTCCATCCCGACCTTGGAGGAGCTGGCCATGCCGCCCGTTCTGACAAAGCTGGCCGACGAGCCGCGCGGCCTGATCCTGGTCACCGGCCCCACGGGCAGCGGCAAATCCACCACGCTGGCCGCCATGATCGACCACATCAATAAGACGCGCAGCGACCACATCATCACGATTGAGGACCCCATCGAGTACGTCTATCAGGGCCGCTGCTCGCTGATCCACCAGCGCGAGGTCGGCGCCGATGTGCGCAGCTTTGCTTCGGCGCTGCGCAGCGCCCTGCGTGAGGACCCCGACGTCATCCTCGTCGGCGAGATGCGCGACTATGAGACGATTTCCGCTGCCGTCACGGCTGCCGAGACCGGACACCTTGTCATGAGCACGCTGCACACCATCGGCGCGGCGCAGACGATTGACCGCATCATCGACGTCTGCCCTGCCGGTGCGCAGAACCAGATCCGCGGCCAGCTGGCCGCCGTGCTGCGCGGCGTCATCACCCAGCAGCTGCTGCCGCTGGCCGTCGGCAAGGGCCGCTGCGCCGCCACGGAGATTCTGGTGGGCACCGACGCCGTCGCAAACCTGATCCGCGAGGGCAAGTGCTACCAGATCCCGAGCATCCTGCAATCCGGCGCGGCCCTTGGTATGCACAGCCTGAACGCCGATCTGGCCCGCCTTGTCAGCACAGGCCGCATCACCCGCGAGGCCGCCGAGCGCTGCGCCACGAACAAGAGCGACCTGAAAAATTACCTGTAAGCAAAATAAAAAAAGGGTATCTGCCGTTCATGCGACAGATACCCTTCTTTTTTACCGACTCGCAGGTTCACGTTGTCAGCCTTCCCCCTTGGGGGAAGGTGCCCGAGGCCCCGCCCGAGGGCGGATGAGGGGCAGCCCTTCAGTGATTCCCCGTTCGCGCTCTGCTTTTCGCAAGCTCATCCCTCATCCGGCCCTGCGGGGCCACCTTCCCCCACTTGGGGGAAGGCAAAGCTGCCGCCCATTCACGGGCAAAGCCCCTCCGGCCATCGCTGCCGCGCACCTCACTTTTCTGCCCCCTCCTTCCCCTGCGCCAGGATTCTTACCAGCCACCCGGGCACGGGTGCGCCCATGGCGGCGGCGTTCTCGGCAATGGAACCGAGCTCGGTAAAAATATACCACACCAGCACCACCGGCAGCACCACGCCGTTCACCTCAAGGCCCAGCCCGGGCAGGTTGGCAACGGCCACCGCCAGCACGGCGTCGGTCAGGGCGCACACCAGCACAACGACCACCATCCCGGCCTTGTGCCAGATGCCGGCCCGGGCGGCAGCGCTCGACCACGCGCCCCTGCTGGCCGCGGCGGCGCTGCCGCTGACCCAGTCCAGCGCCATGCAGGCGGCCCACGCCACAACAAGCCAGCCCAGCCAGCCGAACGCTGCCGTGAACGCCCCGCACACCGCCGCCACAATGGCTTTGCCGCTGACAAACAGATTTCGTTTCTCCATTAAGCATCCCTCCATTCGCTTCTGTACAGTCCGGCATCCACCAGCCCGCGGGCCCGGCAGACTTCCAAAACCGCGTCCGCATCGCCCTGGGTGACCGGCCCCACCGTGATGACCTGCATCCGTCCCGCCGCGCCGTACACGCCGACAGCGTTCTCGCACCCCGCATACACCGTCGGGTCCAGCCCGACACCGCCCGCTGCGGCGCGCACCTCCAGGTGGCAGTGCCTGTACGGCGGGTCGGCCAGCGCCGCATTGCCGGTATTGCCCATGACAGCCAGCGCGTCCCCGCTCGCCACGCGCTGTCCGGCCTTGACCAGAAGCGACGCACAGTGAGCAAAATACAAAAAGTTCACGGCGTCGGGCGTCTGCCCGCGGTCCAGCTGAACACAGACATAATAGCCCCACTCCCAGGTCTTGTCGCGCCTGTCCGTGACGATACGCGCCCGGGTCACGCGGCCCGTGATGCGCTTGCCTTTATAGTAGGGCATTCGGATCGTCGCGTCGTCCAGCCCGGCCAGGTCAAGCCCGCCGTGCCAGACCTTGCCCCCGCCGCGGGTCCAGCCCCAGCGTGCGTAGGGGCAGCGCACCTCGGTGCGGCCCGCAAAAATTCCTGTCTGCTGCATCTTCAGCCTCCTCTGCGCAGGGTATAGATGACCTTCATCGTCTTGTCGGCGGTCTTTTCCACCGACTTCGGCAGGTCGTTGATCGTCGCCAGATAGTTTGCCCGCAGCACACGCTCGGTACGGATGCGGCTGTCGCCGTAGTAGCGGCGCAGCGGCGTCAGCGGCTCGCCCAGCACCGGCGCTGTTGTGGAAAAGCCCGACGTCGTGTTGTCGTAACCCGCCGCCTCGCAGGAGAACAGCTCGTTCTTCCCGGTGTTCAGCACCACGGCGCGGGTGCGGTAGTAGCAGTACAGCCGCCCGTCGTGGGCGTCGGACAGGTAGGCCATGTCGTCGCCGTGCATCGTCACGGCCTGCACATCGGTGGGGTCAGCCAGCGGAAAGCGATAGATCTGCTCAGCCTGGTCCTGGACCATGTAAAGAGGCTGCCGCCGTAGACCGTGCCGTTCAGCGGCGTGCCGCGGTTCTCACTGATGAAGGACTGCAGATCAACGCCGGTGTTGTTCGGCACGGTGTAGTCCTTTGCCGCCAGCGTTTTTCTGTCGTACTCACGTATTTTTACAACGCCCGTTGCGTCAACGTAGTCAACCTCCGGCGCAGACACCAGATAGATTTTATCCGCCTCCGCGTCAAAGCAGATGCGGCAGTAGTCCTCCCCGGCGGAGGAATCCACCTGCAAAAAGTCCGCCACATTCAGCGTGTCGGTGTTCTGCAGGCTGTCCCACAGGCCGGTAGGATCGCGGCGGAACAGGTCCAGCGTTTTCAGCCCCAGCGCATGATGCCGCAGCTCCAGCACGCCCTCGTCGGCGTTCAGATACCCGGCCACGGCCTCGTCCGCCTCGGGGTCAGCGTAGAGCAGCACGCCCTTCTCGTCGGTGGGGTAGGTCGTTTTGGCCAAAAGGCCCGTCAACAGCTGGTCACCGCCCAGCGCCCCGCCAAAGCCGAGCCGGTCCGCGTTGCAGGCAGCCGCGTCCGGCGCGTCGATCATCTCGGAGTAGTACGCACCCATCGGGTGGGTCAGGCAGACCGAGCCGATGACGCCGTTGGCCTGGCTCGTCGCGAACTCATAGACGTAGGTCACGACGCCGCTCCACGGGTCGATCTTCGTCTCGGTCAGGTTGGCGCTGCCGCGCACCGTGTTTTTGGTCGCGTTGACCTGCCCGGCCATCGCCGTGCCCACAACGCTCGCGTCCGCCGGGGCAAACAACGTGGCCGGGTCGCTGCCCAGCGGCGTGTCGTACAGCAGCAGACCGCCGTAAAACATCGTCACCAGATCCTTCGGGGCATTCGTGTACCCCTGGTCGCCGCGCCACAGCAGCATGGCCTTGTTCAGGCTGCCGCCGTAGCCGTTAAAAATGTCCGACACTGCGTTGGTGATAAGATTATCACTCTCCACCACCTCCACCGCGCCGGTGTGCACATCGGTCAGTTCAATGCGCGTATGACCGTGCAGGGTCATTGCATCCGCTCCCTTCGTTTTATACATCGATGCTGCGTGCTTTTATTGCAACCGGCAGCAGTGTCTCCTCACATTCCAGCGTGCCGTCCCACGGCGTCTCGCTTGCCATGCCCTGCCCGGTCACGGTGGCCTTGATGCCGTAGGGCGCGATCTTCACCGTGCCGCCCGCGCAGACCAGCCGCACCGACAGCCGCGTGACCGTCCCGGCCTCCACCGACGCAAACGGGTAGAACAGTGCCAGCGTGTGTGCGCCCGTCTCCAGCCGCTGCTGCGGCGCAAAATTTTCCACCGGCACGTCGTTTATATAGTACCGCACGGTCAGCGTCAGTACCTTGCCGGTGTCGGGCGCTGCGTCCAGCAGCAGCTGCGCCAGGAACATAGCGCTCGTCTCCTCCACTGCCGTGAAGGCAATTGCCACGGCGGGCGTCTCCACGGTCTGCACCGCCAGCTCCGCCGGGTTCGTGAAGCTGTAATACACGATCCGCTTGCTCTCGGCGCTGTTCTGTAAGCGGCGCAGCGCTTTTTCCGTCGCACCGTCCGTTGTGCCGCCTAAGTAAGGGTTGCGGCCCACGCCCTTTAAGGTCTGCCGCCCGCGGTAGCGCCAGACGAAATGCGTCACGAGCATCTCGGGCGCAGTGCCGTCCTCCATCGGCAGCGCCACGCGGTCCCCCGGCTCAAACGCCGGGTCGCCGGGCATCGTCACGGTGGCCGGGACGTAGTCCAGCCTTTGCAGCGCCGCAAACAGGTTGTCGGTGATCTGCTGCCGTGTGGCGGGCAGACCCTTTTCGGCCAGCGTCATGTTGGAAATGCGCATCGTCAGGCCGGTATCCTGGCTGCGGCCCGCGGCAAAGCTGCCGTCGTCGGTCTCGATGCTCAGCGCCGCGTAGTGGCAGGCAAAATCCGAGACCGCCGCCTCGCTGCGCGCCGCCGCGGTCAGCGCGGCACAGGGCTTTTCGGCAAAGGTGCGCAGCACCAGCCGCCCCGCGCGGTCCGCCGCCGCAAAGCCGCCCACCAGCTGTGCCACGGCGGCGGCGCACTCCCGCCAGGTAGACAGGCCGTCCGCGCCGCTCAGCTGGCAGACGAGGGCAGCGTTCGGGTTCAGCGCGCCGATCTCGGCCTCGGTCTGGCCCAGCGTCAGCCCGCAGGCCGCCGCGATCTGCCCCAGCAGCGCATAGGCCGTGCCCTGCATCGTAGTACCATCGTATTTTTGCTGCAAGGCCAGAATGTTGTCATAGGCCTTGATGCTCACATACAGCGCGCGCCGCTCGGCCTCGGCCACCGTGTAAACGCCAAGCGGCACGGTCTCCCACCGCCCGCCGGGCAGCTGCAGGCCGTAGTGCAGCACGAGCTTTGCGCCGTAAAACGCATGGCGGCTCAGGTCGGTGCGCAGGTTGAGCGCCGCCTGGCCGAGGTAGGCGCAGCCAAAGGCCAGCTCCTCCCCCGTGACGCACTGGTTGTCCAGCGTCAGCGACCCGCTCATGAGGTCTGCCGCGTCCAGATTCAGCACCGTGCCGTTTGTCAGCGTCAGCGTGCCCGTCACCCGGTCGGTCCGCGTCCGTGCGCGAATCGCGGTTTTGTAGGCATCCGATACGGAATAAATTGTCACTCACCTCGTTTCCTTCACATCGTAGGGGCGGGGCATGCCCGCCCGCAGCCATCCCAT
>OLPO01002607.1_pt1 | contig 10984 bp, 10 predicted proteins | sample 1672831 | NCBI WGS metagenome assembly OLPO01 (sample SAMEA3136728, study PRJEB25190) | human gut metagenome
AAAAGAAGAAATATTGTGTATATGTCCCAAACGAAAACGAAACCGGGACATAAAAGAAGAAATATTGTGTATATGTCCCAAACGAAAACGAAGCTGGGACAGCGAAAAGAAGATATTGTGTATATGTCCTCAAATGTTCGACATCGCACATGGTATCTCTATGAAGAAAATATTTACAGGAAGGAAAAGAAGATGGAGAATCATACAATTGTTACTTTAAAAAAGGGAGAAGGCCGCACGATCAAGGCGGGTGGCGCATGGATTTTTGATAATGAGATTGATACGATTGTGGGGACATTTACCAATGGAGATGTGGTGACGGTACATGATTTTGACGGATATCCGATGGGAAAGGGATTTATCAATCAGAATTCGAAGATCCGTATCCGCATGCTGACCCGTCATGTGGATCAGGAGATTAACGAGAATTTTCTTCGTATGCGTGTAAAGAATGCCTGGGAATACCGGAAGACAACGGTGGATACATCTTCCTGTCGTGTGATTTTCGGGGAAGCGGATTTTTTGCCGGGACTGGTGGTTGACAAGTATGAGGATGTGCTGGTGGTGGAATGTCTGGCACTCGGTATGGAGCAGTTCAAGGAAACAATCGTTTCATTATTAAATGGGGTACTGAAAGAGGACGGTATTTCTATCCGTGGAGTCTATGAGAGAAGTGACGCCAATGAGCGCAGGAAAGAAGGACTTCCGAAGGTGAAAGGATTTATTGGGGAAACATTTGATACAGAGGTGGAGATCACGGAAAATGGCGTGCACTATCTGGTCGATGTGGTAAATGGTCAGAAGACGGGCTTTTTCCTGGACCAGAAGTATAACCGGCTGGCAATGCAGCGGATCTGTAAAGGAAAGAGAGTTTTGGACTGTTTTACACATATGGGAACGTTTGCACTGAATGCAGGAATCGCAGGTGCTTCCGATGTGACGGGACTTGATATTTCGGAATATGCGGTGCAGCAGGCAAATGCCAATGCCGTGCGTAATCATCTGGAAGATACGGTACATTTTCGCTGTGCAAATGTACTGGACGAGCTTCCGAAACTGGCAGAAGCCGGAGAAAAGTATGATGTAGTCATTCTCGACCCGCCGGCATTTACGAAATCCCGTGAGGCCACGAAGAATGCCATCAAAGGTTATCGGGAGATCAATATGAAAGGGTTAAAGCTGGTAAAAGACGGCGGATACCTGGCAACCTGTTCCTGTTCCCATTTTATGACACAGGAACTGCTGGCAAAGACGGTGAAGGAAGCTGCAAAGGCGGCACACAAACGGCTGCGTCAGGTGGAATTCCGTACGCAGGCGCCGGATCATCCGATTTTGTGGGCAAATTCTGCGAATGTGCCGGAGAGCTATTATCTTAAATTCTTCATTTTTCAGGTGGTGGATGAGAAATAATCCGAAGAATGCTTATTTATAGGGGTTCCGGAACAATTCTCTGATATGAAATAAAAGACTGACACACCTTTTGACACACTTTTATAGAAAAATATCTCGAAATAAGCAAATCCTCTTAGTTCATTTGCGCCCTTGTTGGATTGTGCTACACGATTTTCAAGGGAAAACGAAAATAGCCGCCATTACTGCGAATAATGACGGCTGTTGATAAAACAGTTACTTAATATATTCGGGTAAGCCGCTTCTCTGGCTTTCCCTTTTTCTACGCATAATATAACATGTCTTATGAGTTGATGCAAGGAAAAGTGTAAAACGGTTCATAATTTATAACATGTCATGTTTTCAGATCAGTGATGACTTATTTCGGTTATAATAAAAGGAGAAAGCTCTCAATTGACTAACCGGGTATAAACTCCATATAATAGTGGTAACCGAATGGAGGAGCTATAGAAGGAGGGAGCATTATGCAGGCATTATCAAAAGCAAAAGTTGGTGGAAATTATACCATTCAGTGGTTATTCGGATTACCGGAAGTTGTAGAATTCCTGCACCGCCATCATGTAGAAGAAGGTGGCAGCGTACAGGTGATTCAGAAATTATCCAATGGGCTGATCATCGGTGCCAATGGAGAACGGTTCGCCATGGGAAATGAGATTGCAGATCGTATTCAGGTATAAGTACACCCGGCTATAGAAAACAGACACCCCGGTATCCGTTATAAAAACGGCTGCCGGGGTGTTTTGGGTAAAAAAATGAAAAGGGCAGTATACTTGCATTTTAGAGAGCATTATGGCATAGTTGAGAAAGAAAATCGAAAGCGAAGGATGAAAAGAGGAAAAATGAAGTTTCGAAAAGCTAAGCAGGACGATAAGGAAGAAATTCTTGCGCTGTATCAGTCGCTGATCGGTACTCCATACTGCGCATGGGGCAATGGGTATCCAGGAGAACAGGAATTTGATTATGATATGAAAAGAAATGCTCTTTTTTGTATGGAAAATGAAGATGGAGAAATCATTGGCACGATCACAGTGGATGAAGATCCGCAGGTGGAAGCACTCACCTGCTGGTCCAAAACACTGCAGCCGTCTGCGGAGCTTTCCAGACTCGGGGTACGCACCGATATGCAGAATCAGGGAATTGCCCGGCAGCTTCTGCAGCATGGCATGGAAGAATTGAAAAAACAGGGGAAAAGGAGTGTACATTTTCTCGTGTGTAAGACAAATAAAAAAGCGCTCCGTTCTTATGAAAAACTGCATTTTGACGTAGTGGGAGAGAGCGATTTATTTGACGAGGACTGGTGGTGCTACGAGAAAGAACTTTAAAAATCAAGTACAGGAAGTTGGAAAATATGCAAATAGGACAGAAAAAAACAACGGGACAGAAGATGAAAAAAGAGAGGAACAGGGGAAGAGAAACGGATAGAAAACCGAACATAAGCCAGATACAAAAAACAGGCGAACACTGCATTTACGCAAAAAGATGCGGAGGATGTGACTATCAGGGAATTTTGTACAGTCAGCAGCTTTCCAAAAAGCAGAGTTACATGCGCAAACTCATGGAACCGTTTGGAAAGATCAATCCAATCATCGGGATGGACGATCCATACCACTATCGGCATAAAGTACAGGCGGCTTTTTCCTGCAATAAACGCGGACATATTGTGGCAGGCGTATATGAGAAACATTCGCATGACATCGTGGATGTAGAGCAGTGCCAGATCGAGGATGCACAGGCAGATGCCATTATCCGTGAAATCAAAAATATGATGCGTTCTTTCCGGATTCGTGCATATGATGAGGATACCGGATATGGGCTGCTGCGTCATGTGCTGGTGCGAAAGGGCTATCACAGCGGACAGATTATGGTGGTGCTTGTACTGGTATCTCCGATCCTTCCATCCAAAAATAATTTTGTCAAGGCACTGCGGAAGAAGTTCCCGGAGATCAGTACAGTAGTGATCAATGTCAATGACCGCAAGACCAGCATGGTGCTCGGGGAGCGCAATATTACGGTTTATGGAAAAGGATTTATTGAGGATGAACTGTGCGGATGCACATTTCGTATTTCACCGACTTCATTTTATCAGGTAAATCCGCAGCAGACAGAAAAACTCTACCGGAAAGCCATTTCCTGTGCCAAACTGACGGGAAAAGAAACTGTGATCGATGCGTACTGCGGTACGGGCACGATCGGGTTGATTGCCAGCAGCCGCGCAAAGCATGTGATCGGAGTGGAGTTAAACCGTGATGCGATAAAGGATGCTATCTCCAATGCAAAGCGCAATCATATTCACAATGTTACTTTTTATAATGAAGATGCCGGACAATTTATGGTAGAGATGGCAGAAAAAGGAGAACATGCGGATGTGGTCATTATGGATCCGCCGCGTACGGGAAGCGATGAGGCGTTTCTTTCCTCTGTAGTGCGACTGGCTCCGAATAAAGTCGTGTATGTATCCTGTGGTCCGGAAACGCTGGTGCGGGATCTGAAGTATCTGACAAAGCATGGATACCGGATGAAAGAGTGTACACCGTTTGATCTTTTTCCGTTTACGAAACATGTGGAGACGGTTGTTCTTCTTTCCCAACTCCGTCAGAAGCCGGATGATTATATTGATGTGGATATTGATGTTGCTGAATTGGAAGGTACTTCAGCAGAGACAAAGGCAACCTATGAAAAGATAAAGAAGTATGTTGCAGAGCATAATGATGGGATGAAGGTTTCGAATCTCTATATTGCTCAGGTAAAACGGAAATGTGGTATTGAATTGGCTGAGAATTTCAATTTGCCAAAGTCGGAGGATGCTAGACAGCCACGGTGCCCGAAGGAGAAGGAAGAGGCAATTGTGGAGGCACTGAAGGCGTTTCAGATGATATAAACATACTGGAGCAAGTTTATTTATAATTAAAATTGAGGTTTTCATATATTAGGATGGAACTTATACTTAATCAGAAGAGGTGATTTAAATGTGGCTAGAAACTAATAGATTGATTATTCGATCCATACAGCGCGGAGACGAGATTATCTTTTCTGGTATGTCTCAAGATGGGAGTCTTAGTCAAGTTGGGTTTGATGCTAATTGTTCAGAGTGGATCAATGATTGGATTGAAGAGGCTTTAAAATTAACAAATAATGATAATCCAAGAGAAAATTATATACCTTGCACTGTTATACTAAAAGAAACAGAAGAGGTCATAGGCTCTGTTGGTTCTACATATTATGAAGATGTGGATAAGGTTGGTATTTGTTATTTTATAGGAACACCTTTTAGGAAAAAAGGATATATGACAGAGGCGATAAATGCATATGTTCAGTTTTTCTTTAAACAATATAGTGAGTCTGAAATAATAGCAACTATTCTCGATGCGAATACACCATCATGGAAAGTAGCAGAGAAATCTGGTTTCAACTTAATAGAAAAGAAAATGTACAAAGATATTGATGATGAAAAAGAAGAATTGTATCGCTTTTATGTAATACGAGGCCAGGAGGATAAATAAATGGAGATAAGAGTAGTTAATCATAATGATATCGAGGAGCTTGCCGGAGTAATGGGACAGGCATATTCAGAGGAGCCTTGGAATGAGGCTTGGGTTCAGGAAAAGGCAGTAAGAAGAGTGCAGTCCATTTTGTGTGGATTTGAAGCCCTGGGTTTAGCTGCAGTAGAAGACGGTGAAATTATAGGTGGTCTTTTGGGATTTGTGGATCCTTATGCAGACTATGATATGTTCTTTGTTTCAGAAATTTTTGTTGCTCCAAAGTGGAAGAGAAAAGGAGTAGGGCGTAAGCTGCTTAGTGTCTTAGAAGAGCAACTTAAAGTAAAGGATATTTATACAATAGAACTTATTTCTATAAATGATAATCTAGAGTTTTATAAAAAATGCGGACTAAATAATGGTGATGTTAATTGCTTGGGGAAGTCTTTTTAATAAAGGAAAGGGGCATTTTATTTATGAAAAAAAGATATGTTTTTGCTCAGTAGTCTGAGCTTAAAATAAAAAGAATAGTTAAGCTCAGATGAATCCTAAGAAATTATATTTAGGAGGATACTATGAGCTATATTAGAGCAGAAGAGGTTCTGCCAAAAGAATTAATAGAAACTATTCAGCAATATGTAAATGGAAAAGCAATATATATTCCCAGCACATCTAAAAAGGAGTGGGGAAGTCATACTGATACAAGACAATATCTGATACAGCGAAATCACGAGATTAGCCAGAAATATCAAGGTGGTAGTTCTATTGCCAGTCTTGCCATGCAGTTTTCACTTTCGGAGAAAAGTATTCAAAGAATCGTTCGCGAAGGAAAGAGAAAATCTGGCAAGTTGTGAAGAAAAGTGCAAGTGGGATTTTTAAGATATAATAGTGCTGAATTTGATTAAGAATTAGAGATAAGGTGGGCTATTTTAGCCTGCCTTTCATATTATTGGAGGATATTAACAATATGAACAATTATAGAATTATAACATTAAGAGAACGGCCGGAATTAGTAGCTATTGCAGCTGAGTGATTTCATAGTAAATGGGGTGTGCCGGCAGAGGCATACCTGGAGTGTATGAAAGCGTATTTATCAGGAAAAACCGAGTATGGTTGGTATATATGCTTATATGATGAATCCATTGTCGCAGGACTTGGGGTAATAGAAAATGACTTTCATGATAGAAAGGATTTGACTCCAAATGTATGCGCCGTATATGCTGAAGAAGAACATCGAGAAAACGCGCATATTGTTTTACACTGTAATCATCATGCACCAGTGATTCATACTGCTTCAGCATAAAATCTTCCGGTGCCTCCCTGAAGGCTTCCAGAAGCTCTGTCGGCGTACCGGATCTGGTAATGCCAAGAATTTCTTCATCCACGATCGGCATATCATGATACTGAACGCCTTCTATAATGGTATCCGGTCTTTCCAGGCACTCCATTCGGGTCCGGAAGTCAATCACTGTCGAAAGATGATATTCGTTCAGCAGTGTATCCTGATCCGTGATGGATATATGATACAGATTTCCACTTCTGAGAAGACGCTTTGGCAGAATATGCCTTCCATCCTCTGTCTGAATAGCCCCGAGATCTCTTGTATTTGGAAGGCTCTGAAGCGGAATCCTGCTTCCATGCGGGAAACCGGTTACAATTTCCGGATTCAGTGCCCTTAAAAGCTGAATACAGTTCTGAATTTCTCTGTCTGTCATCTCGAACTGATATTTCTTCCTTCTGCGCGTAATGATCACCAGTGAGCTGGTACTGTACTGCTTCTGTACGCCACCTTCCACACCTTCTTTTCGTTTATAGGCCCAGAGGATATCTTTGCAGGGAAGATAGTTCATCATCATATGTTTGGAGAAAATAAAATTGCCGTCTTCGATTCTTATTTTTCCGTATTTCATAGCTTCTCTCTTTTCCCTTTAATTCACTGTGTTAAATAAGTTCCAGCTTGGTCAGTCCATTGCGAATACCGTAATGGAACATATCTGTCGTGACATAATCTGCCAGTTCACGAATCTTTGGTGAACCATTTCCCATAGCTACCTTTGTTGCAGCATATTCAAACATGGACAGATCATTATTACTGTCTCCAAACACCACAGTATCTTCCCATTCAATTCCAAAGCTCCGGCACACTGCTGCTATTCCTACAGCCTTATTGCATCCCTTAGGCACAAATTCAATCGTTGTTCCAACAAATGAATTATCCTCATGATGAATCACATCATAATACTCCGACAGTTCACGACACGCCTGATCCGCATCACATCCGTCCTTCATTTTGGCACTGATCTTATTGATGTGCATACAATGTTCATTTCCAGTGATCGGTCTCCACTTTGAGCCAAGAGCCTCCGTGATCAGATCCGTATACCAGTTTACATCTGTGTTATATTCATCCTTATCATAGTACATGTAGTCGGCACCTTCCATTACCGGAACCAGTCCATACTTACGAAGTACCTTTACCGAATATTCTGCCACTTCCGGAGTCATCTCATTGTTATAAAGTCTATTTCCGTCTTTCTCAATGGTCGCGCCACAGGCACTGATCATTCCGGTAAACGGGATTTGTTCCAGGTACCACGGTACAAATGCACGGCTTCTTCCTGTACAAAGCCATGCCTGATGACCATTCGCGATCAGTTCCTTAATCGATTCTATTGCACTGTCCGGTACTCCTTTTTCAATATCACAGATTGTTCCGTCAGCATCAAAAAAAACTGCTTTTTTATCACTCATTATTCTGTCCTTCTCTATAAAACTGTTTTTATGCAAAAAATTCTTCCGCCACTCTTACAAGATATTCCGTATCCTTTATACCTGCTGTCTCATACGGGGAATGCATTGCCAGCTGCGGAAGTCCGATATCGACTGCGTTCAGTGCCACCTGTGTATTGGAAATATTTCCTAATGTAGAACCTCCTGCGATATCTGAGCGATTGACAAAGGTCTGATATGGAACTTCCGCCCTGTCACAAAGATCCTTGAATTCTGCCGCAGATACTGCATCCGTACAATACTTCTGATTCGCATTATACTTAATGACAACTCCCTTATTAATTACCGGAAGGTTGGTCGGATCTGTCTTGTCTGTATAGTTTGGATGTAATGCATGCGCATTATCAGCAGAAAGCATAAAGCTACCTGCCAGTGTCATCAGATATTCCTCGTAGGTTCTTCCAAGACCCATATTAATTCTGAGAAGAGTATCCTTCAGGAATGTAGATGCAGCACCCTGTTTTGTTTCACTTCCAACCTCTTCGTTATCCATCACACAATGCACTGTAATTGATTTTTCTGATTTGCCGCGGAGAATTCCCTGCATAGACGCAAACGCACACTGCAAATCGTCCAGACGTCCTGAAGAAACAAACTCCTTATCTGCTCCCCATACAGTTCCAGGTACGCGATTATACAGAAACAGATCGTGACTGATAATATCTTCTTTTTTGAGTCCGGCTTCTTCTGCGATCACTTCCAGAACTGTTCTGTCAATATTTTCGGCAGCAAATAATGGAAGAAGATCTTTCTGCGGATTGTATGCAAGACCACTGTTTACATCACGATTCATATGAATTGCCAGATTCGGAATCATTACAAGATCACGGTCGACATTGACCAGTTTTTCTTCCAGTCCGTTCTGTCCTCTGACAATCACTCTTCCTGCAACTGAAAGCGGTCTGTCAAACCACGGTGCCATAAGCATACCGCCGTATTTTTCCACATTCAGCTTCACGTAACTGTTATTTACTTTGATCTCCGGATTTTCTTTGATTTTGAATGAAGGAGAATCGCTGTGGCTGGCCATAATGTGAAATACTCTTGTATCTTCCTTCGGTATGCAGAATGCGATCAGCGCAGAATGATTTCTGGTTACCAGATATTTTCCGCCCGGAACAAGTTTCCAGTGTTCTTTTTCGGAAAGCACTTCAAAGCCATTGTCTGTCAGTCTTTTGGACATTTCTTCCACCGCATGGAATGCAGTCGGACTTTTCTTTATAAAATCAAGTAATTTTTCAGTTGTTTCCATATACATATTTAAACTCCTTTGGCCGGCAGTTTTCTCACTTAATCAGAACCGGCAGTTTGTTTTAGTGTTTATGGTAAATTATACGGTATATTTCAGACGATAGCAACGAAAAAGAGGCAGTTTGTCAAAAACCACCTCTTTTACAACTGTACCGGTTCTTTTTTATGCAGTTTTATAATGCCTTTATTCTGCGCAGAGCTTCCAGTGTATTTTCATACGTACCAAACGCAGTCAGACGGAAAAATCCCTCGCCATGTGCACCAAAGCCTGAACCTGGAGTTCCCACAACATGTGCATTTTCCAGAAGATAGTCAAAGAAATCCCAGGAACTCATATTGTTCGGTGTTTTGAGCCAGATATACGGAGCATTCACACCACCGGATACAGAATATCCGGCCTCTTTCAGTCCGTTATAGATGGTATGTGCATTTCTCATATAGTATGTAACCTGTTCCTTCAGCTGTGCCTTTCCTTCCGGTGAATAAACAGCCTCACCAGCACGCTGTACGATATATGGGGCACCATTAAACTTGGTTCCGTGACGTCTCGCCCAGAGGTCATGAAGTGCAACACCTTCACAGACAAGATCCTTCGGGACAACCGTAAAGCCAAGACGCACACCGGTAAATCCTGCATTCTTGGAAAAGCTTCGAAGCTCAATTGCACAGGAACGTGCACCCTCACATTCATAAATACTGTGCGGCACATCTTTCTCTGTGATATAAGCCTCATAAGCAGCATCGTAGATGATCACAGCACCGTTCTTGTTTGCATAATCTACCCATTCCTGAAGTTTATCCTTTGTGATTGCGGCACCACTTGGGTTATTCGGGAAACAGAGATAGATCAGATCCGGAGTTTCTACCGGAAGTTCCGGAAGGAAACCATTGTCTTCCAGACATGGCATATAGATCACACCGTCAAAGTTCTCGTTCTTTTTGTTATAATCGCCGGTACGTCCAGCCATAACATTTGTATCTACATACACAGGATAAACAGGGTCGCAGACAGCTACCTTGTTGTCTGTACCAAAAATTTCCTGAATATTTCCGGAATCACTTTTTGCTCCGTCAGAGACGAAAATCTCATCGGCACTGATCTGGCAGCCACGTGCCTCATAGTCATTTTTTGCGATCGCACTTCTCAGGAATTCATATCCCAGATCCGGCGCATATCCATGAAAAGTTTCCGCATGTGCCATCTCATCTACAGATTTATGAAGTGCATCAATGATTGCCGGTGCAAGCGGCTGCGTAACATCTCCGATTCCCAGACGCACGATCTCAACATCCGGATTTGCAGACTGATACACGGATACCTTTTTTGCAATAGTGGAAAAAAGATAACTTCCCGGCAGTTTCAGATAATTTTTATTTACTGTTACCATAATATTACATCTCCTGTACTATCAGATTATTACTGATTTTTTCTCTTTTCTACTTCTTTTACAAGCGCCTCACGGACTGCATCCGGGCTTGCCTTGCCTTTGAGTTCTCTCATCATCTTTCCGACGAAGAAGCCGAAAACTTTCTCCTTACCACCAAGGAGCTCCTCCAGCGGTCCAGGGTTCTCATCCATGATCTTCAAAAGTGTATCATTCAGAAGTCCTGTATCCTCCACGATCTTAAGTCCATGTTCTTCAATATAGGATACCGGCTCAATGTCTTCATCAAAAACTTTTTCAAAAACTTTCTTCGCATTCTGTGCACTGACTTCTTTTTTCTCTACCATCTGGATCAGATCTGAGAGATGCTCCGGTGCAAAGGAAACCTTCTCCACATCAAGACCTTTATCCTTGGTCAGACGCAGAACTTCTCCCATAAACCAGTTTGCTGCTTTTTTCGGGCTGCCACAGAGATTTGCGACTTTCTCAAACAGTTCAGAAAGATGTCTGGATTCTGTGAGGATTCCTGCATCATATGCTGAAAGTTCAAATTCCTGCTGATAACGAAGCTGTTTTTCTTCTCTGAGTTCCGGCTGTGAACTGCGGATCTCATCGATCCACGCATCTGAAATATGGATCGGCGGAAGGTCCGGATCCGGGAAATAAAGATAA
>OLPO01002610.1_pt1 | contig 10975 bp, 10 predicted proteins | sample 1672831 | NCBI WGS metagenome assembly OLPO01 (sample SAMEA3136728, study PRJEB25190) | human gut metagenome
AGAAGTGCCATCATGATGCATCACGGGGCGATCCGTGTGAAGAGTCAGGTGGGTGAAGGAACTACATTTTCAGTGCGGATCCCGCTGACGTTTATTGACTGATCGAGGATGGTGAGAATATGAAAAAAAGAAAAGTAACAGCATTGGTGATGGCACTGGTGCTTGGGTCTGTTGCTTTTTCCGGCTGTGGAAAGAAAGAGACAGAGAGTAAATACAAAATTTATTATATCAATGAAGAACAGGGAGAAGTCCTTGCGGAAAGTTTTGTACCGTCCGAGGAGACGACGCAGACCATGCTGGAAGAGATGACAGAAAAATTGAATAAGAAAAATGCAGAAGGGCATACACTGCTCCCGGAGAATATTGAGATACAAAGCTGTGTGGATGACGACGGGATGATTCGGGTAGATTTTAATCAGGAATATCATGATTTGAATCCGGTAGATGAGGTGCTTTTGCGAGCTTCCATCGTAAAAGATTATGTACAGATTCCAAATATTTATCTGGTTACGATTACTGCGGAAGGGACACCTATCGTTGATTCCCAGGGGCAGGAGATAGGAGCCATGAGTCTGGACAGCTTTCTGGAAAACACAGGAAAAGAAATTATGGCATATCAGTATAAGGAACTCAACCTTTATTTTACCAATGAAGAAGGCAATCAACTGGTACCGGAGGCACGTCAGGTATATTATAATGGTAACACGCCGATTGAAAAGGTTATCGTAGAACAATTGCTTCGTGGTCCGGGAGAGAGTGGACATTATGCCACCCTTCCGTCCGATACACGAATCGTCGGGGTATCTGTGGCAGATGGAATCGCTTATGTGAATCTTGGAAAACAGTTTGTTGATGAGGCACTGCCGGTAGATGCACAGATTCCGATATACTCGATTGTCAATTCTCTGATTGATGCAGGTAATGTAAGTCAGGTACAGATTTCCATTAACGGAGATACTTCTTTGCTATTTAAAGATAAAGTGGATATGAATCAACTGTTCCAGGTCAATCATGAATTGGAGAAAGGAGGAGAGGACTGACGGGAAAACGTCCTCTCTGCCTGCTGTTTGCAGGACTGATCCTGATTATTCTGGTGACGGACTGGTGTGGAGGTTCCTGGATATGGAAATCTCCCGCCGGGAAGAAACCATGGCAGTGGGCAGAACAAGAGCAGAAGGTACAGGCGGAAGGAGTGGTGTACCGTATTGAAAAAACCACCCGCACAGTTATTTATCTGAAAAAAGCAATTCTGATCCGTTCCGGATCGACAAAAAATTATCCCATTCGAAATATCAAATGTACAGGAAAAGAAGAAAAAATAAACAGTCTGCGGGAAGGAATGCATGTCCGACTGGAGGGGATGCTTGTATTGCCGGAACTTCCGCGCAACCCGGGACAATTTAACCGAAGAATCTATGAAAGCGGGAAAAAAATTGATTTTTATCTGGAGAATCCGACTGTTTTGGAAGTAAAAGAACAGAGATCCGGTGTCAGGGAAGTTGTAGAAATATGGAAGACAGAAATGATGAACCGATGTGAGAAAATCTATCCGGATGCGGAGGCAGGCATACTCGAGGCTATGTTGTTTGGCGAAAAGAGGGAACTGTCCGGGGATATCAAAGAACTTTATCAGGCAGCGGGAATCAGCCATGTGCTTGTCATCTCCGGTTTGCATATCAGCCTTCTTGCACTGGCAGTCGCTGGGATTCTCCGACGGCTGGGTTTTCCCATGCCGGTTTGGGTGATACTTTCTGTTGGTGTGCTGGCGGGGTACGGTATCCTGATCGGACAGCCCACCACAGCGGTACGGGCTTTACTGATGTTTTTTGTACTTCAGGGTGCAAGACTTCTCGGGCGTTCCTACGATCTGCTGTCTGCGCTGGCGTTTGCCGGGATTCTGATGCTCCTGGATAACCCAGATCTGATATTGGATGGTGGGTGCAGACTGTCTTTTTGTGCTGTGATCGGTGTGGGGTGGTATGTCAGTGAAAAGAACAAAATCTTTCGGAGCATCGGGGAGAAAGAAAAAAGAAAGAACAGAGGGAAAGGAGGAAAAGGGAGCAGTGCCGGAGCAATACTGGAAAACATACGGGCCGGCTGGTATCTGTGGCTTTTTACTCTTCCGGTAATGCTGGATACTTTTTATCAGGTGTCAGTGGTGGGGATATTGTGGAACCTTGTGGCGATTCCCTTACTTCCGGTAATCATTGCTTCCGGGGGATTGGGAGTGGTTCTGGCAGGATGGAATATATTTTTGGGCAGTCTTGCGGGAAGTCCGGCCTATGGAATGTTGCAGCTATATCAGGAAATCGGGAACATATCCGAGAAGCTGCCGGTTGGTATGTGGACTCCGGGTCAACCGTCAAAACCGGTGATTGCAGGGTATTATCTGGTAATTTTTCTGCTGGTTTTAGTGGAAAAACAGCTGATAAAAAGAGAAAAAAGGTGGAAAATATTTCCGGGAATGGAACTATGCAGTATGTTACTGCTGCTTTTGCTGATGGCACATCCCTGGCAGCAGAGAGAAAAGATTACATTTCTGGATGTGGGACAGGGAGATGCCAGCCTGTTACAGAGCGGCGGACAGACACTTTTGCTTGACGGGGGAAGTACTAGTCAGAAAAATGTGGGAACTTATGTGATTCTTCCATACATAAAGCAGCAGGGAATATCCTGTCTGGAAGCAGTAGTTCTCACTCATACAGATCAGGATCATATCAATGGCGTAACAGAAGTACTGGAGGAAGGAAAAAAAGGCTGGCTGACAGTAAAAAATCTTATGTATCCATACTGGATGGAAGGGACGGAACAGGGAAAACAACTGAAAAAGCTGGCAGAAGAAGCGGGAGCCTCCTGTAGGAAGATCCGGGCAGGAGACCGGTTGACAATCGGAAAGGCAGAAGCCGTGGTTCTTTACCCGAAAGAACAGGAAAAGATTGCAGAACCCAATGCGGGTTCGCTGGTACTTTTCTGGAAATGGGAGGGAGTCCGGGCGATGTTTACCGGAGATCTTCCGGAGGAGAAAGAGAGGGAATTGCTGCAGAATCTGCCTGCCTGCGAGATCCTGCAGGTAGGACATCACGGTTCAGCTACATCCACCTGCCGGGAGTTTCTGGAACAGGTACAACCGTCGTTAGCGGTAATTTCCTGTGCAATGAAAAACAGGTATGGACATCCGTCACCGGATACGGTAGATCGGTTAAAAAAAACCGGATGTGAGATCCGGTATACGATGAAGAGTGGTGCGATTACGATAAGGAAGAGGGGGAGGGAGGTTCTGGTAACAGAATATCTAGAGCATGTTGCAGGGCACGGAGTGAACAGTAACTGAGCAGTAACCATTCCGGAGTTTTACTGATGATGCCGGTTGCTGAAACAGGAAAAAAACAGTATAATAAATCCAGATGAGGAAAATTGGGTGAAAGGTTAGAAGATTTGATGAAAAGTGTATTGGAAGATATAAAAAATCAGGAGTATAAGCAGGCATATCTCTTTTTCGGGGAAGAAGGTTATCTGAAAAAACAGTATCGCAACAAGTTGCTTCAGGCATGGAATCCGGATGGAGATACGATGAATGAATCCAGATTCGAAGGAAAGGGAATTGATGTGAAAGAAGTAATCTCACTTGGAGAAACCATGCCGTTTTTTTCTGATCGACGGATCATTTTGCTGGAGAATACCGGATTTTTCAAAAATCAGTGCCCGGAACTGGCAGAATATCTGAACAATCTTCCGGATTATCTGTATCTTCTGTTTGTTGAAGAAGAGGTGGATAAGCGAAGCAAAATGTTTAAAACAGTCAAGCAGATCGGCAGGGTAGTGGATTTTGCGGTGCAGGATGAGAAAACACTGATGCGCTGGGTGCTTGGTATCATGAAACGGGAGGGAAAACAGATCACTCAGAGAGATATGGAGCATTTTCTGTCGAAAACCGGTACGGATATGAGTAATATCGAAAAAGAACTGGAAAAACTGTTATGTTATACCATGGATCGATCTGTGATCACAGGGGAAGATATCGATGCGGTATGTACTACGCAGATCAATAACCGGATCTTTGCGATGGTACAGGCGGTGGCAGAGCAGAACCAGAAGAAAGCGTTGGATCTGTATTATGATCTTCTGGCGCTGAAGGAGCCGCCGATGAGGATTCTTTTTTTGCTGGCAAGACAGTTTAATCTTCTGTTACAGGTGAAAGAACTGCAGCGGCTTGGATGCGATCAGAAAACGATTGCATCAAGGACCGGACTGCAGAGTTTCGTGGTTCGAAATTATACCGGCTGTACCGGAAGATACACAACAGCTCAGCTTCGTCAGGCGGTGGAAGATTTTACTCAGACAGAGGAAGAGGTGAAAACCGGAAGGCTGAGCGATGTGCTGAGTGTGGAACTTCTAATTGTAAAATATGCGCGGAAGAATCCGGCGTAATCAAAAATCCCGGGAGCTGTCTGAAATGGACAGTTTCCGGGATTTTCGAATACCTGCAGAAGTTACCACTGGCAGTTTCCTTCGGATACAGAGCAACAAAAAAGAACAGTCACTGACGGGATGACTGTTCTTTTTAAATTCTTTATTTATTCGTAACTGTTCAGTATCTTCACAGTTACATTTATTCTATCAATTAGAATTAAGCAATAGAGTTAACTGCTTTGGATACGCGGGAAACTTTTCTTGCAGCGTTGTTTTTGTGGTATACACCTTTAGAGCAAGCGCTTTCGATTGTAGCGGTAGCTACTTTCAGAGCTGCCTGAGCTGCTGCCAGATCTTTTGCTGCAACTGCTGCTTCTACTTTTTTGATAGATGTTTTAACTTCAGAACGGATAGCTTTATTTCTTTCAGCTTTTGTTCTGTTTACGATAACTCTTTTTTTAGCGGATTTAATGTTTGCCATTTTCCATAACCTCCAATAAATTATTCAATCATTTATCATATTCATCAGCCCAGACACGGACAGGCTAATCTCAAAATACCCATACAGTTTATGCCATTTATCGTGGTTTGTCAATGGTTTTTCCGAAAAAAAGGCATTTTGGAATGTATTTTGGACCAGTTATTGTGAACGGAGCGAACCGTAATGATTTTCAGGGATAAATCGAAAGGAAAAGGGAAATCTAAAAGGAGAAAAGAACGCAGGCAGGAAAATGTGTTCAGAAAGGAAAGGTGACAACGATGTCCGGGAATTTTGGGATACGAACGGATCTTGCAGTGGAGAGTAAGGAGAAGTATGAGAAGGACAATGTGGAGATTAAGGGTGTGGCGATTCAGGAGAAATATGAGGAGGCTCTGGACCTGAATACAACGGTGGTGCGGATTCAGACGGAGCAGGGAGCGAAAGCGATGGAAAAGCCGAAAGGTACGTATATTACCATGGAAGCCCCGAATCTGAGCGTGCCGGATGAGGATTATCACCGGGAGATTTCTCAGGCACTTGCACACCATCTGAAAGAACTTCTTCATCTGGAAAAAGAGAAATCCATTCTGGTGGTGGGACTTGGCAACCGAGAGATCACACCGGATGCACTGGGACCACAGGTGATTCAGAATCTGAAGATTACCAGACACATTATTAAAGAATATGGAAAGGCAGGTGTGGGAAAGAGAAAAGCACATCAGATCAGCAGTCTGGTTCCCGGTGTTATGGCACAGACAGGGATGGAAACAATGGAGATTATCCGTGGTGTGATCCGGGAGACGGATCCGGATGCAGTGATTGCCATCGATGCACTGGCGGCACGCAGTGTAAGGAGATTAAACTGTACGATTCAGATAACGGATACGGGAATCAATCCGGGATCTGGTGTCTGTAATCACAGATGCGGATTGAATGAAGAAACACTGGGGATCCCGGTGATCGGTATCGGTGTGCCGACTGTAGTAGACGGCGCCACGATTGTTCATGATGCCATCGCTCATCTGCTGGAAAATCTGGAAGAGGCGGAGATGGAAGAGTTTTTGCAGGAACTGATCACGCCGCGGCTGCACAGAATGTTTGTTACGCCCAAAGATGTGGATGAGACAGTCAAAAGGCTCAGTTATACGATCTCAGAGGGCATCAATATCGCGATGGAGGCATAAGAAGCAGGGGAATTCATATAATACAAGTATGTACTCCAGGAAAATCAGAAGTAAAAGTAAGAACACATTTTAGGACAGGTCGTGAAGGAACGCCTGTTCTTTCTTAATTATGCGAATACAATATATATTTATCCAAAAAATATGTATGGTGAAAGTCAGGAAAGATCATAGAGGGAAAGATGAGAAGATCAGAACGGATTGTAAAAGCAACGGTGTGGGGATTGTGTGTCTGCCTTGGCGGATATCTCGCGGCACGGGGATATCTGCATCTGAGGCAGTCTCCGGGAACACGCGCACAGCAGATACTCGGGGATATCTGTATGGAGACAGAGCGGGAAGCGTATCTGTGGTATATGCCGGGGATTTTTTATGAGGAGGGGACTACTACTCCGCTGATAACAAAATTGTGGACAAAGATCGAAAACTGGTATCCGCTGGGCATGTATCTGAAAGAGCATCAGGAAGAAGAACAACATCCGGTGATTGAGGATGAAAGTACCTGTTATGAGATGATCCATGCCAATGGCAATACGATCGCTGACCGGCTGTTGGGAGAAAATCAGAGTCAGGCAGTGACCCGGGAGAACGAGACGGCCAGGGAAAATGAAGAAAATGATATGAGTAGCCAACAGGAGGGAGAACAGGAAAAAAATGGGAATGAAGAAGAGCAACAGGAGAGAAAAACAGATGAGAATGAGCCACAGACAACAGAGAATGCAGGCACAGAAACTGCACAGCTTCCGGCGTGGACTACAGCAGTAGAGTCGACACCAAAGATAGACCTTTCTATGGAGCGGCTCAGTGATTTTCACTATCTGCTGAACAATTTCTTTGTGGTAGATCCGAACACAACAGTGGACGGGTCACAGATCAATGCCAGTACATTTTTGGGAGATTCGCTGACACTGGAAGAAGACAGCAGCGTTCCGCAGATCCTTATTTACCATACTCATTCGCAGGAAGGATTTGCCGATTCTATCGAGGGAGATGAGGCAACAAGCGTGGTCGGTGTGGGAAATTATCTCGAGAGTATTCTGCGGGACATTTATGGATATCAGGTGATCCACAGAAAGGATACTTTCGATCTGATGGAAGGTCAGCTGGACCGGAGCAAGGCATATAACTATGCACTTCCGGTGATCGGGCAGGTGTTGGAGGAAAATCCTACGATTCAGGTGGTGATCGATCTGCACAGGGATGGAGTACCGGAAGGAAAGCATCTGGTGACGGAAATCAACGGAAAACCGACAGCGCAGATCATGTATTTTAACGGACTCAGCAGAACGGTAAAAAACGGGAATCTGGATACACTTCCCAATCCTTATATCGAAGATAATCTCTCATTTTCGTTTCAGCTGTCTTATCAGGCGGCGCGGTACTATCCACAGTTGACACGGTGTATTTATCTCAAAGGATATCGGTATAATCTTCATGTGCGGCCGCGCTCGATTCTTCTGGAAGTGGGCGCACAGACCAATACGGTGGAAGAGGCGATGAATGCGATGGAACCCTTCAGTGTGATTCTGGATAAAGTATTGAAGGGACAGTAAAAACTATGCTATAATAAAAGGCAATGTAAAATTACAGAGTGTCCGGATACCCGATGCAATCAGAGAATCAGGTAGATGGCACCAAAAGAAGAAAAAGTTCAACAGTGACAAACACCTGAGTATAAAGAAAGAAATCGGAGGTACTAAAGTGGCAGATTTTGATCAAAGTAAAATTCGTAATTTCTGTATTATAGCCCATATTGATCACGGAAAATCTACCCTGGCAGACCGGATCATTGAGATGACCGGTCTGCTGACAGAAAGAGAGATGCAGTCCCAGGTACTGGATAATATGGATCTGGAACGTGAGAGAGGAATTACTATTAAGGCACAGACCGTGAGAACCGTATATAAGGCAAAAGACGGGGAAGAATATATCTTCAACCTGATCGACACTCCCGGGCATGTAGACTTTAACTATGAGGTTTCCAGAAGCCTCGCAGCCTGTGATGGCGCGATCCTTGTGGTGGATGCGGCACAGGGAATTGAAGCCCAGACACTGGCAAATGTATATCTGGCACTGGATCATGACCTGGATGTTATGCCGGTGATCAATAAGATCGATCTGCCAAGTGCAGAGCCGGAGCGTGTTATCAACGAGATCGAAGATGTGATCGGTATCGAGGCACAGGATGCCCCACAGATTTCCGCAAAGACCGGACTGAACGTAGAAGAGGTTCTTGAACAGATTGTAGAAAAAGTTCCGGCACCGACCGGAGATCCGCAAGCACCACTGCAGGCACTGATTTTTGATTCCGTGTACGATTCCTATAAAGGTGTTATCGTATTCTGCAGGATCAAAGAAGGAAAGATCCGAAAAGGAACAACTGTTCGCATGATGGCGACCGGTGCTGTGGAAGATGTGGTGGAAGTCGGTTATTTTGGAGCCGGACAGTTTATTCCGTGTGAGGAGTTATCCGCCGGTATGGTAGGATATTTTACCGCAAGTATCAAAAATGTAAAAGATACCCGTGTTGGTGATACCGTAACTGATAACAGCAGACCGTGCAGCGAACCGCTGCCGGGCTACAAAAAGGTTAACCCGATGGTATACTGCGGTGTCTATCCGGCAGACGGAGCAAAGTACGGAGATCTTCGTGATGCACTGGAAAAACTGCAGTTAAATGATGCCTCGCTACAGTATGAACCGGAGACATCTATAGCCCTCGGATTTGGTTTCCGCTGTGGATTCCTCGGACTGCTGCATCTGGAGATCATCCAGGAACGTCTGGAGAGAGAATATAATCTGGATCTGGTGACAACAGCACCGGGTGTTATCTATAAAGTACACAAGACCAACGGTGAAGTAATGGATCTGACGAACCCGTCCAATCTGCCGGATCCGTCAACTATTGAATATATGGAAGAGCCGATGGTAAAAGCAGAGATTATGGTAACGACAGAATTCATCGGACCGATCATGGATCTTTGTCAGGAGCGGCGTGGACAGTATCAGGGAATGGAATATATGGAGACAACCAGAGCACTGCTGACGTATCATATGCCGTTGAATGAGATTATCTATGATTTCTTTGATGCATTAAAATCCCGTTCTAGAGGATATGCGTCTTTTGATTATGAGATGATCGGCTATGAGAGAAGCGAACTGGTAAAACTGGATATTCTGGTCAATAAAGAAGAAGTGGATGCACTTTCCTTTATTGTATTTGAGGGATCAGCTTATGAGCGCGGCAGAAAAATGTGCGAGAAACTGAAAGAAGAAATTCCGAGACAGTTGTTTGAGATTCCGATTCAGGCAGCGGTAGGCGGAAAAATCATTGCCAGAGAGACTGTTCGCGCAATGCGAAAAGATGTACTGGCAAAATGTTATGGTGGTGATATTTCCCGTAAGAAGAAACTTCTGGAAAAACAGAAGGAAGGAAAGAAACGAATGCGTCAGGTGGGAAATGTAGAAATCCCACAGAAAGCATTTATGAGTGTACTGAAGCTGGATGAGGATTAAAAACTATGAAACCTGCAGTAAGTATTATCGTTCCGGTTTATAATGGAGAAAAGACACTGGAACGATGCGTGGACAGTGTGTTGAAACAGGAATATAAAGATTTTGAACTGTTTCTGATCAATGACGGCAGCAGCGATAAAACCAGGGAAATCTGTGAACGGTACGCTGCTGCGGATGACAGGGTCCTGGTGATCCACAAGGAGAATTCCGGTGTGTCTGAGAGCAGAAATATGGCGATTGCTCAGGCACACGGGGAGTATCTGCAGTTTCTGGACTGTGATGACTGGATCACACCGGATGCGACGAAACTTCTGGTGAGGGCGGCAAAAGAGGAACAGGCGGATCTTGTGATTGCTGATTTTTATCGGGTGATCGGGGAGAGGCTGTCTCATAAAGGAGATATCGAAATCGATGGCGTGATGGATCAGGAAGCGTTTGTGGGCTGCATGATGGAAAAACCGGCAGATTTTTATTACGGTGTACTGTGGAACAAGCTGTACCGGCGGGATATTATCATGAAACATCACCTGCAGATGAATCCGGAGATCAGCTGGTGTGAGGATTTTATGTTCAATCTGGAGTATATCCGACATGCCAGAAGATTCTATGCATTGCATACACCGATTTATTATTATGTGAAGACGAAAGGTTCTCTGGCAAGCCAGGGAATGAATCTGTCGAAAACGATCAAGATGAAGCTGACGGTATTTACCTACTATAAGGATTTTTACAAAAATGTTCTGGATGAAGAGGAATACGAGAAAAACCGTCTGCAGGTATATCGTTTTCTGATCGATGCGGCGGGAGACGGTATGGTTGCACCGACGATTCTGCCAGGTTCTCAGAAGCTTGGGGAAGAGCGAAGCAGTCTGTACCTGGAAGCCGTAGAAGGAGAAGGAGTGTTGATGGATGAATACCGGAGCCGGAAACTTTTTGACAGGTATCTTGAACCGGTGGCAAGCCAGTTTGATCTTACTTTTCCGGAGATCCGTCTGCTTCTTTATCTCAGCCATCTGAAACAGCCGGTCAGCAGAAGAGAGTTAAGTGATTATACCAATATGACAAGAAGAAGTCTGTCGTTGCATCTGCAGAAGCTGATGGCAAAAGGGTATATCCGTATACAGGAAAGCAGAGAGAAAAAAACTCAGGATCGCAGAATCACCGTCTGGATGCTGCCGGAAGCCGCGCAGGTGGAAGAAGCACTTGTTAATGTACAGCGGGAGTACGATGAGACCCGCTACCAGAGTTTCAGTGAGGATGAACTGCTGCAATATGCATATCTGACGGAAAAAATCAAAAAGAATATGCAGAAGGTACTACAATAAATATGCAAAAAAACTGCGGCAGGATCATCGTTCTGCCTGCAGTTTTTTACGTTACAGGGAAA
>OLPO01002611.1_pt1 | contig 10974 bp, 10 predicted proteins | sample 1672831 | NCBI WGS metagenome assembly OLPO01 (sample SAMEA3136728, study PRJEB25190) | human gut metagenome
CGAGAGATTGATTTGGGGTTTTGAGTTGGTAGAAATACTTTAATAGTACTCCCCCCGAATTCCTATCCAGAGTATGCTTCCATCCACCGATCAAAGAAATAACTATCAAGAACGAAATAATCCTTTACTTTTTTCCGAAAGAAGACTAGGAAGACGCTTTTTTGTCTTAAAGCTATTCCCTATAGCTTATTTATCTTATTTCTATTGATAATGATAAAAGTTGTGTTATAATGTATGAATTACTAGAATAAAAAAATTTACTTTTCGTCTTCATGGGTGAAACTTATAAGTTAACATAGCTGTTGGTATTGCTAGAAGGAGTATTTTATTGAAGGATTCAAGTTATTACTCAACAAAGAAAATAAAATATTACAATGAAATTCTTATTTTCGAGGATGAGATAAATTCAGAAGTTATTCTAACAGACAGAATTTTTTTGGTCGAATTTCTAAATGTTCGAGAGCTTTTTTACGCTCTATCATACAAACAAATCAAGATACAAGATAAAAAAGATCCACTGATCTTTGAACTTAGATTTTTTCTGGCCTTATAGGAGCCGTATGAGGTGAAAATTTCATGTACAGTTCTGTAATAGCGATGGGAATAGTGATATTATCACCGACTATAATTATCTAATAGTTCGAGTACAGTTGATATAGTTGAGGCACAATCAAAATATGGATTTTGGGGGTGGAATTTGTGGCGGCAACCCGTAGGATTTCTAATTTTTCTAATCTCTTCCCTAGCAGAATGCGAGAGATTGCCTTTTGATTTACCAGAAGCCGAAGAAGAATTAGTAGCTGGTTATCAAACTGAATACTCAGGTATAAAATTTGGTTTATTTTACGTTGCTTCTTATCTAAATTTATTAGTTTCTTCATTATTTGTAACAATTCTTTACTTAGGCGGTTGGAATATCTTTATTCCGTCCATATTCGTGAATCGTTTTTTTGAAATAAACGATGGGGGTAGAGTCTTTGGAATAACAATTGGTATCCTTAGTACATTAGTTAAAACTTATTTGTTCTTGTTCATGTCTATCACAACAAGATGGACTTTACCTAGACTAAGAATGGATCAACTATTAAACTTTGGCTGGAAATTTCTTTTACCCATCTCTCTGGGTAATCTATTATTAACAACCTCTTCCCAACTCCTTTCACTATAAAAATCACAAAGGAATACTTTTTGATATTCGCGGTTTCTCCGACACAAGAGAAAGAAAATTTTTCATAAATATTAAATATAGGGATATGCTCACCATGATAACCGGATTCATCAATTATGGTCAACAAAGCATACGAGCTGCACGATACATTGGTCAAAGTTTCATGATTACCTTATCTCACGCAAATCGTTTACCAGTAACTATTCAATATCCTTATGAAAAATTAATTACATCCGAACGTTTGCGGGGCCGAATACACTTTGAATTTGATAAATGCATTGCTTGTGAAGTATGTGTTCGCGTATGCCCTATAAATTTACCCGTTGTTGATTGGAAACTGGAAACCGAGATTCGAAAGAAACGTTTGCTTAATTACAGCATTGATTTTGGAATTTGTATTTTTTGTGGAAATTGCGTTGAATATTGTCCAACGAATTGCTTATCAATGACCGAAGAATACGAGCTTTCTACTTATGATCGTCACGAATTGAATTATAATCAAATCGCTTTAGGTCGTTTACCGATGCGCGTAATTGACGATTATACAATTCGAACAATTTTTAATTCAACGAGCTAAATCAGCAAAGACCTTTTAATTCATTTTTTTTGAGAAATTCAAATGGAATTTGAATTCGATCTCTAAGAGGACCAATATAGTTTGTTCTATTTGTCCTGTTGAATACTTGCAAAAACCCAAAATCCCTACCTTTTCTTTCGTTTAGAGAAACGGTTGTAACAATCCCATTTTTTAATTTTTAAATTAAAAATAGGTCAATAGACCTAAGTCTGAATTCTATCTCTATTTTTTTTTTATTTGAATTCCAAATGTCAATTTTTTTAATTAATACGTCAAAGTAATCAACAGAATTTGAGCTACTCTAATTTACATCCGTCAGGGTTTGATTCAAATAGAACCTAATTAGAAAAAGTTGTTCCTGGTCGGATCAACAAAATTATGAAAAAACAATTCGATTTTTTGATCGCGGATTTTAACGTGCAATGGATTTGCCGGGTTCAATACATGATTTTATTTTACTCTCTCTGGGCTTAGTTCTTATCTTAGGGGGTCTGGGGGTAGTATTACTTACTAACCCAATTTATTCTGCCTTTTCGTTGGGATTGGTTCTTGTTTGTATATCCTTATTTTATATTTTATCAAATTCTCACTTTGTAGCTGCTGCCCAACTCCTTATTTATGTGGGAGCTATAAATGTTTTAATTCTATTTGCTGTCATGTTCATGAATGGTTCAGAAAATGCCAAGGATTGGAGCCTTTGGACTGTTGGGGACGGGGTTACTTCCTTAATTTGTACAAGTATTTTTGTTTCATTAATTACTATTATTTCGGATACGTCCTGGTATGCGATTATTTGGACTACCAGAACAAACCAGATTCTAGAGCAGGATTTAACAAATAATGGTCAACAAATTGGAATTCATTTATCAACGGACTTTTTTCTTCCATTTGAATTCATTTCAATAATTCTCTTAGTTAGTTTGATAGGTGCAATTACTGTGGCTCGTCAGTAATAAATTTTGAGAATTAGCATTCAACTTTCAAGGTTTCCTAAATTATTCCATTCATTTTGTTTCAATTCTATTTGAAAATGTTTTCTAACTACAAATTTTTATTGAATTTAGGCCGAATATAGTTCTTTGTTCTGCATTTGTAATATGATTATTCTAATCAACCCAATTAGTTGGCTATTTGAATTCAATTTTTGTTCATATTGAAATAAACTGAACTGGATCAGGAGTTGTTGAATAATGCTCGAGCATGTACTTGTTTTGAGTGCCTATTTATTTTCTATTGGTATCTATGGATTGATCACGAGTCGAAATATGGTTAGGGCGCTTATGTGTCTTGAACTTCTATTGAATGCAGTCAATATAAATTTCATAACATTTTCAGATTTTTTTGATAATCGCCAATTAAAAGGAAATATTTTCTCAATTTTTGTTATAGCTATTGCAGCCGCCGAAGCAGCTATTGGACTGGCCATTCTTGCGTCAATTTATCGTAATAGAAAATCCATCCGTATCAATCAATCGAATTTGTTGAATAAGTAGTAATAATCATATAAACTATGATATTTATCAATTTGAATTGGCATGTATGATATATAAGGTATGTGAGCATCTTGATATTCAATTCTAAATTAACTCATGAGATAGATTTGAATTTAATATCAAGATTCTGGTAAATCATTTAAATCATTGCTTCATCTGGTGTCTAAATATAAGATTCATTTAGAAATTTACTAGATCGAAAATTTTGGGCATTCAAAAAAAGTGGAGATCCAATGGCACACTCAGTAAAGATTTATGATACATGTATAGGATGTACTCAATGCGTCCGGGCCTGTCCCACAGATGTATTAGAAATGATACCTTGGGACGGATGTAAAGCGAAACAAATAGCTTCAGCTCCACGAACCGAGGATTGTGTTGGTTGTAAGAGATGTGAATCCGCCTGCCCAACGGACTTCTTGAGTGTTCGTGTATATTTATGGAACGAAACAACCCGAAGTATGGGTCTAGCTTATTGAGAATTGCCCGCCAAAAACCACTTGAACATATTTGATCTTTTGTTTACCGACAAAAACCCGCGCTCGAAAAAAAAATAAACCCTTTTTTCGAGCACGGGTTTTCTGGGCTAAGTCTATTTTGTCTTTATCACGAATTCTTTTCCTTGGTTAACAATATTCGTAGTTTTACCCATATCAGCGGGTTCCCTAATTTTCCTTTTTCCTCATAGAGGAAATAAGGTAATTAGGTGGTATACTTTATATATATGTATCTTAGAATTCCTTTTAATGACCTATGCATTTGCTTATTATTTTCAATTGAATGATCCATTAAGGCAATTAACAGAAAATTATAAATGGATCTCTTTTTTTGATTTTTACTGGAGGTTGGGAATAGATGGACTTTCTATAGCACCTATTTTACTGACAGGATTTATCACGACTTTAGCCACTTTAGCTGCTTGGCCCGTTACTCGTGATTCCCGATTATTTCACTTTTTGATGTTAGCAATGTATAGTGGTCAAATAGGATTATTTTCTTCTCAAGATCTTTTACTTTTTTTCATTATGTGGGAATTAGAATTAATTCCCGTTTATCTGCTTCTATCCATGTGGGGAGGAAAAAAACGTCTGTATTCCGCTACAAAATTTATTTTGTATACTGCAGGAAGTTCGGCTTTTTTATTAATAGGAGCTTTGGGTATCGCTTTATATGGTTCTAATGAGCCAACATTCAATTTTGAAACATCAGCCAATCAATCATATCCCGTGGCTCTGGAAATATTATTCTATATTGTATTTCTTATTGCTTTTGCTGTCAAATTACCGATTATACCCTTCCATACATGGCTACCCGACACCCACGGAGAAGCGCATTACAGTACTTGTATGCTTCTAGCAGGAATCTTATTAAAAATGGGAGCGTATGGGTTGATTAGAATTAATATGGAATTTTTGCCGCGTGCACATTCTATATTTTCCCCTTTCTTAATAACGATAGGCGCAATCCAAATAATCTATGCAGCTTCAACATCTCCCGGTCAACGAAATTTAAAAAAGAGAATAGCCTATTCGTCTGTATCTCATATGGGTTTTCTAATTATAGGAATTTGCTCTATAAATGATATGGGACTCAACGGGGCCGTTTTACAAATAGTATCACATGGATTTATTGGTGCTGCACTTTTTTTCTTGGCGGGAACGGGTTATGATAGAACCCGTCTTGCTTACCTTGATGACATGGGGGGGCTGGCTGCCCCAATGCCAAAGATATTTACGATGTTCACTATATTATCACTAGGTTCGCTCGCATTACCGGGCATGAGTGGTTTTTTTGCAGAATTTATAATATTTTTTGGAATAATTACCGGACCAAAATATCTTTTACTATCAAAAATAGTAATTACATTCATAATGGCAGTTGGAATGATATTAACTCCTATTTATTTATTATCTATGTTACGCCAGATGTTCTATGGATACAAACTTTTGAATGCCCCAAATTGTTATTTTTTTGATGCCGGCCCCCGGGAACTTTTTGTTTCGATCTCACTCCTCCTCCCTGTAATAGGCATTGGTATTTATCCGGATTTTGTTTTTTCATTATCAGTTGACAAGATCGAAATTCTTTTATCTAATTATTTTTATAGTTTCTAGATATTTTCATAAATAAAATAACAAAACATAAAAAAAATTCGATTAAAAAAAGCGTTATATAACAAAAAAATTTTAAATTATTAATTGAACGAAAAAAAAAAAAAACTCCGAATCCAAAATTTTTTGTTTTTTTGAGAACTTTTTGAGTCAAAATGAAATGTAGTAATTCAAAAAGTTCTCAAGAGTTTGTTTGAGGCTTGTTCTATATTACAATTAGAAGATGCTATCCTATAGGCGGATTTCCCCGCCCACCTCTTTTTGAGTTCAATTAGATGTTAATGTAAATGAACCATAACTATGAAGTCCTATTCCTAATAAATTAACCCCAAAATAACATGTCCAAATTATAAAAAAGCCAATTGAAGCGACAATTGCGGAATTTAAACCTTCCCCATTTTTATTTACTCGAATATGGAAATAAATCGCAAATATAATCCAAGTAATAAAGGCCCAAGTTTCCTTTGGATCCCAACTCCAATAAGACCCCCATGCTTCATTAGCCCAGACTGCTCCTGAAAGAATACCAATAGTTAAAAAGAGAAATCCGATACCAATAATGCGAAAACCCCAACGATCCAATTGTTGAATCAATTGAACTTTATAATAATTCCGAGAAGAAAACAAACAAAAAGAAGTATTTCTTAAAACATTTATTTTTTTCGTCATGCGTTGAGTTCCGCCAATAGAAAATGAATACAAATTTTCTCTTTTCTCATTTTCAAAAATTCTTATAACATTTCGAAATGTAATTACGAGAAGAGCCACGGATAATAATGATCCACATAAAAGAGCGGCATAACCCAACACCATCATACTTACGTGCATCATTAACCACTGGGATTGAAGGGCGGGGACTAAGATGCCTGATTTGTGGATATTAGTTAAAAGACCGGAAGTAGCAAACCCTTGTGTAAAAAAAGTACTTGGTGCTGTTATTGGGTTTAAATAATTTTTATTTTTAAAATAAGGAACCATATGAATAATGGATAAGATCCATGAAAGAAATAGTAATGATTCATATAAATTACTTAATGGCAAATGTCCCGAATAAATCCAACGAGTAACTAATAATCCCGTTATACAGAAAAAAGAAGTTATCTTTCCTTTTTCTGACGAATCATATAGTTCTACGAATTCATCGATTAATAAGGTTAACAAATGAATTGTAGTTCCAATCGAAACGACTGAAAAGGATATATGAATTAATATATGTTCTAAAGTCAAAAATATCATAAAAATTTGAAGTTTCAAAAAAAGGTATCGAATTGAATTCATTATACCATTATACTATAATAGTTTGATTATAGTATAGCCATATAGGAATATGGGACCTGTTGGTCCTTTTTGAAAATTATGCCGCCACTCGGACTCGAACCGAGATGCTCTCGCACTGCTTCCTAAGAGCAGCGTGTCTACCAATTTCACCATGGCGGCCTTTTCAAAATCATAATAACCTACTATTACGCAATCGCCAAACTTTAAGCAGTCAATTCACAGCAACTTTTTTCGAAAAAAAAAAGTTTAAGTTTTTCTAAATACCCCGTATTTTACTTTTACTTAGTGTACCCAATTTGGATGAATTTAATACTAGTTTTTTATGGCTGCTGCTCGAGCAAAAATAAAAAAAATTGTTGGAAAAAGTTCTGCCTTCAATCCATATCCATAGATATGGATAGAACTAAAAAAACTTTTTCCCCTTTCTGTTTATTTCATTTTTTGAATCTAAAAATTTAGATTTTTTTCTTTATTCATAGTGAAAATTCCTATTTCACCGCTTTCACCGCCCTATTACACGCATTTAGAAAACTTTTTTTTTGTATTAATCATTAAACGTTTCGTTTTCTCTACTGAATTGATCTTAGGATTGTATTTAGCAGCTCAATTAGGTAGTTATTCCGTCCAATATATTATAGAAAAATAAAAAGGGTGTTCCTGATATTTGAACTTTCCCAAAGATTTTTTACTTGAATTCTTTACTTGATTTGAATATTTGATATACAAATTGATACAGTTTACAACGTAAGCATACAATACGAATACAAATTATTCAAATAAAATTTTCATGTGAATTCTTTCGTTTTATATAGTATACATCTATCAAGAAATCTAAAAAGATAAAATGTTTTAAGAATTTTTCTAGAGTGGTAGTTCTTTTTTATTCTCTTGTTTTCCCAATCTACTTTCTCATTTTTCTAGTACCCCAAAAGAATTCTTAATAAGAAAAGAATACTAAAAAAAGAGTTCAGGTTACTATTGATTATTAGTCAATGAATCTATTAAACAAAAGAAATAGTATTTATATATTTCTCGATTAAAAGCTACTCGTATTCTTATAAATTTAAGAACAAACAAAAAATTAAATTTTATTGATGTCAAGGGGAGTTCTATTTTTTATTCCAACCTTTTTATTTTGTTTTGCGCACAAAGAAACTTTTTGAATCCCCAGTAGAAAGAGATTTCGCTAACGAAAAAGCTTTCAGCGCTGCCCAATAGCTTTTTTTTTTCCAAATATTTTTTCGAATACGCTTTTTTGATAGAGAAGTACGCTTTTTTGGAACGGCCATTAAAAAAAAGAAGTTTTTCTTGTTCTGGTTGGATGTGAAAGACATCGATTTTTTCAAAAAAAATGTTGGCTACTATATAGTCCCTGAATTAATAGATTAAAGAAGTCGTACTGAATTTAATTCATTTCGAACCCATGAACATTGGTTTCGAAGACTGCGGGTCTACCACTTACCTAACAACATGAAACCTTTTTGTCATTAGGTTAGCCATTACCCCTTCCCAATAAACGCATCAGTACATGGCAAGCCAGTAGGCCTACCAGGAACCAATCAACTTTCTTCATAATGCCGGCCCCCCCAAGTTACAAATTTTATTATTAGTTTCATAATTAATAAATTTAATTAATAATAGTAGTAATATATACTCTTTTCTTATTATTATTAGAATCAAAAAATTATCTACTAATGGTAGATAATCGGTTAATGCTAGCTAATCAGTTAATTCTAGATAATCGGTTAATGCTAGCTAATCAGTTAATTCTAGTACCGACCTATTGGAATTTAAATGCAACCGATTTTGAGTATAAATCGGCTTATTACGCATATTTTAAAGTAGTTAAAATAGCCACAGTAACCACTTATTTTATATATATTATATAATTTATTGTTAGTTAATGCAAGTGGGTTAAAGTCAAAATTTAACCCATTAATTCAAGAATTTAAGTGAAAATTCTACTTATGGCTGTCTTTAGGTAGCACTTATATTATATAATTCATTGTTAATTAATGCAAGTCATTATTAATTTAAATTAATAAAAAGAGGAGTTATTTATGCAACATACATATTCCTATTCGTGGATCATACCCGCCTTTACACTTCTAGTTCCTACGTTACTCGGACTTGGGCTCCTACTTTTTCCATTAGCAATAAAAAAACGTCGCCGTATCTGGGCTTTTACAAGTGTTTTATTTTTAAGTATAGTTATGGTTTTTTCAATCAATCCCTCTATTCACCAAATAGAGAATGGTTATATCTATCAATATATATGGTCTTGGACCATCAATAATGATTTTTCTTTAGAATTTGGATACTTAATTGACCCACTTACTTCTATTTTGTCAATTTTAATTACTACAGTTGGCATTTTGGTTCTTATTTATAGTGACAATTATATGTCTCATGATCAAGGATATTTGAGATTTTTTGCATATATGAGTTTTTTCACTAATTTAATGTTAACATTAGTTACTAGTTCAAATTTAATACAAATTTATATTTTTTGGGAATTGGTTGGAATGTGTTCTTATTTACTAATAGGTTTTTGGTTTGCACGACCTATTGCCTCGAATGCTTGTCAAAAAGCTTTTTTAACTAATCGTGTTGGGGATTTTGGTTTATTATTAGGAATTTTAGGTCTTTATTGGCTAACGGGTAGTTTCGAATTTCGGGATTTGTTTGAAATAGTCAATAACTTAAATAAGGAGGTTAATCCTTTATTTGTTACGTTTTGTGCCTTACTATTATTTTCTGGTCCAATTGCCAAATCTGCGCAATTTCCTCTTCATGTATGGTTACCAGACGCGATGGAAGGACCCACTCCTATTTCGGCTCTCATACACGCTGCTACAATGGTAGCGGCGGGTATTTTTCTTGTAGCCCGCCTTCTTCCTCTTTTCCTCGTTATACCTTACATAATAAATCTGATAGCTTTGGTAGGAATAATAACCGTACTTTTAGGAGCTACTTTAGCTCTTGCTCAAAAAGATATTAAGAAAAGTTTAGCCTATTCTACAATGTCTCAATTAGGTTATATGATGTTAGCTTTAGGTATGGGATCTTATCGGGCAGCGCTTTTTCATTTGATTACTCATGCTTATTCGAAAGCATTATTATTTTTAGGATCTGGTTCTATTATTCATTCAATGGAAAGTATTGTTGGTTATTCTCCCGATAAGAGTCAAAATATGGTTCTTATGGGAGGTTTAAAAAAACATGTTCCAGTTACCCAAAGTGCTTTTTTATTAGGAACTCTTTCGCTTTGTGGTATTCCTCCCTTCGCTTGCTTTTGGTCCAAAGATGAAATTCTTAATGATAGTTGGTTGTATTCACCTAGTTTTGCAATAATAGCTTATTTCACAGCCGCATTAACGGCATTTTATATGTTTCGTGTTTATTTACTTACTTTTGAAGGACATTTAAATGTTCATTTTCAAAATTACAGTGGAAAAAAAAACAGTTCATTCTATTCAATATCTCTATGGGGGAATGAAAAATAAAAAATGTTAAAAAAAAAAAAATTCCGTTTATTAACTTTATTAAAAATGAATACTCCTGAAAAACAAAAGCTTTTCTTTTGTTGGAAAAATATATACCTAATTGAGAGGAATGAACGAAAAGGGGGATTGCCCCTTATTATTACTAATAAATTTAGTACTCAGGGTTCTTTTTTTTATCCTCAGGAATCGGATAAGACTATGTTATTTCCTCTTCTTGTCTTGGGACTATTTACTTTTTTTATTGGAGGTATAGGAATCCCTTTTCTTGAATTCAATCAAGAAGGAATGAATTTGGATATATTATCCAAATTGTTAAGGGCGGCTTTAAATTTTTTTGATGATAATGAAAAAATATCTTTGGATTGGTTAGAATTTATAACAAATGCAATTTTTTCCGTCAGTATAGCGTATTTTGGAATATTTATAGCGGCTTCTTTATATAAGCCTGTTTATTCGCCGTTTCCTAATTTGAACTTTTTTAATTCATTTGCTAAAAAAGGCCTTAAGAGATTCTTAAGGGACAGAATACTCCATGTCATATATGATTGGTCCGATAATCGTGGTTACATAGATACCTTTTATGCAAAATCATTCAGTGAAAGTGTAAGGGGATTTGCTAAATTAACAGATTTTTTTGATAAACGTATAATTGATGGAATTACTAATGGAGTTGGTTTTACCAGTTTCCTTCTCGGCGAGGGTATAAAATATGTAGGAGTAGGTCGCGTTTCTTCTTATCTTTTATTGTATTTATTTAATGTCTTAATCTTTTTACTACTTTACTTAGTAATTTACTACTTTGTTTAGTTTTAATTTGTTTAGTTTTAAAATTTTTTTATTA
>OLPO01002613.1_pt1 | contig 10964 bp, 5 predicted proteins | sample 1672831 | NCBI WGS metagenome assembly OLPO01 (sample SAMEA3136728, study PRJEB25190) | human gut metagenome
AACATCCCGCCCTTTTCCTTTCCCGGACCGTGGATGCCGTACAAGGCCGGCGTGGCTCGTCCGAAAGAACGGCCCACGCCCCCATCCATCTTATTGGGGTGCCACCCGTTCGAATATCTGCGCTCATACGGCCATGTGCACGTGGGAATGGTTGAGAGATCCGGCAACCGGCCGGCGATCCGAAAGCGGACGCCGACGATATCGGACTTCCACGGCAGCGTGAGCCGTCCGTGCAGAAAACAGAAGAATCCCTATCAAAGGAGACATCCAGTATGGATATGAAGAAGATCTCAGCCGCGTGCGCGACCGCCGCCGCGTTGGCCGCGTTGTGCGTCCCGGGCTCGGCGTTCGCGGCCGACGGCACGCTCACCCTGAACGCGGGCGACGGCAGCACCCTCGCCGGACACAGCTTCACCGTGTACAAGGTCGCTGGATACAACGACGTCGTCAAGGACGGCGCGAACGTGAAGAGCGTGAGCGCCTCATCCCCGGACGCCACGACCGACGCGTGGGTCAAGGCCGCGTTGAACAAGAACGGCGTGACCTACAACACGTCCGAAGGCCGTAACGCCGCCGAACAGCTCCTGCGGTTGAAGACCGATTCGGGCACGCTGCGCAAGGTCGCCGGCACCCTGCAGTCCACCGCCGCGTCCAGCAAGGTGGCGGCCGTGAAGACCAACCAGACCTCCGTCACGGGCAGTCTGAACCTGACCCTGCCGGAGGGCTATTATCTCGTCGTCGACGCCCAGGGAATCCCAATCCTCGTGTCCACCACGATCGGCGGCAGCGTCAGGATGAGCAACGGCCAGACCCTCGGTTCCACCCAGATCAAGACCAACGTCACCAAGATCGACAAGAAGATCAAGAGCGTGGACGGCACGTGGAAGGATTCCGCGGCCGCGACCAACGGCGAGACCCGTGACTTCAAGGCCACGTTCACCGTGCCGAACAAGCTGGCCGTGGACACCATCACCCTCGAGGACCACATGACCGGCATCGTCTACGTGGACGGCTCCTTCCACGCGACCACGTCGTCCGGCACGGACGTGACCAACCAGTTCGGCACCATCGGCAAGGACAAGGTCGGCAATTCCGACGGCACCGGCTTCAAGGTCACCAGCCTGCAGAGCCTCGTGGACACCTACCAGGGCAAGCAGGTGACCGTGACCTACCAGGGCAAGGTCGTCAACGCGTCCAAGGCCAACCAGGGCCTCAACCAGATCCTGATCACCTCGAACTGGCTGCCCAACGTGGTCCCGCCGGACGTGCCGACCCCGGGGCCGGGCACCGATGAGACCCCGGTCCCGACCTACGACGTGAATCTGAAGAAGATCAGCGCGGCCGACGGCAACAAGGTCATCCAGGGAGCCAAGTTCAAGCTCCACAACGACAGCCTGAACCAGTGGTACGTGTGGAACACGGGCTCGAACCAGTGGACGTTCACCACGGATGAGTCCAAAGCCACCGAATTCTCCACGAACGCGTCCGGCGTGATCAACTTCACCCGTCTGGGCGCCGGCACGTACACCGTGAAGGAGACCCAGGTGCCGACCGGCTACTTCAGCTTCGTCAAGCCGAGTTTCGGCATCCACATCACCGATGACGGGCACGTGACCATCACCGGCAAGAACCAGCCGGGACTGACCGGCACGGTCAACAACGCGGACGGCAAGACCACCACCCCGACCGCCGTGGTGAAGAACATCGACAACATCACCCAGCTGCCGCAGACCGGCGCGACCACCATGGGCGTCATGCTGGTCGGCGCGTTCGCGATCATCCTCGTGGCCACCGCGTCCGGCTTCGCCGCCTACCGAGTCCGCCACGAGAACCTGGGCGACGGTCCGGCCATCGCCTGATTTTTCCGAATCGTCCCCGGCCTCGAAAGCGAGGGGCCGGGGATCCAGGAGCCGGGATCGTGCGGCCTTTTCTCCTGTCAGCCGCACGATCCCGGCCCTCTTCCCAAAAATACGGAACTCGCATATGAATCACAAAGGATGAGGGAAATGGGATTCCTTACAAGACTTATCGCCGGTTTTGTCGCCGCGTCCACGTTGGGCGCGGGCCTGGCCGGCACCGCCAACGCGGTGGACGCGGCCGGCGCGGCATCCGATACGACGGGCGCCGTCACCACCACGGCCGACGATACGGGCGGACGCACGGTCCTCGACTGCAGGCAATCCGGCGAAGGCGCCACCGGACCATACGCGGACAAATTCTGCTGGATCGACTGGTCGAACCTGCCGTTGGACTCCAGCGGGAAACCGACGCCGGTGCGCATCAACGTGCCCGGCGGCCACATCGACGCGGACGCGACCATCACGCATACCGACAACGCGGCGTTGACCGCGAAAGACTACACCGGCAGCAAGTGGAGCCGGCTGACCTCCGCGTACAAGCTCACAGGCAACACCGCCCTCGCGTTCAGCGGCAGGATGGGCAGGCAGGATCCGGCAGCCTCCGTCACGTTCTCCAACGTCACGCCTTCCGCAGACCGGACCGACACCGGCGTGAACGTGCTGAAGGACTTCCAACTCGCTTTCGGCGACGCGGAGGTCATGAGCGGCGGCGTCCTCCAAGGACATGACGTGTACGAGCGGACCGACATCGAATCCGACAAGACGTTGGAGAAACTCGGCATGATCGGCAGCGGCGATCCGAACCAATCGTATTCGAAGGCGAACACCGGTTACGGCACCACGCATGTGACAGTGGCCGGCGGTCCGAAGGGCGCGACCGACGACGCGAACAAGGATTCCAAGGGGGCCGCCGTGGTCGGAGCGAAGCAGGCCTCCCGGTTCAAGGTCTCGTTCGGACAGGTGAACCAGCATTGGGACGGTTGGGGCAGCGCCATCGCTGTCGGCGTGTACATGCCGTATCTGACCGCGTATCCGCTCACCTACGACAAGAACTCGTCCGATGCTTCAGGCCAGGTTCCGTCGAACCAGCGCGGCAAGGAGAACACCACCCAGCCCGCCAAGACCAAGACCAACGGGACCGTGAAGACCGTGGCGGAAGAGAATGCCCAATACGGTTCCCTCGCTAATGGCGATTTCTCCTACCCCTCGTTCTCCGACATTCAGAAGAACGAGCAGGAAGGCTATGCCGACCTGCGCACGTTCATCAAATCGGATGACGGCACGCTTTGGTACAACATGTCCAACACCGATCTTTCCAAGTACGGAAAGATCGGGCAGATCCCCGGTTTCGACTCTTCCAGGTTCGCATGGTCCAGTACCGAGAACGGTTCAAGGGTCGAATTGCAGCAGGACCGCAACACCAAGAACACGTATGCGGAGATCGTCGCCCAACAGGACAACACCAGCATCTACCAGAACGTGTCCACCGGCAACGGCGGCGTGCTGTACAAGATCCGGCTCAAGCACGCCAGCCGCCAATCCTCCCATGCCGACAGGATGCAGGTCCTCGTGGGAGCCGACGCGGCCCACGCGACGCCTGTGGAGATGACCCGCGTCACCTCTAACGGCCATGGTGACAAGGTGGGCGGGAAGTCCACCACCATCACCACGAAGGTGTCCAACACCGATCCCCGCGATCATGGCGCACAATGGGAGACCTACGAGGGCACCTACCTGGTGCCCGAGGGGCAGAAGAACACGGTATTCATGTTCAAGAGCCTCGAAGGGTTCAAAGAGTATGAGACCCTGTCCGGCAACAACATCGGCAATCTCGTGGACGACATCGAATTCTCCCGCTCCTACAAGCTGACCTACGATAAGAATTCCGATTACGCGACCGGCTCCGTCCCGTCGGATACGACCGCGAACACCGTCAAGCAGGCCAAGGTGAAGGCCACGGGAACCGTGAGGACCGTGGCGGACAGGACCGCTTCCGGTCTGACGGTGCATGACCTCGAAACGGATGATGTTCCCGGCGATTACCGCCAGTTCGTGCTCAACACCACCGACACGAGGCTCTCGCAGGTCGAGTTCGAGGACGGCGCGTGGTACAGGTCCACGGACTCCTCGTCCCAGGGCATGTGGCCGTTGAAGGCGGGCGCCTCGTTGACCATTCCGTCCGTGGGCGAGTGGACCGACCCGTCCGGCAGGACCCACCAGATCAGCATGACCATGCGTTTGAAGGACTGGAACGGCGGCAGCGTCAGCGAACTGTACAGGTTCGACGGGCACGGGAACATCGTCGGCGACGGAAGATTCTGGATCAACACGGCCTACGGTTCCGGCTATTCCAGCCTGCCTGCCAAGGTCAAGGCGGCCATGGGTGGAGTCGACACGTCGAAACGAGTGGGATGCTCGTGGACGGTCGAGTTCACGTACGCGGACACCGGCGAGAAGGTGCCCGACACGTTCAAGGGCGTGACCGGGTTCAACGACCTCGACGGATGGGACGCGCAATCCGACCTGAAGTTCGAGGGCGTGCAGCTGCTTTCCGGTTTCAACGGCGCGTACAAGCGTTCCGACGCGGAACTCGGCACGTACGGTACGAACGGTTTCGCGGGCATCGGACATGATGCGGGCGACGAGGCGCATCTGAACGCGCCGCAGCAGTCCCGTCACCGCCTCGCGGCCACATGGACGGGAAGCACGTTCACGTTCTCCTATGATCTGGGCAATCCCGCCGGCCGTACCGACGGTTCGCGCATGACGTTCGGCGCGCCTGTCACCCGCACCGCGGTGCTCACCTATGACAAGAACGCGGCGGATGCTTCCGGCCAAGTCCCGTCGAACACGACGCCGGACACGACGCAGACGGCGTCCTCCAAGTCAACCGGCAAGGTGTCCGACCTCGTGCAGCGCACCACCACGCATGAGGACGGCAGCGTGACCGTCAAGACCATCGACCAGAGCACGGACGTGGTGTCCGGCTGCCAGGTCTACTATCCGGCCGGCCAGAGGATCACGTTGGCGACCATGGCGAAGGACGACGACTGCTGGGATTCCAGCATGCTGTCTCGTCCGGGCCACACCCAGCTGGGTTGGAACCAGGATCGGAACGCCACGGCCGCACAGCCCGAGGTCACGATGGTCGAGGGCGGCATGACCGTGTACGCGGTGTGGGTCGGCAACCCGGTCCTCACCTACGACACGAACAAGCCGGCCACATGGTCGGGCCAGATGCCGTCCACCCCGGCGTCCGTATCCGTGGCTTACAACACGGCCGCCGCGGACGGCTCCGGCTGGGCCGCGGGCGACACGTCGAAGATCAGGGGATACAAGTTCCTCGGCTGGTACACAGCCCCGCAGGACAACACGGGCCTCTACCAGTGGGCCACGCCCCTGACCGGCAACGTCACCGTGTACGCGCACTGGCAGCGGTTGCAGGCCAACGTGGTCTACAACGCGAACGGCGGCACCGGTTCGCATCCGAACACGACCGGCTGGCAGTATTCGGATGTGACCATTCCCGGTGACACGTCCAAGTCGTTCAAACGCGACAAGTACGTGTTCAAGGGTTGGGGCACTAAACCCGGTAAGGCGGACGTCGTCTATAAGGACGGCAGCAAGGTCGCATTGCAGGACAAGGACATCACCCTGTACGCGCAATGGCAGGAGGTTCACGAGAACTTCGTCGAAACGGGCGGTATCGGCCTGCCGATCGCCATCGCGGGCGGCGTCCTGCTGCTCATGTTCGGCATCGGCTCGACCGTCATGCTCACCAGACGCATGAACGGCCACGGCATGCCGGACGACGAGTGACCGGAACCCGGTGACGGAAGGGCCGGCGGACGGCCATCCACCAACTCCATTCGGACGTGGGCGGAATGGTCCGGACGCCGGCCCTTCCCGTTGCCCATCCCCGTCGATATTCGTGGAACGGATCGTGGCAAAGGTATGGACGTTATGGATTGGGATTGGATCATCGAGGGTGAACGTGCTTCGGAGGGACGTCGCATGCGGCGCCTGCGCCGCATACGCGCACGGCATGCGAGACGCGTGTTCCGCGCGCTCATCGCCGTCACGGTCGTGTTCTGCCTGGCGGGCGTGGGCACGTTCGCTTGGCTTGGCGTGGAACAGGCCGGAGCGGCCCGCAGGGCGGCCGAATCGTCCGCCCTGGCCGCGAAGGACGACCATTCCGCCGAACATTACGTGCGCATGGTCGCCGCGGCCCGCGAGTACAACCGGAGGCTCGCCGCCACGCCGCATGTCATCGGAGAGACGTCCGGCAAGGACGGGACCATCGATGGTGATTTCGGGTTCAAATCGGACACGGAATACCAGAACCTGCTGGATTTCGGCGACGGGATCATGGCGACCATCGAGATCCCGTCCATCGGCGTGGACCTGCCCGTCCGGCACGGGGCCGACGCGTACGCGTTGGAGAACGGTGCGGGACACCTTCACGGCACCAGCCTGCCCGTCGGCGGGCAAAGCACCCACAGTGTGATCACCGGACATACGGGAGTGGCCGACAAGGCCCTGTTCACCCGGCTCACCGAATTGAGGAAGGGTGACGTGTTCTACGTGAGGGTCGCAGCCCAGACCCTCGCCTACAAGGTCGAACGCATCCGCAAGGTCGATCCGGACGATCTGCGCGACGTGCGCATCCAGCCGGGACGCGACCTGGTGACGCTGGTCACCTGCACTCCGATCTTCCTGAACACGTATCGGCTGCTCGTCACGGGCGAACGCGTGAGCATGCCGGACGACGCGCCCTATCCCGAGGACGCGCCCAGGACCACCGGCCGTGACGCGCGCCCGCTGCTCGTGTCCGGTGTGGCATTGCTCGCGGGCATGCCCGTGGCGATGGTCGAGTCCAGGCCACGCGTCCGTCCGTACGGACGTCACGGCATGAAACGGTAGACGCCCACACGCCGGCACCGCCTCATGCGGTGGTAGACTGGTGGGTATGCGCGCCATATGCCTCCGCGACCGCGACACGCCGATGGCGCCGATATCGGATTGGGGGCACGTGGAATGGTTGTCGGAAACGTCGCAGGGATGTTTCCATTGGAGCCACGACCCCGATACGGGGCATGGCATTGGAGGGAGAATTATGAACAAGAAGGCTTTCGCAACGGCCGTCGCATCCGTGGCCGTCGCGGGCACCATCGCCGCGCCGGCAATGGCCGACGAGACCGCGACCACCCCGGTCGAACAGGCCCAGCAGGCCGTCGAGCAGGCCCAGCAGGCCGTCGACCAGGCCGCGGCCCAGCCGACCACGCAGCCCCAGCAGGACCAGGTCGCCGCCGCCCAGCAGGCCGTCACGGACGCGAAGACCAGCCTCGACCAGGCCGCGGCCGGCACCCAGCAGGCCCAGCAGCAGGTCCAGCAGGCCCAGACCGGCGTGCAGCAGGCCCAGCAGAACGTGCAGCAGGCGCAACAGCAGGTCGAGACCACCATCAACAACGACCCGAACGTGGCCGCCGCCCAGACGGGCGTCAACCAGGCCCAGACCAACCTCGACAAGGCCCACGACAGCCTCGCCGCCGCGAAGGACAAGGCCGACCAGAGCGCGAAGAACGCCGAGACCATCAAGAAGGCCATGAACGACAGCCAGTCCATCCGTGACGACGCCGCCAAGGCCAAGGAACAGGCCGAACAGGCCGTGAAGGACGCGCAGCGGAAGGTCGACTCGACCGACAAGACCAAGCTCGACCAGACCACCGCCGCGAAGCAGGACGCGCTCGGCAAAGCCCAGACGAAGGCCGACCAGGCATCCGCCGCCGCGCAACAGGCCCAGCAGAAGGCCGACCAGGCGAAGAGCCTGCTCGACGAGGCCACCCGCATCGCGGGCGACGCGAACGATCCCGCCAAGATCCAGGAGGCGCAGGACAAGGCCAAGCAGGCCGACCAGGCCGTGAAGGACGCTAAGACCGCGCAGGCCCAAGCCACCGTCGCCGAGGCCACCGCGAAATCCGAGGCCGACAAGACCCGCACCCAGGCCGACCAGGCGAAGGCCGCGCTCGACAAGGCGAACGACATGAAGGACGCCGCCCAGGAGAAGGCCGACCAGACCTCCGCCGCCCTGGACAAGGCCACCGACGCGAAGAACACGGACGCGAAGGCCGTGAAGGACGCCCAGGCCGCCAACGACAAGGCGCAGGCCGCGCTCGACAAGGCCGACCAGGCCGTGAGGGACGCGCAGGCGCAGGCCGACAGGACCAAGGACGAGTATGCGGCCGCGAAGGACGCGTACGACAAGGCGCAGGCCGCCGCGGACGCCGCGAAGCAGGCCGCGGACGAGGCCGCGAAGGCGCAGGCCGAGGGCGCGGCCGGATGGTTCAAGACCAACAAGGCCGAACAGGCGTACAAGTATCTGACCGACGACAGCGTGTCCCAGTACCTCGAGTACACGCACATCGGCGCGAAGGACGACGCGACCAGCCTCGACAACCTGCTCAAGGCCCTCGACATGATCGACGAATGCAACAAGCTGCGCGCCGACCATGGTCTGGAACCGTTGAAGGTGTCCGAGACCGCGATGGCGATGGCCATGGTCCAGGCCAACTACGCGGCCAACGGCCATTACAACCACAACTACCAGTACGACAACGTCGGCGAAAACCTCGACTGGGGCTTCTCCGACGACGATCCGTACGACGACTGGTACACGGCCGAGAAGGAGACCTACGACGCGGCCGTGAAGTCCGGCGACTATCCGGACCTCGCCAAGCTGTCCCCGTACGACGTTTTCCTGAAGTACCCGGACCTGTACTACAAGGTCGGCCACTACCTCAACATCGTCGACCCGGAGTACATCGCCACCGGCATGGCCTACAGCGGCTACGGTGAGACCAACTACGATCACGCGTTCACGCAGGAGTACTTCAACGACTGGAACTCCTACAACGCGAACGACACCACGTTCGATGCCAGCGTGTACCGCGCGAAGGTCGAAGCGTACGTCAACCAGATCAAATCCGCGCAATCCACGTACGAGGACGCGTTGAAGCAGGTCGAGGCCGCCAAGACCGCGCTCGACAAGGCCAACACGGATGTCAAGCAGGCCGAACAGGACAAGACCGCCGCCGACACGCGTCTCGACGTGCTGACCGACGCGAAGAACGCCCTCGCCAAGGCCCAGACCGCATACGACCAGGCCAAGAGCGAAGCCGACCAGGCCCAGCAGGCCAAGCAGACCGCGCAGGACGAACTCACCCAAGCCCAGACCGCGTACGAGCAGGCCAAGAAGGAAAGCGACAAGGCCGCCCAACAGGTCAAGGACCTCGAAAACGCCAAGACGGACCTCGCGGCCAGGACCCAGGCCCTCGCCGCCGCGCAGGCCGACCTGGACGCGAAGACCCAGGCATACGACGCCGCCAGGAACGAGGCCGACAAGGCCAAGCAGGCCGAAACGGACGCCGAAACCGCGGTCAGGAACGCGCAGCAGGCGTTGACCGACGCGCAGGCACGCCTCGCCAAGGCCAAGAGCGACGCGAAGGACACGGAAGCCGTCAAGACCGCGCAGGCCAAGGTCAAGGAAGCACAGGACGCGCTCGACCAGGCCAAGACGATCCTCGCCAAGGCGCAGGCCGACCTCAAGCAGGCCCAGACGGTCGAAGCCCAGGCCAAGAGCGACTACGAGACCGCGAAGGCAGCGCTCAAGACGGCCCAGCAGGCCGCCAACCCGAAGCATGACGACAATGCCGGCCAGACCAGTCTGAACGCCGCCCAGCAGGCCACGGTCGAAGCGGCCGCCAAGGCCGACAAGGTCATGGCATCCACCGGCGCGGACACGAACGGCATCATCCTCGCCGTCGTCGCGTTCGCCGGCATGGGCGCCGCCACGCTCGACCTGAAACGCCGCCGCATGGACGTGACCGCACGCCACGGCATGCGCTGACCCAATTCCCCCTCCAAACAAATAGGCGGCCGGAACAGGACGACGGAAACCCACATGACGGTTTCCCGACCCTGTTCCGGCCGTTTCTCTCTCAGGACCCAGATCCACCACGGTTCGGTAAAATAAGCCAAAGAAGGAGAAACCATGCCCAACACGCAACTGCGTCAACATATCGACGACATGCCCGGCATCCTCGCCAAACTTGAACGGATTCCGGAAATCACCACCCGACTGGACCTCATCGACACCCTGCGCGCCCACGCCCTCTCACTGGAACCGTTGGATGGCGTCGAAACCATGGCATTATCCGATTACGACCGCGACTGGCTCGTGAGATACACCTACAATTCAAACGCCATCGAAGGATCGACCCTGACTCTTCAGGACACATCCCTTGTATTGGAAGGCGAATTCGTGCCCTCGGATTCCCCGGCACGTTTCGTGTTCGCGGCGCGCGGCGTCGCCGACGGCATGGCCTACGTCCGCGAATACGCCTCCGAAAGACGTGAACTCGACCCGGAACTGATCCAAAGGATCCACGAGGTGACCGCATTGGACCTGCAGCCGTTCGCACGCGGCACGTTCCGTCCTTACGGATATCTGGCGAGAATCACCGCGACCCGCGTCAAGACCGCCGACCCGTTGGAGATCCATGACGACCTGCAAGCCCTGATCGACGGGCTGAACGGAAGCGACGCGCACCCGTTGCTCAAGGCCGCGGCGTTCCATACGATGTTCGAAAACATCCATCCATTCATGGACGGCAACGGCAGGACCGGCCGGCAACTGCTCAACCTCATGCTGTTGGAGAACGGATACCGTCCCGTGGCGATCAAGCATGACGCCGGACGTGTTTACGCCCGGGGTCTCGAATCCTGGCAGGTCGACGGTGATCCCGAACCGTTCTGCTCCATCCTGTTCGACTGCGTGGAACAGGAGGAACGCACGTTCATCGACCTTGTCGAACGGCTCCGTCATGATCCGAAAACCACGGACGGCTCCATCGCCATGGATGCTCCGGGCCAGGATGTCCAACCGCCGGATCCGGCCGATGTTCCGGACGATGCACGGCCGGACGATCCCGGCATCGGCCTGGTCTGACCCTCTTCGCAGGTCTTGACGGCTTCCAGCATGAGCAAGCCAGCGAGACCGCATCCCGAACATAACCGAACATCCGATACCATCCTACAGACGGCCGG
>OLPO01002614.1_pt1 | contig 10963 bp, 5 predicted proteins | sample 1672831 | NCBI WGS metagenome assembly OLPO01 (sample SAMEA3136728, study PRJEB25190) | human gut metagenome
CAAGGGCTTTTTGCGGCCTGGACGCGGTGGCCACCCGGTCGGGATTTTACAGTAATAAATATCTCCCTCCTGCGCCCATACGACATAGCTCGTGTTGTTTTTGTAACAGTTTTCGGCATAGCAATGGCGTCCGTCCGCGTCGAACTCATAAATGTAGTCATAAGGTCCGCTTTCGGTCATAAAGTCAAGAGCCAATACAGCGGATCTGCCCCCGCGAATAATAAGCGTTTCGGGGTCGGGGAAGCAAAAATCACATTTGAAATCTCCCGAAACGAGAGACAGCGAACCGCCATCTAAGTCTGCGGAAAGCTCGTCGCCAGGAAAAATAAACTTAGCGACGATAGGGTTCTGCGTCGACCCGCTGACATTCTTCAAATAAATACCGTGTTCAATTTTATGCCCTTGCCACCAATCCGGCAGCTCGGCGAGAGCCATATACGAGCCGAATCGAGAAAACGGGACCTCGGAAAGATAGAAATTCATAATAGTACCTCCGATTAATATATTGACTTAGTTGGTTTTCGACTTTGTAAATGATATTTAACTACCGTATAGCAATGATTTTGTCAATTCAAGTTGACACATTTACCGCAAGGGAAAATCGCTTCTGAGAAGGTCGTCTGATTTTCTCGCTTCCCGGTCCGCTTTTGTGATACCGTTCGGCTTATGGATTATTCCGGTCTTCCCCTTGCAATGACCATTACAAACGGAAATGAAAATGAGCAGAAAACTCTTCTCCCTCTTGAGAAAAAATCCTCAGCGACTTTGAACTCTCAAACTTTGTGGTCTGCACGGACGCCGGCCTTTCCTCCGAATCCAACCGAAAGTTCAATAACTTCAGCGAAAGATTTTTTGTAACAACGCAGTCTATCCGGAAGATGACAAAAGAACGTCAGGACTGGTGTCTGAATCCAAAAGGCTGGAAGCTGCCGGGCAGCGATATCCTCTATGATCTCAACAGCCTGGAGGTTACCGAAGCGGACAGAATCCGAAACTACGATAAGGTGTTTTATAAGGAAATCTGTCTCGAAGGATATGATGAAGAAAGAGATATTGAATACAATCAGACTCTCTTTGTCACGTATTCTCTGAAATACCGCGATTATCTGCGCCGTGTGCGGGAAGGTCAGCTTGATCGTGCCAGGAAACTGGTAAATCAGGGGAAAGGAAAGATTGAGCGCAGCGGAGCACATGATGTGCGAAGATTCATCAAGCGTTCTGTAATCAACGAAAGCGGTGATGAAATCACCCGGACGGATTATTCTATCAACGAGGATGTTATAACAGAAGAATCCTTCCGGATCATGAAGGATGACTTTGATGCGCGGCCGGTATACGTGCAGCGGGATGACAGGATTAAAGCGCACTTCATGACCTGCTTCATTTCGCTCCTGATCTTCCGTATTCTGGAAAAGAAACTGGGCAGTTCCTATACAGCCTCTGACATACTGTCCACGCTTCGCGAAATGAAAGTAACCCGAGCAGGTGACACCGGTTACCTGCCTTCCTATACCCGTACCCATCTGACGGATACCCTTCATGAAACAGCGGGATTCCGCACGGACTACGAGATCCCGAAAATGCGAGCCATGCAAGGTGTGATCCGCCGATCAAAAGGTCCGTAGCCTGTCTATTACCCACTTCGCGAAAAAACAAAAAGCATGAACAAGCCCCACAAACGTTGAAAACATCACGTTTGTGGGGCTTGGGCGTTTTATCAACTGTCAAAGACCGGATCATATATGGAATTTCCTGTCAACATTTTTGCGGCAAACCAGTAATCGATGTGGCGAGTGTCAGGAGTTAATTTTCAGGAAAGCCACATAAAGAATCCTATCCTTCTCATTTTCGATTTACACCGTCACCAAAATCAATGCGATCATGAGGGTAAAGATAAGGATCTCCAATATCACTTTTCAACATGGAAATGCCGCAACATCATGATATACTATGCACAGAGCCTGCAACATATTTACCGGAGGCAAAGAAACCCAATCAGCAACAGGCTGTCTGTATTATCAGCCGAAAGGAGTGTTATGAAAAAGTACTCGTCATTGCGTTTAATGTCCATCTTCCTGTCCGCTTCTCTTCTCACAGGAATTCCTGCTACTACTGTTTTCGCAGCTTCAACAGCACCTGTGGAAACATCTCTTGCATCAGCTGCGCAGGAAAACAAGTCAGATACAGAATTATATCTGAATGAATATTTTCATATTCCTGCGGTAACTGCTAGTGATGCTGACGGTTTCAACAATGATCTGAAGGTAATCCTTGGTCCCACAGATGCTCCTCAGGTGGAGGGAGCACTGACATGGAAATCAGTCCTTCCAGTACTCTCAAAGGCGGCAGACTTTAACGAGTTCGCTCTCACGTATCCTTCATCGAAAATCGATGCAAGACTGGCCAGATACGGAATCAGCAAAATTTCTGATGCCGATTTTGGCAGATACCTTGCGGCTGATCTCGACGCCGGGCTCATTACGCAGGAACAGGGAAAAAGTGCTGCCAATGGCAAGGCGCTTACAAAAGAGGACGTAGAATCTGTCCTGACGACAATAGTAAACGCTACAGGTCAGGGAAGGAATTATCTCGGCAAGGCCAGTGACGCAGACATCTATGAGAAACTGGATGATGCCTGGAATTCTTTCCAGCTCTACAACGATGAAGAACTCACAGAGATCGGTGCACAGCTGGTCAAAGACAAAACGATTACCGGCTTTAATCTCAAAGACAGAAACTATGATGCAAGATTTCTATCCGACAGGACATTAACTTACAGTCATGACAATATCGCGCATGCGCGTCAGCTCATTGCACTGCTTCGCAGTGAGAATATTGATGCAAAGGTTGCGCTGGAACCCAAGGTTTCAAGCTATGAATATCTGCTTGACTGGGGCCCCGTTCCGGATCCCACGCCCACTTACGAGGTCAGGAAACTTTCAGATAATCTCTATGTGGTATTCTCCATTGAATATGACCTGCAGCTCGAATTTGACAACGATGCACAGATGAAGGCTTTTAATGGTGTTGTGTTGACGTATGCAAAGAAAACATCCAGTAATTCTGATGCCAAGGGTATGATCAAGGGGTCCTGGTGGCAGCCTTGCTACAACACCACCAATACAACAATGGATCCGGCATATTATACAAAGATTGTCGATATAAACATTACCGATGGTCAGTACACGCTTAAATCCTTCGTAACAGAAGATAATGCAGCGAAAGTGCAGCAGGCTGCCACAAAGCTCATCAAGAGCGATTCGATCAGGATCAATCCGGTTGAGCGCTATGTGAACAATGCATTCTACAACTATCTGACAGGCACAGATTACGAATAATAATCCTGAATATCCGGCAGTTTTCCATGAAAAGAGGCCTTCGGATAAACCGGAGGCCTCTTTTATTGCAAAAACCTGAAAAAGATTTTATCAGTGATACAAAATTAATGCGATCATCTCAATCGGTTCATTTGTTGCTTCAATAGAATGGCTTTCTCCATCCTCACAGAAATACACATCTCCAGGATGCACATCTACAATGCTGCCATTGTCATTGTATCTTCCCGTGCCACTCAGAATATAGTACGTTTCTGAGTCGCCCTTATGCATATGAAGGCCGATGCGGCTTCCCGGATATACTGTTGTATGCGCAAATACACGTCCCTTATTGTACATTTCATCAGGACCATTCAGCAGATTTCGTACAGTAATTTTCCCAGTTCCTCCAAACGGCGCGGGTTTCGTTTCAATATTCAGATCACTATTCTTTCTAACCATCAGTATCACCACTCAATCACTTTGAGAATTCATGAACCTCTTTGTTAAATGCATCTTCATTATCAAGCCAATAGTTCAGTCCCATATCAACCCAGGCATTTTGTTCCTCAGGAGATAATCCGCCCATATCATGAAGGAAAAATACAGAATGCATCTGCTTATATGGCGCAGCATATAGACAATTGCAGAAATGCAGCGCTTACATATTTTTGTAATTATGACTTAAATAATTCCAACAAAACTATTGAGTTTCGCTATCAGGACGAATTAAATCTTTTAGAAAAGAACAAATAACGCCTTGGCATGTTAACGGCGGGATAAACGGACCATTTTTGCGGCAGGCGAAATCCACCAAATGGGATTAAATATCAGATGATCAATGTCTGATACGGCTTCCACCGAATCCGATACACTCGGTTCGAAACATCTTCTGCCATAAGGATACGGCCACCTTATATCCTTAGTTTATTAGCGCATTTACTTCATCGAGTTCACAACAATTTGCATGTGCTAGCTTATTTCTACACTGGTGTAAAAATCTAATTCTATTCCTGGTATTTTCGTCTGGAATATACAGCATTCTCAGCCCTATATTATCTTTGCAGCTCATCATAAAGCATAGAGTTCCAAGTTCAACATCGTCGGCTTGGATTAAATTTTCGCCATACTGCAATATCGCATTTTCATCAATTGCCTGTTGTATTGAATCTCTGTGAGCGTTAATAATATCAATTCTTTCTATTTCTATTATTGGAAACAGAACTTGCACCTGGGCTTTCCATACTCTGTGATTAAGCTCATCCTGGTTGTTATTTCTAACAAGACTTAAGATATGTTCAGATCCATCTTCCATTCCACGTTTAGAAAAGCACTTCATCTTTGCAATTTCAGATAGACGGTCTATAGAAGATATTGTCTTCAAAGTATTTCCACTGATTAATGCCTCAGAAATCTCCGCATCTGTTCCACAAAGCATAGAAGCTGTTGTGGCAATATAATTTTTCCATGTATCGGTTAAATCCGATCTGCTATCCAAAATAAAGCTATCAAAAAGTTGGACGTCATATCTTCTAACATTTTTGTTGAAATCTACGACATTCATGTCACCAACTTCTGGTATGGATACATTCTCCCCATGAATCTCTAGAACAAAAAGTCCTGAATCTATGGATGTATTTGAAAAATTCATGCAAAATGTAAGCCACTTTTGTGCTTTGGCACCAGTCAGTCCTTTTATCCAAATTATCCGATTATTAAGGACCTTCTGGGCTTTAATATATTCCTGTATTGAATGTTTTGATTTCTCACGATAGCCTCTACGCACCTCGGATGAAGCGAATTTTTGTAATATATATTTTCCTGGTTCAAGGTCTTCCGGGTCGTCATCAATAATATCTACCGAAAAAATTACCGCTTCATCATTATCCGATCTATCCTGAAACATTTGTAGCGTTTCAGCTCGCATTTCATGACGCCACGGTAAATCTGCAGGAATCCTTAATACTACATTATGATTATCCAGCAATGAATCCACAACGTTCATCAGCAACATCTGAGGACCCGTAATGCTCCTCCACCAAAACTCAGATGCCGAGACTTCCATTATTTCTTACCTCCGAATTGTTATTAATGATATCCTTTTCCAGATCATCCATATTTTCTCCAATGATATCTACGAATGAACTTCTTCTAAGACGATAGTGTCCATTGGAGGGTCTACTAAGAATACCCATATCAAGCATCTCATCAAGAAGATTTACGTAATCATTAAATGTAGCTGAAGAAAGGCAATGAATATCATAGGTCTTTGCCATATCCATGATTTCTTCAACCTGGAAGCCCATCCAGCTTCCCTGAGCTCTATCCTCCTCATAAAGATGATAGAGCATCGTGATGCATCTAGCTAACATAAAATATCTTTGATCGAGTTCGAGCGAAAGTCTAAATTTGTCTTTAATGCTCCTGTTCAAATCTGCCGAATTCATTACTGCCCCAAGTTGTTCATCCTGCAATGTGAAAGGCGGATTCCCTTTTGTCGCACTATAATACTTAGAATATTGGCTTGTAAGGGTTTCAACAAGCATATAACCGAAAAACTGAAGAATCCCAGGATAGTAATTTGTATTGGTTAGTATCGTCAATAAATGTGGATACTTATCAATCTCAAACCCCAGATAACGCAAAGGGCGCTGAATTAAAGTAAGCGCATCTGAGGGTGTTAACGGTTTAATGCAAAGAGGCGTCCCTAACTGACCAAATATTCCATTATGCTCAGTAGCCTTTTCCGCTCTACAAACATTATGCAATCCAGTAATTACAAATTTGAAATTATTTTTCGTTGCTCGTTTTAACTCCACAAGCGGCTGTATCGGCATGTAATCGTCAGCAGCAATTGCCGCAAGAAATGTATCTACTTCATCAATGAACAAAAACAAAGTACTTATTTGATTCTTCTGAAACATTACTGCTATCTGTTCACAGATACCTTTAATAGTGTCAGTTTCCTTAAGATCAATTTTCTTCTCTGTTTTTAATGCAATATCAGAAATTAATTTTCTTGCCACTTCACTTTCTGATGAAATCTTAAGAATGGAGCTATAAACCGCATACTCTTTGTTTGCAGGATTAGAGCATCGGCTTTCTGCCCTTTCAAGCAATGCAGTTTTACCGAGCTGTCTACCTCCATAAACGACACACGCACCATTAGGATCCATTATTGTCTTCAATTCACTCTTTCTTCCACAGAACATTTCATCTGCAGTAGAACCTCCATCTCTGACAAATGGCTGATATGTCGTATAAGGAAGCGTACACTTCAGCATCGCCGGCATACGCTCTGTGCGCTGATGCATTGCAAGATATAAAAACAACACTTGATCAATTAAAAGGAACGGATTCTGCCCAGAGGTAGAATTATGGAATATTTCACCTATTAGCCTACGACTGGATGTGGTAAACGGCTGGTCTACAAATACCAAAGATATACCACCAAGATCCATGTCAGAAATTCTGTCCACTAATTCCTTTTCAGTGAAGTTCCCATAAAGCATAATCGCATTAATGGGTGATTTTACCTGCGTTCCAAAGGCGGCAATAGGATGTACGTAGTCCGCTCTATTCTTGGGCGTAGGAGTGACAACAACCTGAAACAGTTCTTCAGTCCTTCCAGTTGCCTTGAATGCCTCCTGTATATCAAAGCCCAAACATTCAAACAATTTTCTCACCTGGTCAGGCGTAGCAGAATTGCGTCTTCCTGACCAACTGTTTATCATATCTTCGCTATCATCGATCAGACGTTTAGTCCAATTTTCAGGCCTATTTTTTTCAAAAAATCCCTTTGCATATTTTTTGAAAGAGTAACCTTTAGCCCGTTTGCATTCCTGATAAAGTTTGTCGTATACATCAGGCGATAAAAAGTCGTTAAAGAAATCAAATTCACTTGAATCAGAATCAAGTTCCTCCTCAATCTCAGTATCACCCATATCGTATCGATTAATATATTCTTCCGTAACAGCAAAGTTTTTCTTTTCTTTAAGAGCTTTATCTGCTTCGAGAAGTATCTGAGCTTTTGGATCTTTTTTTAACCTATCGTTCAATTGTGCTCTAAAAGCGTTTTTTCGTTTTTCAGCATAATAGTCGATTTGGTCACGCAACGCCTTGAGGAAATCTCTATAGCATGCAAAATCACCCTTCGAAACAAATTTGGGCTGATAATGCGCCAGAATATCAGAGATTGCCTCCTTTTCGTTCTCATTAATGCGATTATAGGTATATGCAAGTTCCAACTCTTCGTTAAACTTTCGAGTCTTCTCTTCTGCGGAAGCCCGCGCTTCTTCAATCTGATTTTCAGTAACTACGTAATCGTCATCATTACTGCCAAGAAGTTTTCCTAACAGCTTAAGCTGATGTAAGTTATCTTTTCTACTTGCATCAGCATTTTCCAGATCGTCTCCCAATATCTCTGATTTCATTTCTTCAGGAGACTTTCGTTCAGACGTCATGTGACGAAGAATATTTCTCCATGGCTCATAAAACCGCACATTTTCCATCGTTTCATCAATGTCCGGCTTTCCATCATCGTCCTGAGATAATATTCCAGTAAGAAGCAATTCAGAATAAATTTTTAACCTGGAACTCCTGCCACTCAGGTAGACTTTCATATACTGAAGCATCCATGACAAAATATTAGCGTTTTGAATATTTCTCCAAGAAATATCTTTTTGTAAATCGCTAATTTGTTTAAGGATGTCTTCTCTAATATCGCGAAGTCTTTTAATATCAGCTTTCTTCTTGCTGGCATTATTTTCATATTCAAGCCAGGATACCATTATTTCCAGTCTGTTTACGAACTGCCGTATCGCCTGTGCTCTCGCATCGTACTCAAGTTTGAACTTGTTTTTACTGTTTATCTCATCCCATTCCTTATTAAGGCGCTCTTCTACCCTTTCCTGATTGAGGGTAAACACATCATTCTGGCTATCACAGAAATCAAGAAGAACAATCTCTATAGATTCCATTGCCTCCTGATTTGCTCCGCGTGGATCACTCGAAGCAATAATATCCATACACCCATAGAAAGCACTGTCTTTGCCAAAACAGCGATTATACAATTTGGGCAGTGCAGTCATCCTTGTCTTTGGCGAATGAACATTAAGATTTTCCTTTGCTCGACTCTTTAACTCATTTAAGAATTCCTGATTTTCTGCATCACTGCCAATTGATGCAACGGCTGAAGGAGTAAAGCCTGTTACAGAAGCATCCTTAACTTTCATCATCAGGTTAAAGAATGGCTTAAAGGCATTTAATCCGGGGAAATATTTATCGTACTGTTCAAGAAACATCTCCGTTTGGCTTTTCAGGGCATAGTCATAAGGCATAGCTGGAGCCATTAATGCAAATATGTAGGCAGCAAACATCATGGGTCTGTCTTCATCTGACAAATCCGCAAATATTTTCGTGAGATTCTCAGAACTATATGCTGCATCTGAAACCAAAAGATGCGTTGCAGTCCTGATACGCATTGAATAATTAGTCCAATCTAAGCTTTTCTTCTGGAGAGCCGCGCTATATGAAAGCATTGCGGACTGGGTTATTGAAGACGTTAATTGTTCTTTTGTCGTAACATTTTTATGAAGTGAATTTTCAATTAAATATTTGAAATCATCATCCGAAGGTGCTTCGCTTCTGCCAAGTAGATCCGATGGAGTTATAGAAATTTCTGATTTATTATTATCCGTATCAATATCTGTGGCCTCTATAACACTCTTGCTTTCATCGGAATGGGCCTGACTAGTTTGTTCAATATCTACAGGCTCCTTTATAGATGCAACATTTCCATGATCATCATTTGTTTCACTGTCCTCAACGCCATTTCCGGTAACAGAATCCTGCTCTTCGTCTTCAGAAGTATCATCAGTGTCGTTTTCAATCAGCTGAAATCTACCTTCCTTTGATTGGAACGCTTTTACCGTGCCACTACTGAAGACAAATATTTTCTCTGTTTTTGGATTATATGAAATATCAGATGGCACATAATCTCCACAAACAAGGATATTTTCTGCACTAATTTCAGCGAGATTAGAATCTATATCAGCGAGGTATGAGATGTACTTTCCCCCATCAAAAAAAACTGCAACCTGATAATGGTTGACAGTCCACCTGATCGACTGTTGAACCTCCGCAAAATCTGCTTTAGATAACAATTCACGCATAGCATAAAAATATTGCAGTAATGCATCATTATTAGCTAAAGCCTTTGTAAGCGTGTCTTTCTCGACACCTTCATCAAAAGTGAATCTATATTCACCAAAGGAAACTCCCCAAAAGCCCCTCATCTTCCTTATAGACTCTTTCCTTTGGCATTCATAGGAATAACCACTCAGGTAATAGGCGCGTTCTACGCTTTGTTCCCCATAAGCCACGCACGCCAGATATCCTTTATTTACTAATAAATCAATACCGTTATATACTTCGTTTCTGTCCTTATCAGACTCTTCGAATACATTCATGCATATACCAGAAATATATGCCTGCTCCTTCGTCAATACTCCCAAATTTGTTAAGAGAGGGAACATCGAGCGAATTTTCTTATTCGCCTTCGACAGTTTCATTACATCATTCCGGAAGGAATTAGCGCTAGGAGTACCTTTTTTTACCTTATTCTGAACAGGAAAAGTTGTCGTGTCTTCAGCTAATTGCTCATGATCCTCCAATGTCTCTGTAGGAGCAGTCTTCTTTTCCACCATGCTAGTTTTTGTATCGTTGCAATTATCTTCCTCTTTGTTTTCCCTTGCCGTAACAGTAGTTTTGTTTTCTTTGGAAATATTTAATCTCTGATCTTCAATTGATGTTTCTTCATCAGAATCAGAAATATAATATTGTTGAGCTACCAAACCATTAGAAATCTGAGGTGAGAATAATTTTCTCACCTCTTCCACATTTTTCGTGCCCTCCTCACTAAATGGATTTTCACAATATAGCGCAGTCAAAAATGCATTTGGCGCTTTTAACTCCGTCTCAAATGCATCAATGTTAGATTCATTGATTTTATTAAAGACCTCTTTTGCTTTATCTTGGAATGGAACAAGTGCAGTCCGTAGTTCCTCTATTTTCGATCTTACACGAACAAACTCATCCAAGATCTTTTGAGCCTTTGCTACCTTTTCCTTTACAATACGGCTTCTACTAGTTTTCACCGCTTCTGCATACATATCGATAGGACTTCCATCAGAAGGTATCTCATCCTCTGAAACTTCACTCTTGGCTAATTGGTAAACGGCAGAGTACTTTTGTCTTAGCGAAGCCATGTCAGCATCAAACTGATCCATATCTTCTTGAGATGGAACCTTTCCGCCTGAGACAAACGCAAGAATATCTGTCAATTTGCTCTTCATCTTAGATGCTTGCTGATTAAATTCTTTGATCAATTCATCTATCTGATTTGAAATCATCCAAGTCCTCACTTTCTTCATGTAGGCATAAAACAAAAAAGGCATGAAGCAAATTCGCCTCATGTCCTGACTAAGATCCTCTATGAAACGAAGTCGTCTCTACTTCTTAATTTTGTATATATAATATCATTTTGACGGTTTTTTCGCCATAACATGACTGTTCAATCCTTTCTTTCCCTTTTTGCAAATAGCGAAGCCTAACGGCCCCTTTTGCGGAGCTGAACGGCCGCAATGCGG
>OLPO01002621.1_pt1 | contig 10938 bp, 9 predicted proteins | sample 1672831 | NCBI WGS metagenome assembly OLPO01 (sample SAMEA3136728, study PRJEB25190) | human gut metagenome
CCCGCCCGTAGTATGCGCAGTGCATACTACGGGCGGGGGAGGCTTTTTATGGGTCAGCTTTTTCGTGCGGTCACTCGACCATATACTCAAAGTCGATACGGCCCAGCGCCACATCGGCGGCGGCCACCTGAATCTTCATCGAGGAGCCGAGCATCCAGCTCTTGCCGGTCAGCGGGTCGAGCATACTCACCCCGTCAATGACCTGCGGCTCGCCCTTGCATAGCTGCGCGGCGGGCACAAAGCCCTCGACCGTATTCTCCAGCTCGACAAAGACGCCGCGCGGCGTGATGCCTGCGACCGTGCCGGTATAGACCTCGCCCAGATGGTTGTGCATATACTCGGCCTTATACAGGTCCTCGACATCGCGCTCGATGCGGACGGCTGCAACCTCCTGCTTGCTGGATTTCTCGCTGGCCTGCTGGGCAAACTCGTTGAAGTCCTTCTGCAGCTGGCTGGCGGACGCACCAAGCAGCATCTCGCTCAAAATGCGATGGATGGCAAGGTCGGGATAGCGGCGGATGGGGCTGGTAAAGTGGGCATAGTCTGCCAGCACCAGACCGTAGTGGCCAAGGGGCTGCGGTGCGTAACGGGCCTTCTGCATACTGCGCAGGATGCCGGTATGGACCGGGATCTGGATGGGCTGGTCGCGGGTCTCATCGAGCAGGGCGGCCAGCTCCAGCTGTGTCGGGATGGGGTTCTTGAACTTGGCGTTCAGCCCGCAGGCCAGCAGCGTGGCGGACAGCTTTTCCATCTTTTCGGCATCGGGGGCCTCGTGTACACGGTAGACAAAGGGCACCTTGTTGGTGCGGCCCGCGTTGGCGGCGCACTGGTTGGCCAGCAGCATGAACTCCTCGATCATGCACTCGGAGGTGCCGCGGTCGCGCTTGACGATGTCCACACAGCGGCCGTTCTCGTCCATGACAAGCTTTGCCTCGTTGGACTCAATGTCCATGCCGCCGCGGGCCTTGCGCAGCACAAGACGCTTGCGGTACAGCTCGTCCATGGCGGGCAGCTGGTCCAGCACGGCCTCATACTTGGTCCTGAGGTCAGTCAGGTCAGCGTCCTCGGCAGGCTCAAGCAGGGCGCTGATTTCTTTATACACACCTTTGACGCGGCTGCAGATGACGCTCTTGACGAACTTGTAGCTGCGGATCTCGCCGTTCTCGTCCAGACGCATCAGGCAGGAGAATGCCAGACGATCCTCGCCCTCGTTCAGCGAGCAGATACCGTTGGACAGCTGGGTCGGCAGCATCGGAATGACCTTGTCGGCGTAGTAGATGCTGGTCGCACGCTCATAGGCTTCCTCGTCCAGCGCAGAGCCGGGGCGGACATAGTGGCTGACATCCGCGATGTGAACACCCAGCTCATAGCCGTCCTCAAGCTTCTGCAGGCTGATGGCATCGTCAATATCCTTCGTCTCGGCAGAGTCGATCGTAAAGATGGGAATACCGCGCAGATCCAGACGCTTGGCAGCCTCGGCCGGGTCGATGACGGCATTATCGTATGCATGCGCCTCCTCCAGCACCTCCGGCGGGAATTCCTGCCGGACATTGCGGCCGTAGAGGATCGCCTTGGCACACTCGGAGGCGTAGTCGGAGGAGCCGAACTTTTCGACCACGGCGGCACGGTGGTCGCTGTGGCGGTTGCCGCGGTGGGTAATAAGGAAGCCGACCTTATCACCCAGATGTACACCCTCGCTCCCCTGCTTGGCCAGCAGGAACTTCACATCGCGGCAGCCATCCGGCTCGACCGCCATGCGGCCGTCCTCGGACAGGCAGACCGTACCCGCAAAGCGGTTGTTGGGGACAGTGACCTCCACGACCTCACCCTCAGAGGAGCCCTCCACGCGGGGATGGTCGAACAGCTTGACATTGATCTTGTCGTTTGGCATCGCGCCGTGCAGGGCGCGCCCCGGGATAAAGATGTCGCCCTCACCGTCATCGCGGCTGGCAAAGCCGAAGCGGGCTGCCAGCTTGACCAGCGTGCAGGGAATGGCCGCCGGGGCGTTTGTGTTCTCATAGGTGGCAAAGCCCGGCACATAGGTGCCGTTGCGCATCGACAGCTCGCCGGTGGCGACCATAGCCGATACGCTGGTGCGCAGGCGGGAATTGTCCACCTGCAGGTTATTCTGCAGCTCACGCAGCGTCATGGGGCGGCGCTTGACTGCGTTTAAAATACTTTTCTGTAACGGTGTCATGTGTACTCCTTTAATTTACGCCGCACCGCCGTCCGGCGGTGCCCTTCCGATATACTCCCACAAAAAACGGCCCGCCGGGGCGCTGCTTGCAAAGCTGACGCGCTTGGCGGACCCATTTTGTTTCTTTGCTTACCCTGCGAGCATCACAGGCGTGCGCTCAGGACGCAGACGACCAGCGTAACGACGAAGAAAACAACGCCGCAAACCTTGGTCAGCTTAGCCAGCTTGGCGTCCACGCCGCGCTCACGGCCGGCAGCCATCGTAGCAGAGCTTTCGCCCATGATAGCGCCGGACAGGCCCTGACCCTTCTGCTCCTGTGCGAGGGTAAAGACGATGATCAACAGGGACACGACGACGAGGACGACGCCGAGAGCGATCTCATACCAGTTCATTGCTTAGCACTCCTTCTATTTCTATCCACGCCGCCATGGCGCGAAAAGTCTCATGCACCGTACAGTATAGCATAGTTTTCTGTGCGTTGCAAGCGCTTTTTTCGCGTTTTTAAAGCAATTCAGTTCTGAAAGGCAATTTTCTCTCCCTGCACCAGCGGATAGCGCACCAGCCGGGTGCCGTCCAGATCCTCACGGTGCATATCCACCGCCGTAATCTGGTGGTTGCCGTAGGTCGTGTAGTAGTAAATTCCCTTGTCGGCGTTGCAGCAGCTTGTATACAGCGTGATCTCATACTTGCCGCCGTCCAGCTCGCAGCAGCCGCGCTGCTGTTCGACCGCGTGCAGGATGTGGAAGAACTGCCCCACACTCTCGGTCTCGCTGTCACCGGATTTCGAGTTCATCTTGACAAATGCCGCCCGCACAAAGCGGGACTGGCTGGACAGGTCCCCCGGCAGGCCCAGCCCGCCCAGCCCGCGGCTGTAGGCAGGCAGGTCCAGCCCGGCCGCAAAGGTGTTGGCGGGCGTAGCCGGTGAGAGCGCGCGGTAGTTGTTCAGCGCAAAAAGCTGCTGCGGGAAGGGCGGGTTGTTTGTCAGCACACCCACGGGGTTGTCATAGATATGCAGCCCATCGGCGGTGGATTCCACCGTAATGCTGCCGGTCTTGTCGGCCACAAGCCAGTGCAGCTGGGCCAGCGGCAGCTGGTCACTGAACGGGATATTTACAATGTTGGCTTTCTCCAGCAGGGCGCGGGCCTCTGCCAGCGTTGCACAGCTGCCCAGCAGCCAGGGGATCAGCTCATATTGGGTGATGTTGTTTTTACCGTCTGCCGCCGGGTGGTAGACGGCGTTGCCCACAAAGTTCAGCCCGGCAACGCCGAGGCCCTTTTCATTGATGGCGTCATAGTACAACGGGTACTCTCCTGCCACATAGGCCATGCCGATCATGGCATACCTTGTGCGGAAATCCCCCATGCAGCGCAGGGCAAACGGATAGCTGCGCGGCGTGACCGTGACTTCATCCCCATAGGAGAATTCATAGTCAAGATTGCGTCCGAAATAGAAATCTGCTGTCTTATAAGTTGCTGCGGTACACATGGCAAATGCCCCTTTCCTATTTCCTGATACGGCTAGTGTAGCACGCCGGGGGCCGGATAATCCACCATAAATTGTAAACAATCCGGCCCTTCAGCCGCACTTACAGGCCGGCAACCGAGTCGATCGGCATCGACATAAAGATGCCCTGCGCCGCACTGTGCATACCGCAGCTTTCGCCCAGAGATTGCATAAGGGCTACCTTGTTGGCGGATTCCGTCAGAACCAGAACGATCTCCTTTTCATCCTGCACGCTCAGCCCCCAAAAGCCGGTTGCCTCCTCATTGCCGATGCGCCGGCTGCGGATGACGGTGCCGCCGGTGGCACCCGCCGCACGAACCGCCTTCATCACATCATCGCTGAAGCCGCTGTTCACGATTGCTGCAACCAGAGAGTGTTTCGTTTCAGACATACTGTTTTCTTCCTTTCCGCTGGTATTCAGAACATCCTTGCCTGCATCGTGGTCCAGAATACGCAAGATCATGTTGTTTGCACCGTTCAAAGGGATCGTAAAAGCAATGCCGCTATTGGCTTTGTGCAGCTGTAATTCCGTATAGAGCTTTTCCATCAAAATCGGGGACAAATTCTTCGGGACCATGCTGACGAGAACACTTTTGTCAATGCTGCCAAGGCCGAGCATATCCATGATCTCGCTGGAGGCCGTCCCCTCGGCATTAAAGCGGTATTGCAGCGGCAGCGCCCCTTTTTTGAACATTTCGGCTGCGTGTTCTGCCAGCTTCGGCGTTGTGATCAGCACCAGCAGCTGAAATGACACTTTCTTCTCATGCTCCATTTTAGTCGCCCTCCTCAAGATCAACGATCATGTCGCAGTCATCGGCGATAGCAGCCGGTACGGTCTGCGTCCGCTTGGCGGTTTTCAGCTTGTATACCAGCCCCATAAGCTGGATGGCAATCAGCGGCGTCAGGGCAACAAGCGCAACAACACCGAACGCATCGGTCATCAGGTTGCCGCCAAGCGCCTCACATACGCCGATGCTGAGCGGCAGCAAAAAGGTCGAGGTCATCGGGCCGCTGGCAACGCCGCCGGAGTCAAACGCAATGCCGATAAAAATATCCGGCACCATACGGGACAGCACCAGCGCGATGATGTACCCGGGGATGACAAACCACTGGATGGATATGCCGGTCAGCACGCGCAGCATGGCCAGACCGACACTGGCTGCCACACCGATCTGCATACAGCGGTTCATCATTTTGACCGAGATAGCGCCGTTTGTGACGGCCTCCACCTGATGGTTCAGCACCTGAATGGCAGGCTCTGCTTTAACAATGTAGTAGCCGATCAGCGCACCGATGGGAACCAGAATCCAGCGCAACGATAGCCCTGCCAGTTCCTTGCCAAGGTAGGCACCAACGGGTGCAAACCCGACATTGGCACCGCACAAAAACAGCACCAGCCCAATATAGGTATACCCAAAGCCGACGATGATTCGCTTGATTTGCAGCCCATGGTAGCGGTGGGTCAGCCATTGAAAAATCAAAAACACCCAGAGGATCGGCACCAGTGAAAGAAGCACCTCCCTGGCGTAGAGCGGCAGCCCCTGCGCAAACACCCGGGCAACATCTTGCGTGGTGACAACAGTGGCAACATCGGTAAGGGTGTAGGCCGCCTCGGTCGGCTTAAAGAAACAGCCGAGGATCAGCACCGCCAAGATCGGCCCCACGCTGGAAAGCGCCACCAGACCGAAGCTGTCATTTGCCGCATTTTTATCGCTGCGCACCGAGGCCAGCCCGACACCCATGGCCATAATAAAAGGTACGGTCATCGGGCCGGTGGTGACGCCGCCGGAGTCGAAGGCCACTGCCAAAAACTCCTTGGGCACAAAAGCAGACACCAGAATGAGTGCCAGATAGCAAACGATCAGCAGCATCGACAGACTGATCTTATAGCGGATACGCACGATGGCCAGCGCCAGAAACAGCCCCACGCCGACAGCCACCGTCATGATCAACACCATGTTCGGCACAGACGGCACCTGCCCCGCAAGAACCTGCAGGTCCGGCTCCGACACGGTAATGATGACGCCCATGAGAAACCCTGTCAGCAGGACTGTAAGCAGTTTTTTCATTTTGGAGATCTGCACGCCAACGCCTTCGCCGAGCGGCGTCATCGCCATCTCTGCACCGAGCTGGAAAAAGCCCATGCCAACGATCAGCATCAGGGCTCCCGTCAGAAACATGACTACGCTTCCCAGCTCCATCGGGATCACAAAGATGCTGAGCATCAGGACGATCCCGGTGATCGGAAGCACGGCAGAGAGCGACTCTCTGATTTTTTCTTTCAGTTTTACATTCAATTCTACGCCCACCTTTCAACAGAGAGTTGTTTTTTGCACAGTGCCTTCGGGGGCGCCGCATTCCCCCAAAAGCACGCCATTTTGTATATTTGCGTGCTCACGCAAATATCATTATTTATATTTTACACTACAAACGCCCCCGCCGCAAGTTCTCTGCGGCAACTGTATTCATTCCGAGTTTCCTGAATTGCCGCTCTGGTATCGGCGTATAAAAATTCCCCGGTAACGGAAGCGAAATTACCGGGAGAAGGAGGAACAAAAAAACGCTGCAAACCCCGAAAAAGGCTTGCAGCGCTGCTTTTTGGCGTCCCAGAGAGGATTTGAACCTCCGGCCCCACGCTTAGGAGGCGTGTGCTCTATCCAGCTGAGCTACTGAGACTGATATTCAGTTTTTTGGGTGTCATGCAAAGGTGCTATGACAAGGCTATTATACCCGCTTCCACCGCAAATTGCAAGTGCGCAAGGGAATAAAACCCTGTCGGGGCAGCACTGTAAAATGCAGCTGGCGCGGTTGCATTTTACGGTGCCAAAGCAAAGAAAAAGTCGCGGCAATATACTTGCCACGACTCTTTTGTCTGAGTGTGATAAAAAAGATACCCTGTTTTGAGAGGGAAAATCAACGATAGTAGAAAAATTTAATTGTTTTCTTTCTCTGTGGGCCATTGCAGCATCCATTCCAGATACTTTGCCTTTATGATTTTCCTCGTTCTCAGTCTTTTCTTTTGGCTGTACCACTCTTTCAAAAAACAGCCTACTTCCTCAAAATTATCAAAGAGCAGAATCGCATCAATTGGAACACTCCCACCACAGTCATGTTCCCAGTCATACCAGATCAATGTTCGGATAATATCCTCTGGCGTTTCTGCCCTTGTAAAGAAATTTTCTTCGCGGACATTCAGAACTCTGGCTATTTCTTGGATTCTATCCTCTTTGGGCGTTCGGAATCCTGACTCATATTGGGCAATGCGATTTGCTGCTTTTCCATCCAAGTGCAGTCGTTCTCCCAGTTCCCGCTGCGTTAGTCCTCTGTGCTTACGCACCAGCTTGATTTTCTCTCCCAGCTTCATAGCTACCTCTTTCCGATAAAAGTGAAAAAGGCCATACCCAATCGAAGACGCCTTATCTCCGATTGGGTATGACCTCTTTATTTTTATGTCAGCTGCATTGTCTTTTTATAGCCGCCGATGAACCGTATTTCAATTTCATTACGCGACCTCACCGTGATTTTCTCAATGATTCGCGCGGTTAGAGCATCGTCATATTCTAGGATTTGCAGGTCTTTGGCTGACAGCAGCATTTCCGGCTGTCTGGCTTTTTCCTGTCGGGCGGCGCTGTCCTCGATGGCTTTTTTCAGGCTCTTAATTTTATTATTCAGCTTTTTCAGCCTGTTATCCAGAAACGGGGTATCCTCATCGAAGTCCAAGGACATTTCCAGCAGACGGTCGAATTCCTGCTGGGTCTGTTCCAGTTGCTCCTGCAAATTAGGCATTGTGCTTTCGCCGGTCTGGATGTTATGCAGGATGCCGTTAATCTGGGCAGCAACTTCATCAGTGAAGTTTGCCGCCAAACCCTGTACCGCTTTCAAAATGACGCGGTGCAGTTCTTCTTCCGGGATGGACGGCGAGCTGCCGCAGAATTTCGTTCCGTACTCGATGCGATTCACGCACCGCCAGACGATTTGCTTTCTGCCGTGGATATTCCAAGTCACTCGCTTGTAAGGGCTGCCGCAGTTACCGCAGAACAGTCGCTCGGACAAGGCATACTTGCTGTTATAGCGACCCCGGCGGCGCTTGCGTTGGTTGGCTGCCGACTTGCTGTTTCGGCGGGCGATCTCAGTTTGTACCTCTCGGAACATCTGTTTACTGACAATGCCCTCATGGTAATTTTCAATGTAATATTGCGGGAGTTGCCCGGTGTTTTTCTTATGTACCCCGGTCAGCACATCCTCGGTAAAGGTCTTTTGCAGCAGCACATCACCGCAGTATTTTTCATTTTGCAGGATACGCTGGATGCTTTGCGCCGACCATGCGGTGTTGCCGCGGGCTGTGAGTGCGCCCGCCGTTTCCAGCTTTGCCTTGATGCTTTGCAGGCTGTCGCCTTGCAGGTAGCTGTTGAAAATCAGCCGAATGACTTCCGCCTGCTCCGGGATGATCTCTGGCTTGCCGTCTGCCCCTTTTCGATAGCCGATAATCCTGCCGTAAGGGAAGGCAAATTTGCCGTGCTTATATCCCATGCGCTTACCGCGGGCAACATTTTGGGAGATAGACTCGCTTTCAGCCTGGGCAAAGGCGCTCAGTACGGTGAGGATCATCTCAGAGTTCATAGTGGCAGTGTTGATGTTTTCCTTTTCAAATACCACCGCAATTCCCATCTGCTTCAACATTCGGACGTACTGGATGCTGTCCAGCGTGTTGCGGGCAAACCGTGAAATAGATTTCGTCAGGATAAGGTCGATTTTGCGCTTCTTGCAGTCTTGAATCATCTGGTTGAAACCGTCACGCTTCTTGGTATGTACGCCGGAAATTCCGTCATCTGCATAGATGCCTGCAACTTCCCATTCCGGGGTGGAATTGATTTTTTCGGTGTAGTACAGTTTCTGGATTTCAAAACTGCCCTGCTGTTCTTCTTCCTCGGTGCTGACGCGGCAGTAGGCTGCCACCCGCAGCTTACGCACCGTGTTTTTCCGTCCAGCGCTTTCCCTCATAGAAGCGGGAATCTCAATGATCCTCATGTTGCTCATGGCGTTTCCCCTTACACAATTTGTCCGTTCTGCAGTTTGAATTCAATATGAGTGTCACGGTACAGGATGACCTTGCTGACGACCTCCTTATAAAAGGTATGTGGGAAGCCATCTGTCGGCTTATACTCGGCGCAAGCTTTTCGTATTCGCATAGTTGCCGGATCGGCATCTCCTGCAGAGCAGAATTCGTATTCCAGTTCCGCCCGGTGCAGGATTGCAGCTACAAGGTCATCTTCGTCAAACTTATCTGTTGCGATTTTTCGTTGAATTTCTCGGTCAAGGCGAGCAGAATCCATGGATCTAACAACAGAGTGGGGATCAGGTGCTCGAATCTGAAGGCTATTTTCCTGTAGCCATTTTAACCTTTGAATGATTTCTTCGGATAACACCACTTCTTCTATCGGTGCGCTCCACATTCTGCACTGTCGGCAATGCCACTGATTTGTTTTTCCATGCCAATACAGCCTTTCGCCACAGCAGCCACATTGTATATCCTTGCGAAATGGCGCAAGTGCTACAGAGTACGCCGATGCCTTGGCAGACCGAACTTGTGCCGCTTGCCGGAATATTTCTTTCGTGACAATTGGCGGATACCTGTCTGTCCCACAGTAAGTCTCGTTTCCCAAAATGCGGCTTATAGTATTTTTATTCCATTCTGCATCATTCTGGTGGTACTCTATGCCTTTGGAGATCATAGACTTAGCGATTTGCTGAAACGTATTTCCTGCAAGGTACGCTGTGAAAATGTTTTGCACTATTGTCCTCTGCTCTGTGTCTACCACAATGTTGCCGTCTCGAACCGCGTAACCAAACGGAAGGTATCGTTTTTTCATTATCGCTTCTCCTTCAGATGTAAACCGTTCGGCAGTTCGAATACAAAGGCTTCGTTACTGACAACAATTTTCTTTACAATTGTCCTCATAGCCTCTTCATCAAACTCCGTCAATGCCGTATGGTTTTGCATATAACGGTCTATTTGTTTTGTTTGATAGAGCGCCTTTTCTGCAGTTCCATTCTGTTTCTGGCAGGTTAGGCACTTTTTCTTTTCCGCAAGCTGTTGTTCTATTCGGATGCGGCGTTCTTGGTAGACTGTTTCCTCTATATAGCCCTGTGCATGGATACGTGTCAGGTTGTGCAGTTGCTTTGATATCTGTAATATTTCTGTATGCACCGCGTTACTTGCTTCATTCTGCATACTCTTGATGTCCTGTATTCGCTGCAAGTCGTTAAAGATTGGGAGAAACAGTGTCGCTCGATTTTCGAAAAGTTTGTTGTACATTGACAAAAATGCCCCATAAAGCTCCGTTTCGTAAACAGGCTTTATGGGGCATTGGGTTGAATCCACGATATGCGTCTTGCAGTTCCAGACCCGCACACCATTTGCACGGGTCTTGGGCGAAAGCATTTTTCCACAAAATTGGCAGACAGCCATTTTTGTAAGCGGATAGCTGTGCATCTGTGAACGATGTGTGCGCTTTTGTGAAAGCAGTGCTTGTACTTTCTCAAAATCTGTCGGCATAATAATGGCAGGATGGCTTTCTTGAATATAATATTTTGGGAGTTGACTCTTATTGCGTTTCTTTTGCAGGGGTAATGTATCCGGTGTATAGCGTTTTTGGCAGCAGGTATCTCCACGGTACTTTTCATTGGTAAGAATACTCTGTACTGCGGGAGGATTCCATGCTCCGGCCTCTTTGGGATATTGACTATTCAGCAATTTTGTGATTCTAGCTACACTCTCCCCTGCCAAATACTGCGCATAAATAAAGCGAACAACAAGAGCTTCAGGTTCATAGGGAATCAATTTGCGGTTTTCTTGTCGATAGCCAAACGGTGTGGATGCAGTTACATAGGTTCCGCTCTGCATTCGTTTGCGTATCCGCACATTTTTGTACTCAGGACCAATCAGCCCCAGCCGCAGCAGAAAGGTGCGGAAGGTGAACGCCGGATTATCCCCGATGGGCGTTTTCCGGAACTGCGTGTACTTCTGGTTAATACCCTGCGCAGAGATTGCCATGGCCAGAATAATGTTGGCTTTGGCTTCGCCCGCGTGGAGCGTGGAGTTGAACAATCGCCACTCAACTGTGCCATGGTAGAACACCGAATGCAGGTTCAAGGCATTATGTTGAGCTCAACATAACGCCTTTTATGGCAAGAAAGCGATTATGTATCCCCCGTTCCAAACTTTAATTGTACAGCG
>OLPO01002625.1_pt1 | contig 10926 bp, 8 predicted proteins | sample 1672831 | NCBI WGS metagenome assembly OLPO01 (sample SAMEA3136728, study PRJEB25190) | human gut metagenome
TGCCGCGCGACGCGCTGCCGCTCGGCCTCGGCCTTCTGCCGCGCCTCTTCCTGCATCTGCTGCTGCCATGCGTCGATCTCCGCGCGGCGGCGCTCCACCTCGGCCGCGCCCGGCCCTTCCGCGCGCACGGCGGAATAGCGCTGGGTTTCGGCCATGCCCTCGGCGGCCTTCGCGCCGTATCTCATGCCGGGGTATGCGCCCAGCTCCTCGTCCGGCACGCTCTGCGCGCGCTGCATGACCTCCTGCGCCTGCCGCTCGTCCATCTGCGGCTGCTGGAGCGGCAGCCACTGTTCTTCTTCTTCCTCTTCCGGCGCGCCTGAATCCGCCTGCGCATAGGCGGCAGGCATTTTCTGCGTTTCGTCGCCGCTCGGCGCGCGCTTTTTGCGCTTTTCCTCCTGCTCCGGCTCGGGCATGCGCAGAAAACGGCGCGCCCGTCTCGCCCAGAGGTGATACGGCTGCCAGCGGATCAGCCAAACCAGCCAGTCGATCGCCAGCCCCGCCGCCAGAATCACGACGACAATCAGGACCCAGTTTTTGCCGAGAAATTCCAGCAGGGTCGTGTGGTCGGTGGTAAACAGCGCCCAGATCGCGTTGACCAGCGCGCGCACCCAGCCCATCAGCAGGTTAAACAGCGAATCTGCGAGTGTTCCCATGTTTCCTCCGTTTTATGGCTTCGCCTGCAGCGTGACGGTGACTTCCGGCGAGCTCAGCGCGCAGGTGAACTCCGGCGCGTTGTCGATATGAATCTGCACCGGCAGGGTGTATACGCCCTCCTCCAGCCCGGAAACATCCACAAACAGATGCACGCTCGATGCGTCCAGCGCGTTGATGAAGGTGTAGCCGCCGGTGAGCTGCGCGGTGGTGCTCGCCGTGCTGAGCGAGGCGGTCAGGTGATCCGCCAGCCCGTCCGTCTGAATCGGCAGGCGGCGCAGCGTACATTCGGTCTGCTTTTCGCTGATGCGGGCGGTCACGCCGATCTCGGTCGGCAGCGTGTTTTCAACGCCCGTCAGCTTTTTCAGGCGCACGTAGCCCGTCACGTCCTCCGTCGCGCCCCCGATGTTCAGCGGCAAATCCGTCGTCAGCGCGTCGATTGCATCCAGCAGCTCCTGCCGCGCGGCGACGGGCACGGTCTCCTCCGCCAGCTCGATGGCCGTCAGTTCATAACCCTCCGCCGGTTTGCCCGTCACAAAGCTCTGCGCCGCCAGCGGCACATTCTTCATCGGCACCAGCTCGGTTTCCACCACGACGGAATTGGTGATGACGGATTGGTTGGTGATTTCCAGCTTGTCGGAAACGACGACGTTCCCCTGCGAATCCTGCAATTCGATGTTCAGCGCGGAGCGATCCGTCATCCGGCGCTCGCTCAGCGCGGATTGATCCAGCCGCGCCACGACGCGCGCCACGCTGGCCACCAGCGACTGCGGGCCGGAGACGGACAGCGTCGTGGGATCGGTCTTATAGCTGTCCAGATACAGCCCTTCCGGGATCGTCCCGGTCATTTCGAGCACGACGGGCACGCGGCGGGTGATGTAGCGCTCCACGTTCACGGTAATTGAGGCCGGTTCGCAGGAGACGACCGGGCCGTAAAGCTGAGAGGAATAATACGTCACGCTCAGCTCATTCTCGCCCTCGCCGGTGATCTGGCTCAAATCAAAATGCGGGTTATAGGCCGTGCCGCTGACGCGGTTGTAGTTGGCCTGCGTCACCTCGACGGTCATCTTGACGGCGGGCACCTTTTCAAGGATGTCGTCCATCACGATGTATCCGCGGCTCTTGAGCGCCGCCTCGCCCGTCACCGTGACGGCGACGTTGGCGAACGTCTTCTGCCGCGTCAGCGTGCCGTCGGAGGCGACCAGCGCGCTCCAGCAGACCACCGCCGCGAGCGCGGAAACGGTGATGAGAAACGGCTTACCGGCCACCACCCTGGCGATGATCCGCCGCAGCTTGCGGAACGGGCCGCGTCCCTCAGGCTTTCTTGTCGGCCTGCTGTTCATCATGGGCGCCCTTCCTCCTTTGCTTGAAATGCAGCAGCGGCACACGGGCGTCCTTGTCCTGTGCGTCGTAAATGCCATGGAGAATCTGCCGCAGGGATGCCTCGTCCAGATGGCGGACGAGCCTGCCGCCCTCGGCCATGGAGATGATGCCCGTCTCCTCGGAGACGATGAACACCTTCGCATCCGAAATTTCGCTCACGCCCAGACCCGCGCGGTGGCGCGTACCCAAATCGCGCCCCACGCCCGTGGTATCCGACAGGCGCAGCAAACAGGCCGCCGCGATCACGCGGTCGCCGCGAACCACCACCGCGCCGTCGTGCAGCGGGGTGTTCGGCTCGAAGATGTTTTCAATCAGCGGCTGAGAGATGACGCCGTCCACGCGGGTGCCCTTCAGCATCACGTCGGCCTCGATCTCGATGCCGCGCAGCGCCGAGGCGGAGTCGGTCGTGAAGTAGGGGTTCGACGTGCCGCCGCCGATGATGACGACATAGCCCGCCTCGAGGTACTCGATGGCGCGCGCCTTCGAGTAGTATTCGCCGATGGGCTCCATGCGGATCGAGGTGAGGACCTTGGCGCGCACGCCGTTGTCCTCGAGCGCCGACTGGAGGGCCAGCGAGTTGATGATCGTGGCGAGCATGCCCATCTGGTCGCCCTTCACGCGGTCGAAGCCCTTCTTGGCGCCGGAGAGGCCGCGGAAGATGTTGCCGCCGCCGATGACGATGCCGATCTGCACGCCCGTCGCGGCGGCCGCCTTGATCTGTTCGGCGTAGGATTGGAGGACTTCGGGCGAAAGTCCGTATTTCTGTGCGCCCTGGAGCGATTCACCGCTCAATTTCAGGAGTATCCGTTTGTGTTTCATGGTTGTGGGGGTTCTATCGTATTGCGAAGATAGAAAAATTTCCCGAAAAATTCATATTTTGTATTATCTTTGTCCTGCCATGACATCGGGCTATTACAAACTTCTGGACAGGGTCGACTCGCCGCGGGATCTGAAAAAGCTCTCGCCGGAGGAGTTGCGCGCCTATTGCGACGAACTGCGGCACTACATCATCGAGCAGTGTTCGGTCAATCCCGGGCATCTGGCCTCGAGCCTCGGGGCCGTGGAGCTCGCTGCGGCGCTGCACTATGTCTTCAATACGCCCGATGACAAGATCGTCTGGGACGTCGGGCACCAGACCTATGCCCACAAGATCATCACCGGACGCCGCGAAGCGTTCTGCACGAAGCGGCAGCTGGGCGGCATCAGCGGCTTCCCGCGTATGGCCGAGAGCGAGTACGACGCCTTCGGCGGCGGCCACGCCTCGGTGTCGATCTCCGCGGCCTTCGGCATGGCCAAGGCGGCCGAGCTGCGGGGTGAGAAGCGGCAGGTCGTGGCCGTGATCGGCGACGGCTCGATGACCGGAGGCCTCGCGTTCGAGGGGCTCAACAACGCCGGGGCGAGCAAGCGCACGAACCTGCTGGTGATCCTCAACGACAACCACATGGCCATCGACCAGGCCACCGGCGCGCTGAAGAACTACCTGCTCAAGATCTCCACGTCGGTCCACTACAACCGCTTCAAGCAGCGGCTCTGGGGCATTCTGTCGCATACGCCGCGGCTGCTGCGGCTCTGCCAGAAGGCGAGCAACGCCGTCAAGCAGGGGCTGCTGAGCAACTCGAACTTCTTCGAGAGCCTCAACTTCCGCTACTTCGGTCCCGTCGACGGCCACAACCTCACGGAGCTGGTGCGCACGCTGCGCGAACTGCGCGACATCGAGGGCCCGAAGCTGCTGCACGTGCTGACGGTCAAGGGCAAGGGCTACCTGCCGGCCGAGCACGACCAGCCCGTCTGGCACGCTCCCGGGCGCTTCAATCCCGATACGGGCGAGCGCCTCGCGGCGAAGAGCGGCGCGGCGCGCTACCAGGATGTCTTCGGCGAGACACTTGTCGAGCTGGCGCAGGCCGACCCCCGCGTTGTGGGCGTCACGCCCGCCATGCCGTCGGGCTGTTCGATGAATCTGCTCATGCAGGCGATGCCCGAACGGAGCTTCGACGTGGGCATCGCCGAGGGGCATACCGTGACCTTCTCGGCGGGGCTGGCCGCCGCGGGGATGGTCCCCTTCTGCAACATCTATTCGACCTTCATGCAGCGGGCCTACGACAACGTGATCCACGACGTGGCGATCCAGGACCTCCCGGTGGTGATGTGCCTCGACCGCGGCGGCCTGGTCGGCGAGGACGGCGTGACGCACCACGGGGTCTTCGACATGGTGGCCTTCGCCCCCGTGCCGGGGCTGATCTTCGGGGCTCCGATGAACGAGCGGGAGCTGCGCAACATGATGTATACGGCGCTGCACAACGGCCATCCCTTCATGATCCGCTACCCGCGCGGGACGGGCGAAGGGGTCGCCTGGCGCGGCGAGCCCTTCGAGACGCTGCCCGTGGGCCGCGGACGGCGACTGCGGGAGGGCAGTGACGTGGCGCTCGTGACGATCGGCACGGTGGGCAACGATGCGGCCCGTGCGGCCGTGCGGGCCGCGGAGCGGGGTGTGAGCGTCGCCCACTACGACCTGCGCTTCGTCCGGCCACTCGACGAGGAGCTGCTCCGCGAAGTCGGCAGCCGCTTCCGCCGCGTGGTGACCGTCGAGGACGGTGCGCTGCGGGGCGGTGTGGGCGAGGCCGTCACGGCCTTCTTCAATGCGGCAGGGTACGAGGTCGCCGTGCGGCGGCTCGGTGTCGGCGACCGGTGGGTCGAACACGGCACCCCCGCACAGCTGCATGCCCTGTGCGGCTACGACGAGGAGGGTATTCTCGCGGCGCTGCTCGATCTGGCCGGCGTAAAATAGCGTGCCGGCGCGGTTTCGGCACGGATTCTGCTAAATCTCCGGACGAAACCAATCTTTCGGGAGATGAAAATCGTTTACATGCTGCTGCTGGTCGTCGTGCTGGCCCTTGCGGTGGGTTACTGCCGTGCGGGCCGGGAGGTGAACCGCACCCCCGTGCGCACGTTCGATCTGAACCGTTATCTGGGTACATGGTACGAGATCGCACGCTTCGATTTCCGCTTTGAACGGGGACTCGACCACGTGCAGGCCACCTACGAGCGCCGGCCGGACGGCCTGATCCTGGTCCGCAACAGCGGCCGCGAGGTCCGCACAGGCAAGCGCCGCGTGGCCGAGGGCAAGGCGAGGCTGACGAAGGTGCCGGGACGGCTGCGGGTCTCGTTCTTCTGGATTTTCTATTCGCAGTACAACGTGCTGGAGCTCGGCGAGGAGTACGAGTGGGCACTGGTCGGCGGCCGTTCGGCGAAGTATCTGTGGATCCTGTCGCGCACGCCCGAACTGCCGCCGGAGACCTATCACCACATCGTGCAGCTGGCCCGCGCACGCGGTTACGACACCGACCGGCTGCTCGTGGTCGATCAGTCGGAGGAGTAACGCCGCGGCGCCCTTTTGCGCGCTCTTCTGTGGTGCCCTTCTGTGGTGTCCTTCTGCGACGCCCTTCTGTGACGGCTGTTCCCTGCCGGGACCCTTTCGTGTTCGTGCCGACTTTTTTGCCTCCTTTTTCCGGCCTGTCGTTTCGTGCCGCCTTTCGAGGGCGCTTTTTCACTCCGCCTTTTCGCGGCGCGTCCTTTCGTGTGATTTTTTGAGGTCTCCTGCCGAGGCCCTTTCGCTGCGTCTGTCCGGATGCTCCGGCGTCACATCGTGAAGAGGGGGCTGTTCGGCGTGCTGCGCGCCTCGTCGAAGCGGAATCCCTCCCAGGTGAAATCCCGGAGTGCTTCGGGGTCGGTGGCCCGTCCGCACAGCAGCTGCCGGGTCATCTCCCCGCGGCACATCTTCGTGTAGACGACCGCCGTGCGCAGGCGTCCGCCCTCGTCGAGCTGGAACCGGGGTTCGATGACGCGGACCTCGCGGCAGATGCGCTTCCAGTCGAAGAGCCGCTTCATCTCGCTGCTGGCCAGGTTGACGAGCACCCCGTCGTCCGCGCGGATGGCGTCGAGCAGCCCGTCGGTCAGCCGTGCGCGCCAGAAGTCGAAGGCGCTGCACTCCTCGCCCGGCAGGACGACGTCGCCCTCGAGGCGGTAGCTGCGGATGGCGTCCAGCGGACGCAGCAGCCCGTAGAGGAACGAGGTGATGTGGAGGTGCTGCTGGGCGTATTCAAAATCCTCCGGCGTGAAACGCTCCGGTGCGATGTGCCGGAAGACGACGCCCGTGTAGGCCGTGAGGGCCGCATGGGCCGGTGCGTCGTGGAAGCGGAGGTAGCGGCGGCGGTTCTCGGCGGCCAGTCCCGCGTTCACACGCAGCAGGCGCCCGAGTTCGTCGGCCGGGAGCGCCGCCAGGTGCGAAGCCAGCCGGTCGGCCTCGGCCGCGAAGCGGGGCCGCGTGGTACGGGGCGGCGTGACGGCGGGAGCCTCCGCCATGGTCTTGGCACAGGAGATGAGCAGCTGCATGGCGTCAGGCGACCGAACAGGGGATGCCGAGTGCCTCGACGCGGGCGGCGATGCGGAGCAGCTCCTCGCGCGGAACCTTCTCGAGGGTGGGGCAGGGGGTGTCGCGGTCGAGCGAGTAGACCATCACCTGCCACGGGCGGATTTCGTCGACGAGGCGCAGCCACGCCGCGACCTCCTCTTCGGTGGTGTTGTCGACCGGGGCACCGTCGCACGTGCCGCGCAGGAACATCGTCTGGAGGATCATCCGTCCCTCGAAGCGTTTCATCGCCTCGACCGTGGCGCGCACGCTGTAGGCGGCGCTCTGCGGGTTGTTGATGCGCCGCACGGTGGCGTCGAACGCCGAGTCGAGCTTCAGGATCGGATTGTCCACGCGCAGCAGCGCCTCGCGGACCTCCGCGCGGTGGATCTGCGTGGCGTTCGAGAGCACCGAGACCTTCGCCGTCGGGCAGAGGGCGTCGCGCAGTGCCAGCACGTCGCCGATGATCTCGCCGAAGGCGGGGTGGAGCGTCGGCTCGCCGTTCCCGGCGAAGGTGATGACGTCGGGCGGCGTGCCGGCGGCGACCATGCGCCGCAGCGTCTCGTCCAGCAGGCGTGCGACGTCCGCGCGGTCGTTGAAGCGGCGTGCGCCCGGATGCTCGGCGTTCCAGCCGCACTCGCAGTAGATGCAGTCGAACGAGCAGAGCTTCGACTCGGTGGGCAGCAGGTTGACGCCCAGCGAGAGGCCCAGCCGCCGCGAGTGGACCGGGCCGAAAATGATGTCGTGGTAGAGGGATGTCATACGGCAAATTTAAGAATTATCGCTACCTTTACAAAAACTTCGCCTATGAAACTGCGATTCGGACTGCTGCCGCGCGTCGTGGCGGCCATCGCCGCGGGCGTCGCCTTCGGCTTCCTGCTGCCCGACTGGGCCGTGCGCATCTTCACGACCTTCAACGCCCTGTTCGGCCAGCTGCTGGGCTTCGTCATCCCGCTGCTGATCCTCGGGCTCGTGGCGCCGGGCATCGCCGACCTGGGGCGCAGCGCCGGGCGGCTGCTGGCTCTCACGGCGGCGCTGGCCTATCTCTTCACACTCGTCTCGGGATTCGGCACCTATGCCGTCGGGCGGGCGCTCTTCCCGCGGCTGCTGGCCGGCTCCCCGGCCGTGCTGCCCGAGGCGGACGCCGTCGATCTGGCCCCCTTCTTCACGGTCGACATGCCGCCCGTCATGGGGGTCATGTCGGCGCTGATCCTCGCCTTCGTGCTGGGGCTCGGCATGGCCTATACGCGCAGCGAGCGCCTGAAGGGGGTGATGGACGACTTCAAGCTGATCGTCGACCGCACGATCGCCGGGGTCATCATCCCGCTGCTGCCGCTCTACATCTTCGGCATCTTCCTGCAGATGACCCGCTCGGGACAGGTGGCGGGCGTGCTGGGGGTCTTCGTGAAGCTCATCGTCGTGATCTTCGCACTGACGGTCGTGCTGCTGCTCCTGCAGTTCTCGGTGGCGGGGCTCGCCGCGCGCCGCAACCCCCTGAAGATGCTGCGCACGATGCTCGCGGCCTACGTCACGGCCCTCGGCACGCAGTCGTCGGCCGCGACGATCCCCGTGACGCTCGAACGGACCGTGCGCCTCGGCGTGCGGCCCGAGCTGGCGTCGTTCGTCGTGCCGCTCTGCGCGACGATCCACCTCTCGGGTTCGATGATGAAGATCACGGCCTGTGCGCTGGCCGTGGCGATGCTGGCCGGGCTGGAGATTCCGGCGGCGACCTTCGCGGGGTTCATCCTGCTGCTGGCCGTGACGATGGTGGCGGCGCCGGGCGTACCGGGCGGGGCGATCATGGCGGCGCTGGGGCTGCTCGAGAGCATGCTGGGCTTCGACGAGGCGCTCCTCGGGCTGATGATCGCCACCTACATCGCCATGGACAGCTTCGGCACGGCGACCAATGTCACGGGCGACGGCGCCGTGGCGGTCATCGTCGATGCCGTCGACCGCCGACGGCGGTGAGTTTGTGCTCCTTGCGTCGGGCGCAAAAGGCAAAAATAGGTATAAATGCGTATCCGCACGGAATAAAAAACGGCTAATTTTGACCGATTAATCCACATTATTTATACTTTTGCGCGTCCGAAACGGAATACGGAAAACACAAACTCATAAAACTCGATAAGAAATGGTTGATATTTTTGAACGCCTCGAGAAAAATGCGGGCGGACCGATCGGTCAGTACATGTCGTATGCCCACGGCTATTTCGCCTTCCCGAAACTCGAGGGCGAGATCGGCCCCCACATGCTTTTCCGGGGCAAGATGATGCTCAACTGGAGTCTGAACAACTACCTCGGCCTGGCCAACCACCCCGAGGTCCGCAAGGCCGATGCCGAGGGTGCCGCCAAGTTCGGCATGGCCGCCCCGATGGGCGCCCGCATGATGAGCGGTCAGACCAAATACCACGAGCAGCTCGAGCGCGAGCTGGCCGCCTTCGTCGGCAAGGAGGATGCCTTCCTGCTCAACTTCGGCTACCAGGGCATGATCTCGATCATCGACTGCCTGCTCACGCCGCGTGACGTCGTCGTCTACGATGCCGAGGCCCACGCCTGCATCATCGACGGCCTGCGCCTGCACAAGGGCAAGCGCTTCGTCTACGGCCACAACGACATGGAGTCGCTGCGCCTGCAGCTGCAGCACGCCACGACGCTGGCCGAGGAGCAGCACGGCGGCGTGCTGGTCATCACCGAGGGCGTCTTCGGCATGAAGGGCGACCTGGGCAAGCTCGACGAGATCGTGGCCATGAAGAAGGACTTCAACTTCCGCCTGCTGGTCGACGATGCCCACGGCTTCGGTACGATGGGTGAGGGCGGCCGCGGTACGGCGTCGCACTTCGGTGTGGTCGACGGCGTGGACGTGCTCTTCAACACCTTCGCCAAGTCGATGGCCGGTATCGGCGCTTTCGTGAGCGGCCCCCGCTGGCTCATCAACCTGCTGCGCTACAACATGCGTTCGCAGCTCTACGCCAAGTCGATGCCGATGCCGATGGTGATCGGCGCCATGAAGCGTCTGGAGCTGATCCGCAACCACCCCGAATACCAGCAGAAACTCTGGGAGATCGTGCGTGCGCTCCAGAGCGGCCTGCGTGAGAACGGTTTCAACATCGGCGTGACGAACTCGCCCGTGACCCCCGTCTTCATGAAGGGCGGCATTCCCGAGGCCACGAACCTGATCGTCGACCTGCGCGAGAACCACGGCGTCTTCTGCTCGATCGTCGTTTACCCGGTAATCCCGAAGGGCGAGATCATCCTGCGCGTCATCCCGACGGCGGCCCATACGCTCGAGGACGTCAACTTCACGCTCGAGGCCTTCAAGTCGGTGCGCGACAAGCTCGAAAGCGGTTACTACGCTTCGCTGCCCATCCCGGTCCGCGCCGACGAGGATTTCAAGGTGCGCTGATCGGGTCGCCGGACCGCAGCGGCGCGCGACAGCTTCCGTTCGGGAGGGCTTTGCCCCGATGGCGGGAAGGACGCGGCCGCGAAGGGCGCGATTCCGCAAACAAACGGCACTCCGGTTTTTCCGGAGCGCCGTTTTTGTTCCGGTCGACCTTTTGTGTCGGCCGGCCTTTTTTTCTTTGGTTTGAGCGGTCGGATGAAACTTTCCGGATCGGAAAACGTATTATTTTCATCGAAAATTTTGCAGGAACGAATTTTCATTCTATATTTGCAGTCCCGAAGCGCAGGTTTCGGAGACGTCATGCGGAAATAGCTCAGTTGGTAGAGCGCAACCTTGCCAAGGTTGAGGTCGCGGGTCCGAGTCCCGTTTTCCGCTCCAACAACAAAGGGAGAACCGATTCGGTTCTCCCTTTGTTGTTGATGCAGACATGCCCGGGGCTTGTCCGCGCGACCTCAAGGCGCCCCTTTCAGGGGCCGGGGGTGTCAACAACGAATCGCGGCCGTCACTCGCGCTATGTGCGAGTCCCGTTTTCCGCTTCAGAAAAAAGGGAAGAATCTTGCGACTCTTCCCTTTTTGTTTTGTCTGTATGGTACAGGGGCTTGTGCCGTTTCCGGGTTTCGGATGCCGATTCAGGCAAGGTGTAGCCGATTGTATTGCCGACCGGCCGGCGACTTATCGTAAAAATGGCTCCGTTTTGTGATTTCTCGCGGCAATGTGCTAACTTGCCTTACGGAAACCGCTTGTCGGAATCCGAACTTTAACCCAAAATATTGCAGGATATGAAGATCGTACACTGGTTGTGCGCCTTGTGCCTGGTGGCTGCGGCGGTCCCGTCGGCGGCGCAGGTGCGTATCGTAAGGCATGGAAAGGCCGTGGCGCGGATTGTCGCCGATCCGGCCGATTCGGTGGACATGCGGGCGGCGGCGCTGTTGCAGGAGCTCGTCGGACGCATCAGCGGGGCGCGGCTGCCCGTCGTGGCGCCGGGAAAGCCCCGTCGCGGCGACATTGTCCTCGGCGCCGGGGATGCCCGTGGATTGACCGAGGACGGCTTCCGGCTGAAGACCCGCGACGGGCGGCTGATGATCTC
>OLPO01002626.1_pt1 | contig 10924 bp, 4 predicted proteins | sample 1672831 | NCBI WGS metagenome assembly OLPO01 (sample SAMEA3136728, study PRJEB25190) | human gut metagenome
TCCATATTTTCGTACAATATTAAAATATGTTCACCATTTTGCTAATATAGCCAAAATTTTTACATCAGATTCATCTGATAATCGCACAAGCAAACAAATTTCACTATCTCCTGCTCTTGTTACAACATCAGTTTTTCTTAAAGAAACTTTGAGAATATTCAATAATTGCATCATGATTCTTTTTCTTTTTTCTCTAGCAGCTTCTATACGAACTGTAACAACATAGTCCTTTGTATGATATCTTTCTGCATTTCTCATTGTATAAATACACAGCTCATTAAACACATTATTATCAACAATCATTGGAGCAATAGATGATGAATTTGGTAACATTGCACTTTCAATTGTATTCGCAATTGTTTGTTCATCACCTTCGATTGCTATTCTAGCAACAAGTTGACTAAAAGATTGTCCCTGTGCTAAAGATTCAAATGGAACACCAACCTTCTTTTTATAGATTTTTTTAATTGCATCAAAGTAGGATTTTGCAAAATTGTATCTCTTTGCTTTCAATAAAGAAATCAAATATGTATGAATCAAAGTTTCATCTAGTTCATCTGCATCCAATCCTCTTTCACAAATATCCACTGCTTCTTCAATTTTACTTTCTTGTAAATATCTTCCAGCTAATGTATTACAAATTTGAACAAAGATAGAACGATAATAACCTCGATCTGTAAGAACCCATTCAATATCTACCCCTTCTAGAAAATCGCCATAATATAGATCAACCGCTTTACGATACAATTCGAAGTTTTCCTCACTATTTGCTTCTAAAACAGTTTTTTCAAATACTTCTGTATCTAATTCCACACTGATTGCTGGATTAAACTGATATCCATTTGCTGTAGTAACTATCATTTCAACATCAGGTAAACCAACTACATTTCCCAATGCTTTTCTCAAACGATGAATTGCAAACTTTAAAGCATTTGAAGGATTTTCACTATCAGGCCAGAAAATATCAATGATTTTTTCCTTTGATACTGATTGTTTATAGTTACAGATTAAATATGTCAACAACGCAATTAATTGCTTTCCAACAAGACTGCTGATTGGAATCGTTTTTCCGTCTGTCGTTAAATATAAACCTCCAAACATTCTGAATTGATATTTTCTTTTTCTCATAAATTATCCTCACGCTTTGTTATTCAAAGCATTTTATCTGCAATATTTCATTTAATCTGATGGCTATATCATGGAATAAAAATACATTCTTCTATTTGCTTATCAAATTTAAATGAATCCTTGCATGCAAATCATTTGTTCTTTACGTACTATTTTTTTTAACTTTGTGGTAAAAACATCAAATTTATTTCTATGTATTAAATATTTTTATTTTAAAATTCGTCACTGCCTATTTATTTAACCAGTGTCTGTTTATATGAAAATTATATCACTAAACGTATATGTTTCACATCCGTTGATTTTTGCAAATTCATTTTATCACTTTTCACTCATCGCTCCAAAAACAAATCTTCTAGTTAAGCAACATGCCCAACATACGAAAAAGATAAGAACGAAATCAAATGACTTCAATTCTTATCTTTTTTCTTTATTTTGAATTTTCTAATTCAAGAACATCATTTTTCAAGCAATTAACTTGATTTTTTTCTTAATACAATGATTCCTGCAAGTGTAATCATTGCCATGAAGAATGCATTTCCGTAGAATACGATATTGTTATCATCAGATGTATCTACTGATTTCTTTACTTCTGGTTTTGGTTTTTCTGGAGTTTCTGGAGCAGGTGCTGCCGTAACCGTTAATGTTCCAACAACCTTAGTAATATCGTAGTTAGAAGCTAAAGTGTTTTCATTCAATGTATATTCGAATTCATTCGCACTATTTCCAACCTGAGTCTGAGTTCCAGTTACCTTATATTCTGCACCTTCACCTTCGATGAATCCATCTCCAGTGATTTCTACATTACCATTTGTTAATGCATTTCCATCATACTGCTTAGAGTCAGTAGCACTTGTGAATGTTACGTCTCTCTTTGTAATGTTGTACTTGATTTCGAATGAACCTTCATAATCACCCTTACCTACTACAGTAGCTGTGATTTCTCCAGCATTCTTAATGTCATCTGGATATACGATTTCGTAATCCTTACCTTCTTCTAATGTTACGCCTGTCTTTTCATCCTTGACTACTGGCTTTTCAGCATGATCTTTACCGTCATACTTAACGTCACCAGGATTTTCAACTGTGATTCCAGTCTTCTTTTCTTCTGGTGTTTCTGGTCCATCTGGAATGATTGATTTAGGTGTAATTGTTAGAGTACCAAGTTCTGTTGAGATGTTGTAGTTAGAAGCTAATGTATTTTTATTTAATGCATAGCCAAATGTATTAGCTTTAGTACCAACATTCGTAATTGTTCCAGTGACTGCAAATGTTGCACCTTCACCGGCAGCGAATCCATCACCTGTTACTTCAACATTTTCATTTCTTAATGCTGTACCATCGTATGGTTTGGAATCTGTAGCACTTGTTAATACCACATCTCTCTTTGTGATTTCATATGTTACATCAAATTCACCAGTGTAGTCACCAATACCAGTTACTGTTACTGTTACTTTTCCAGCATTTGTTACATCTTCAGAATAAGTTAATGTGTAGTCTGTTCCTTCTGTTAATGTTTTGCCTGTCTTTTCATCCTTGACTACTGGCTTTTCAGCATGATCTTTACCGTCATACTTCACATCACCAGGATTTTCTACTGTGATACCTGTCTTTTCATCATCAGGTGTTTTTGGTCCATCTGGAATGATTGACTTAGGTGTAATTTCGAATGTGCCTGGAGTATATGTAACTTTGTAGTTACCCTGATTTTCTTCACCTGTTACAGTGATCTTATATTTACCAGCGTTTTCGCCTGCTTCTCTTGCTAGAGTATATGCAACTGTATCATTTCCAAGTGTTCCACTTACTGTTGCTGTAAGTTCAGGATCATTTTCACCATATACTTTGTTAGCATTGTTTGCTGTAACGGTTACTTCAGCAGGAGTGATTGCATAAGTTCTTACAACTGTTCCTGTGTAGTTTCCGATGCCTTCGATAGTTACTGTGATTGTATGTACATTTGTGAAATCTGCTGTGTCATAAGATACTGTGTAATCTGTACCAGCTTCTAATTTCTTATCAGCCTTATCCGTTACTGTAGGAGACCACTTGTGTTCCTTACCATCATATACTGAATCCTTAGGACTATTAACCTTAGCACCTGTATAGTCTGGGTTTGGTTTTTCTGGATCTGTACCTGGATCAATGTTCTGTTGTGTAACTGTCAGCTTACCAATATGAATATCTTTATCAGCAATACTGTAATTACCTTCTTTTGCAGTCTGATCAAACTCTAATGTGTATTTGTTATCACTTGTACCCACTGCTGTCTGAGAACCAGTTACTGTAAATGTAACTTTTTCATTGTTTACTAATCCTGCGATTCTTCCATCTGCTGTTAATGGGTTTCCATCATAAACTTTATTAGCAGAATCTGTTGTAATACTCAACGGAGCAGGAGTGATTGCATAAGTTCTTACAACTGTTCCTGTGTAGTTTCCGATACCAGTAATTGTTACTGTGATTGTTCCAGTTACATTTGTGAAATCAGATGTTGAATATTCCACTGTGTAATCTGTAACAGCTTCTAATTTCTTATCAGCCTTATCTGTTACTGTAGGAGACCACTTGTGTTCCTTACCATCATATACTGAATCCTTAGGACTATTAACCTTAGCACCTGTATAGTCTGGGTTTGGTTTTTCTGGATCTGTACCTGGATCAATTGACTGTTTATTAACTGTCAATGTTCCAATAGAATCTGTTCCATGAGTATAGTTCTTTTCTTTTGCAGAACCATCCCAAGTTAAACTATAAGTATTGTTAGAAGAACCAACCTTAGTCTGACTACCAGTCATCTTCAATGTAACTGTTTCGCCATCTACTAAGTTGTTAACTCTACCACCAGATGTTAATGCAGTTCCATCATAAGGCTTTTCAGCACTGTCTGTTGTCACTGTATATTCTCTTGGTGTGATCTTATAAGCCTTAGTAAATTCACCTGTATAGTTTCCTTTACCTTTAACTGTAACTGTCACTGTTCCAACATTGACTACATCACCTACATATGTCAATGTGTAATCATTGTTTTCTACTAAATCCTTACCAGTCTTAGTATCTGTTACTTTTAATGGATTTGCATGCGCTTCTCCATTATAGATTGAATCTGCTGGATCTGTTGCTTCAATACCACTCTTCTCATCTTCTGGATTGATTGACTTAGGAGTGATCTTTAACTGTCCATCTGATACCTGGAATGTTACCTTACCATAGTTTTCATTGTTGTTTGTGAAATCTTCTGGCTTTAATCCCATATCATATGTACCAGCTTCTGTACCCTTCACTTCATCATTTCCACTAAATGTGAAATCAGATTCTGAATATGTACTTCCTTCAGTAATAGATACATCATAACCTTTGACGTTCTTTTCAGTTCCGGTATATTCAAATGTGCCTTTACGTCCAGTAATTACGACTACAACTTCTCCATCTTCAGCTGTGACTATTAGATCACCATAGCCTACTTTGATAGTGTAGTTAGAAGCTTTTGTGTTTGACTTCAATTCATAAGTAAATGTGTTCTTACTTGTACCTTTTTCTGTCTGACTACCAGTTACATTGTAAGTTGCGCCTTCTTCTTTAACAAATCCATCACCTTCAACTGCTACGTTATGGTTTGTCAATGGAGTCTTGTCATAAACCTTAGAATCAGTTGCGCTTGTCAATGTTACATTACGCTTTGTAATCTTATAACTTACTTCTGTAGAACCATTATAGTTACCTTTACCCTTAATCGTAATTTTTACCGTACCAGCATTTGTTGTGTCACCCGTATATGATAATTCGTAATCTACATTTTCTGTCAATACTTTATCCTGATCTTTTACTACCGGTGTAAGTTTCTGTTCATCACCATTGTACAAAGTATCTTGAGGACCAGTTACTACCATACCATTTGTTTCACTAGGAACGATTGATTTAGACGTAATCTTTAATAATCCATCTTCAATAACGAATTTTACATTTGTGAAGTTATTACTGTTATTTGTGAAATCTGATGCTTGTACATTCATTGGATATTCACCAACATTTGTACCCTTAGCCTCAGCCGTACCACTAAATGTGAAATCATCTTTTGTATAAAGTTTATTGCTGATTGACTTAACATCATATCCAGTTACAGTCTTTTCAGTTCCATCATAGACATGTTCAGCACCATGTTCTTTAATAGTTACTGTCACTATATCTGTTACTGGGTTAACCGTTAACTTACCTGCTTTAGTTGTAATGATATAGTTAGAAGCTAATGTTCCATCTTTTAATGCATAAGTAAATGTATTGTCACTTGTACCAACATTTGTCTGAGATCCAGTAAACTCATAAGTCGTACCATCATCTTTTACGAAACCATCTTCTTTAACTTCATGTTTAGTCAATGGAGTTCCATCATAAGTCTTAGAATCAGATCCACTCGTTAATTTAACTGTTCGTGGAGTAATTTGATAATCAACTGTAGTTTCTTGTGAATAGTTACCCTTACCTTTGATTGTTACTGTTACTGTACCAGCATTGATAACATCTTCACTGTAAGATAATGTGTAATCCGTATCTTCTACTAATACTTTTTCACCATCTTTAATAGTTGGTTTATTCTTGTGTTCATTGCCATCATACTGAGAATCAGCAGGTTTAGTTACCGTAATTTCTTGAGTTTTAATTGATTTAGGCGTAATAACTAACTTACCAGCACGAGTCTTTACAGCCACTTTATCCGTTACATCAACACCATCTTTTTCAACTTTAGCCGTTCCATCAAATACAGTGTTCGTATATTCACCAACATTTGTACCCTTAGTTACTGCCGTTAATCCAGATACTGTATAACCATTCATTGTAGTTGATTCAAAACCTTCGATTGACTGTTCAGCACCGTCATAAGTACGCGTACCACTATTCGCAACCAATGTGATTTCAGCCTTTTCAACCCAAACTGCATATAGAACATTTTCACCATCTACATCTACATGTACGCTCTGTCCAGCTGCATACGTCGCATTGCCTTTTTGAGCATCTCCCATTGATGTTGCCCAACCAGCAAAGTAGTAATCTTCACCTGGAGCTGTATAGCTTAAATCAGATGTATTCTTTAAAGTAACTACACCGTTATTCAAAATCGCATCACTCTGATCTTTACCATTACCATTACCAGGATGATAAGTTAAGATTGCTGAAGTTTCTGAATCACCAAATACAGCTGTTAAAGTAATCACATTCTTGTCATCTGCCAAATCTTTATTTACTTCAAAGTTTTGACCAGGCTGATATACATTACCACCATCTAATTGCCAACCTAAGAATTTCTTACCTTCTTTTTTTACACCATTAGCAACTGTAGCTTTAGCACCACCCGCATAAACATTGTTATCTTCTGGAGCTTTAACACCATCTGCTACATACTTAACTGTAAACTTACCATTGTATAACCACTTACCAATAACATTAGTATCTTTTAAGATTGCAGCATTCGCATTGAATGCTACTGTAGTCATATGATCGTTTTCATCTGCTACATACCAACCTGCAAATGAATATTCATCCACTGTAGGAATACTAGGTAAAACATCACTTGCGATCGTACCAGCAGCAACATCGCCATTAACTTTCTTTGAAGTACCATCTGGAGTATTCAAGTTATAAGTTAAGTTGATTTTCTTAGCTGTCCATTTTGCATAAATCTGCACATTCGCATTCGGCATTTTTTCAGTATTGAAATCAAACTTAGTTGTACAAGCTTTATCCTTATACCAACCACCAAATACATAATATTCTGGTAAACCACTTGGTCTTGCAGGAGTATAGTTTGCATAAGACTTCAATGGAGCCGTATACTTAATATTCTTTTCTGTCTTAGTAACACTATTATAGTTATAGTAAGACAAGCTATAAGTCTTTAATTTAGAAGCAATATTGATAATATCTCCGTAAATTTCATCACTATCTTTTACTGAGCTTCGATCTTTCCAATATTGAGCCGTTTCTTGAGCTTTTGAACCTGTACTATATTTATACAATTCGTAACCTTCATATTTTTCATGTACAGTTAATGAGTTTCCATTAGTTCTAACAGTCTGAACTAATTTGAATGTTCCATCTGCCTGTTCATTATAATACTTAATAGTACCATTTAAACCACTACCAGCATAGAAATTACAAGTTGTAACAACGCCATTTGACGGTTTAGGATTACCTGCATTTTTTGCATATCCAGCCGTTTCAAAATCAAACGAAGTTAATAAGACAGCATTAGAACCAGATGCTTGGCTTCCGTAATAACTTGTAAACCATAAATTGTTAGAAGTATCCCATGCACCTTCAGGAAGGTTAGCACCATATAAACCTGTTACGGTTTTAATTATATTCCAGCTACCACCACCAAACCATCCAGTTGATTCATATGCATAGAAATTTACTGTACATAATTCACGATCATAGTAAACATTGATAATTGTAGTGCCATCACCAGAGATTTCTACATTTTTACTAGAGTTGTTTGCGTTGTATTTAAATCCTTTATATGTTTTTGAATTTGTGGCAGAAATCTTTGTACCTGTAGTTGCCTTCTTAGTTTCAGCTTCTACATATTCATAAGTTTTCTGTGCATCTGTCGCATTCTTGTCATCCGTTACTTTTTGTTGCCAGTAGTTAATTGTATAGCTAACTTCTGCTGCATTCCAATGAGCTGTTAAAGTCATTGGAGTCGTAACTGTTGCACCATTCTCTACTTTAGATAATCCATTGTACCAGCCAGCAAATTCATAACCAGGTTTTGTAGGTGTTGTAGATTTATTCAAAGTAAGTTTGTCATCATTTAATACGAATTGAGAATCAACAATAGATCCACCATCTGAATCAAATGAAATCCAATAACCTTCTTTAATAATTGCATATACATTTACAGATGTCTTGTCTGTTGGAACTCTAATTTCATCTGCGATATTTTTAGTACCATTCTTTTTATCTGTCCAACCAACTAATTTGTGAGTTGCGTCAACATCATAAGATACGTGTGAGTAATTATGACCCTTGTGGTCTGCAACTTTTTCTGTACGCATAATTTGTGTACCATCTGGATTTAAGAAGTATACATATAATGCTGCTTCATATCTAGCTGTAATTGTACGTGTTGTAGTTTCAGTAATTTCTGCTTGTTTACCAAAACCAGTAAATGGATTACCAGCTTCATCAACCCAACCCACAAATGCTTGTCCAATCATATCTGGAGCTGTAGGAGCAATCAATGTATCCCCAGACTTAACAATCTGTGTACTTACGGTTTGTCCGTTCACATCAACAAAGTTAAATGTTGTTAATGAAACATTTTTTTCACCTGTAATAACATAAATAGAGAAGTGATTTGCATCAAAACTTTGAGTATTTGTAGCTACCTCAGTGACTGCACTCGCATCATCTGTTACGTGGTAAACATTAATTTCATCACCACTTACTGCTGCATTTTCAAAGCTAATATTTACAACACCATTTGGTTGAATTTCAACACCATCCTTATCTACGATTGAGATATCTAATGCAACAGCAGAATCCATTTCCTTGTTATTATCTGATACTGTATTTTCTACAGCGTTAAGTATTGCTTTTCTGTTAACTTGTTCAACAATCAATCTAGCACCCTTAGGTAAAACACCTTCAGCTGCAGACGCATGAACACCAACTTTTCCAGCAAATGCAGTTTGATCAAATGCAGAGAGTTCCGTTTCATTCGTGTTCGACTCAGGTTCAGTTTCTTCAACTGCTTCCTCAGTCACTTCAGGAATCACTTCTTTGTTTTCATTAGATTCTAAATTCATCTTCTGATAAACAAGTTTCAAAGAAGTCATATCCTTTGTAATTCTGAATCCATTCTTTTGTACATCATCTTTTGAAATAGTGTTTTTAGCATCATCATTTACAATCACTTTTTCAAAAGCATATCCATCAAATGACTTAAATGCATCAACATTTTCATCAAGTCTGTACTCAATTGGATAAGATCCAGTAATCGGATCTGTTAACGGATGATCACTTTCATCCACATAACTCACCACTACTGTAACCTTTACTTCTTCAACAGTTTCAACCTTCTGTACTTCAGGTGCTACTGGAGCTTCCTGTTGTACTTCTGGTTCTACTGTTTCTTCCTGTGTAGCAGGTTCTGCTTCAATCTCAGGTATATTATTCTTTTCTTCAACCTTAGCTTCTTCTGTTACTTCAGGAGTTACCTCTTCCTGCTTTTCCTCTTCGACAGGAGCTGCTTCCTCAATCACTGGTTCTTCAGCAACAGGTTCTTCTGGAATCACTTCCTGTTCAGGTTCACTAGCAGGTTCTTCACTAATCGTTTCCACTGCAGTAGGCTCTGAATAGTTTTCATCACTGCCATCTTCTGCTTGAACGATAGAGAAGTTAATGCATGTTATAACCAATAAAAATGATAAAACGAGTTTTGTTAGTTTGTTTATGGTTCCCATAATTTTCTCCTTTCTTTTGATTCAAGAACTATAACGAACTCATCTGTTGATAAATAAATTATATGGGTTATAAGTTATAGTCGGGTTATAAAACAATGTTTTATTAATATTTGTGTAAAAATTTGTAAGTGAAAGCTTACATTTTTCTGAAAACAAATGTTTGAAGCATATAAAAAGAACTCAGATTTTGAGTTCTAAGTTCCTTTTTAGCATATTGATTGAATTATGCATTCTGTGAAGATTCTTAATCTTCGTCTTCATCTTCTTCATGCCACTTTCTAGCAAAGTATGTAGATACGATACTGATGAGTCCGAATAGAACCATCAATACTGTCCACTTTTCTACAAGCACCATGTCATGAGCAAGATTTTCAGTGAGGATGAATACTACTACTGCTAAGATTGCATCGATTGTAGCGATGACTTTCCATCTTCTATGACGAGTTGATTCATTTTCATCATCTTCGTTTTCATTAGCGACTACCTGGTCATTCTTATCCTCATCATCTTCATCCTTAGCATGTTTTGCAAGTAATGCTACGACTGCTAAGACAACACTTAACATTGCGGCAATCAAGTTGATTAATGCCCAATGACCCTTTGGAGCTGCCTGAGGAGTTGCTTCTTCTTTAATCTTTTCTGGCTTAGCTGTTGGAACTGGTGTAGTTTCTGCCTTTTCAGGTTCAACTGTAGCTTCAGGAGCTGGTGTAGTAGTTGTTGGGTTTGTTACAACTCTAGCTGGAACGTTATTTGTTCTTGCTGGAGTGTTGTTAGATGGAGTTGTTGGTGTAGCTGGTGTTGGAACAACTGGCTGTTCAGATACTGTTAATGTACCTTCTACAACTGTTACGTTATAGTTATCAGCATTTGTACCTTCATTCATTGCATATGTGAATACGTTGTTAGTAGAACCTACATCTGTAATAGATCCTGTAACGTTGAATGTTGCACCTTCACCTTCGATGAATCCATCTCAAGTGATTTCTACATTACCATTTGTTAATGCATTTCCATCATATTGTTTAGAGTCAGTAGCACTTGTGAATGTTACGTCTCTCTTTAGAATATTGAACTTAATTTCGAATGAACCTTCATAATCACCCTTACCTACTACAGTAGCTGTGATTTCTCCGGCATTCTTGATATCTTCTGGATATACGATTTCGTAATCCTTACCTTCTTCTAATGTTACACCCGTCTTTTCATCCTTGATTACTGGCTTTTCAGCATGCCTGAAAATCAATGATTTCAGGAATTAAAAAACAAATTTTATAGAAAAGCCGTTAACTTTCGCTAAAGATTTGTTTTCTTGAATTTTCAATTAATATCACTAAGAA
>OLPO01002630.1_pt1 | contig 10915 bp, 6 predicted proteins | sample 1672831 | NCBI WGS metagenome assembly OLPO01 (sample SAMEA3136728, study PRJEB25190) | human gut metagenome
CTGTCTTTGAAGTACCTGGAGCCGGAGGTCTACTATGACCTGGTGGAAAAGATTGCGCTGAAAAAAGAGGCGCGTCAGGCTGTAGTGGACAATATTGTAAAGGAAGTACGTCAGCATATCGATGCGGCCGGGATACGTGCACAGATTGATGGGCGTGCAAAGCACTTCTTCAGTATTTACAAAAAAATGGTGAATCAGAAGAAGTCCCTGGATCAGATTTACGACCTGTTTGCCGTGCGGATTATTGTGGATACGGTGAAGGACTGTTATGCAGCGCTTGGTGTCATCCATGAGATGTACAAGCCGATTCCCGGCCGTTTCAAGGATTATATCGCAATGCCGAAGCAGAACATGTACCAGTCACTGCACACGACGTTGATCGGTCCGAACGGTCAGCCGTTCGAAATCCAGATCCGGACTTTTGAGATGCACCGGACAGCGGAGTACGGAATTGCGGCACACTGGAAGTACAAGGAATCGGCAGATGGCAAGAAGGGCGGAAGCAAGAGTGAGGAGGAAAAGCTTAGCTGGCTTCGGCAGGTGCTTGACTGGCAGATGTCGGACAACCGAGAGTTTATGAGCCTCTTAAAGAGTGATTTTGACCTGTTTTCAGAGAGTGTCTACTGCTTTACACCGGCGGGTGATGTCAAGAATCTTCCCGCCGGCTCGACCCCGATCGACTTTGCTTACAGCATTCACAGTGCGGTCGGCAACCGCATGATCGGAGCCAGAGTCAACGGAAAGCTCGTCACGATCGACTATGTGATTCAGAATGGCGACCGGATCGAGATCATTACGTCCCAGAACTCCCGCGGGCCAAGCCGCGACTGGCTGAAGATCGTCAAGAGCTCTCAGGCACGCAATAAGATCACACAGTGGTTCAAGCAGGAACTCAAGGAAGACAATATTGTAAAAGGCAAAGAGATTCTGGCAAACTACTGTAAAGCAAAAGGGATTGTGCTGCAGGATATCTTGAAGCCTGAGTATATAGAGCGGGTGCTGACAAAGTACGGATTCCGCGACTGGAATTCTACATTAGCGGCGCTCGGACACGGCGGGTTGAAGGAAGGACAGGTCGTAAATAAGCTGCTCGAGGGCTATGAGCTCGATCACAAGAAGGAGATTACTGACGAGCAGATTATCGAGGCGGCACAGACGGCTAAGGATGCGGCTCCGGTCCGGGTGACAAAGTCCAAGGCAGGCATCACGGTGCAGGGAATTGATGATGTGAGCGTGCGGTTTGCAAAATGCTGCAGTCCGATCCCGGGAGATGAGATTGTGGGATTTGTGACGCGGGGCAGAGGTGTGACGATACACCGCACCGACTGTATCAATATGATCAATCTTCCGGAGGAAGAGCGGGCACGTCTCATCGATGCGGAGTGGCAGCGGGAGGCGGAGATCGGCAATAAAGGACTGTATCTCGCAGAGATTATTATTTATGGTCACAATCGTACCGGACTGCTTGTGGATATTACAAAAATCCTTACAGAGCGCAAGATCGACATGATTTCGGTCAATTCGCGTACGAGCAGGCAGGGAATGGCGACGATTACGATGTCCTTTGAGGTACCGGATAAGTCTGTACTGAATTATTTGATTGAAAAGATTCGGCAGGTGGAGAGCGTGATCGATATTGAACGTACCACAGGTTGAACGCAGATCGCGAAGCGACTGCGTTCATGAGCAAGTAGCGAAGCGAATTGCGAATGTCCGCTTTACTGAGATGGAGGATGGAAGATGCAGAAGATGCGTATTGTGACAATGCAGCTGGGGATGCTGGCGACCAACTGTTATCTGGTGATAAATGAAGAGACAGGGGAGCTGGTCATAATCGATCCGGCAGGTGAGGCGGATCGTATCCTTGCGCGGGTGCGTCAGATGAAGGCCAGGCCGGTGGCTGTTTTGCTGACACATGGTCACTTTGACCATATTGGAGCGGTGGCCTCCTTGCAGAAAACGTATTCCATCCCGGTCTGCGCAATGGCAGAAGAGCAGGAGCTTTTGCAGGATGCACAGAAGAATCTGTCCGGACTGTACGGAAAGCCGGTCACGGTACAGGCGGATCGTTTCTTCCGGGATAAAGAGACGGTACAGCTGGCAGGATTTTTGTTTCAGGTACTGTATACGCCGGGACATACGGTTGGCGGATGCTGCTATTACTGCGCAGAGGAGCAGGTGCTGTTTTCAGGAGATACACTGTTTCATGGCAGCGTTGGCCGGACAGATTTTCCGACGGGCAGCATGGGGATGCTGCATGATTCCATTCACCGGAAGCTCTTTGTGTTGCCGACAGAGACGACTGTCTATCCGGGACACGGCGAGACGACGGATATTGCATACGAAAAGCGGTATAATCCGTACTAGGAGAGAACAGGATGATCATAGTAGAATTAGACAGACAGACGTTTCAATATGATGTACATTCGCTGGTAAAGGCGTTTTACCCGGCGGAGGATGTGAAAATGGTAGAAGAGACACCGGCGGATGGAGTGGCGCTCCTGAGGCTGGTGGTTTCTTTTGTTATGCCGGATGCCGGAAACGGGGATATGGAAATACGGCCGGATGACCCGTACAGTGAGGAAGGGCTTGGCATCGGCACAACGGTTCGTGTCCGGATCTATGAGCCGACAGAAGAGCTGAAGACGGAAGAGTCGGTTATACTGCAGACCGATGAGCGTAAGGAGATCAAGAATGAACTGAAGCGCCTGCTGTACCGGGTACTGTCAGCGCATACCAACCAACAGCTCCCATGGGGGAACCTGACCGGAATCAGGCCGACAAAGATTCCAATGGCACTTCTGGAGCAGGGATGGAAAAACCCGGATATTGCCAGCTATATGCGAAACACCTATTATACAAGCAATGAGAAGACTGCGCTGGCGATCGCGATTGCGAACCGGGAGCGGCATCTTCTGAAGGATATCAATTACGAAAATGGATACAGTTTGTATGTGGGCATTCCGTTTTGCCCGAGCATCTGCCTGTACTGTTCATTCAGCTCAAGTCCGATCGGCATCTGGAAAGATCAGGTAGACGCTTATCTGGATGCGCTCTGCAAGGAGATCGACTATGCGTCAGAGGCATTTGCGGATAAGGAGCTGAATACAGTCTACATCGGCGGAGGCACTCCGACGACGCTGGAGCCGGCACAGCTGGATCGCCTTCTGACAAAGCTGGAGGAACGTTTTGACTACAGCAGGCTCAGAGAGTTTACGGTGGAAGCCGGACGTCCGGACAGCATTACGGCAGAAAAGCTGCAGGTATTGCGGGATCATGGCATCAGCCGCATCTCTGTCAACCCGCAGACGATGAACCAGAAGACGCTTGACCTGATCGGAAGAAAGCATACCGTCGAGCAAACGAAGGAGGCCTTTTTCCTTGCAAGGACGCTTGGATTTGACAATATTAATATGGATCTGATCGTCGGGCTTCCGGGAGAGGGACAGCCGGAGGTTGAGCATACGATGCGTGAGATCACAGCACTTGATCCGGACAGCATTACGATCCATTCCCTTGCAGTGAAGCGTGCGTCGCGGCTGCGGATGTTCCGGGATGAATACAGGGAAATGACCTTTACGAACAACCGCATGATTATGGATATGTCCGCTTCCTATGCGATGCGTGCAGGACAGTCTCCGTATTACCTGTACCGCCAGAAAAATATGGCAGGAAATTTTGAAAATGTCGGCTATTCCAAAGAAGGAAAGGCCGGGATTTACAACATCCTGATCATGGAGGAGGTACAGAGCATTCTGGCGCTCGGAGCTGGCGCGTCAACGAAGCTCGTGCTGGCGAATGATCGCATCGAACGAATCGAGAATGTGAAGGATATCCGGAGCTACATTGACCGGATTGATGAGATGATCGAGAGAAAGAGAAGCGGGATTCATGCGTGATAGCGGAAGAAGCGTGCGATTGTTTGTGCCTAGTATGGCTCACGCTAATTAGCGACCTGCTTCATTTGTATAAATTCCCATCTACTGCGTTGTCGTCAATCGCCGTAGCCACCGCTACGCCTCATTCCTTCGCCTTGTAGATGAAAATTTATCCAGCATGAATCAGATTGTTAATTAGCGTGAGTCATACTAGCATTTGCTGTGGGTATGCATGAACAGGAAGGTTCCGGTATGACAGCAGATGGTAGAGTGTCAGTCGGATGAGCCGGTGGTGAATGTCTCCATGGCCTGCTGCAGGTTTCCCATTACTGCATTGGTAAAAGAATCATCAAAATTGATTTCCCACGTTTCCCCGTTGTTGCGGAAGGCCATGTCTACGTCGGTATGGCAGACATCGCTTGTCTCCGTCAGCGACTGAAGGAGAAGACGGGAAGTTTCATTGGATACCTGTACGTCATTGTCGCGGATTGACCGGGTCGTCGCGGCGTAGGCGAGCAGGTATTTTTTGTATAAGCTGAGCATGCCGGGCATGTCGATGCTTGTGATCCGGACAGTTGCGGTCGAAGAATCACCTTCTTCGTGACATTTCAGAATTTCATAGTCAAAAGCCGCGGCAATACGTGCACTGTAGGCATCATCAATCTGCGTACTGTATTCACTGTTGTACGTGGCAAAGACATCGCTGATGGAAAGATAATTTTTCCAACCATCGGCATCGAGCGCCTTTAATGCGTCCAGATGAATGGAGAGTACTGTGGAAGCGGGGAGAATGTATGGATCGTTCATACTGGAGATAAAGCCACTCACGAGCTGATCCTCCAGAGTGGAATCTGCGAGAATCATCCAGTTTTTTTCGTCTTTTCTGAGATGGAATGTGGCGGTGGTGACAGTCGTATCATAGGAATTGGAGGCAAGGGTGTCGTAGAGCAGATGGTAGTAGTCACCGGTCGTCTGTGTGGAAGCAGAAGCGGTGATGGCTGCTGACCGGCGCAAAATGGTGCTGCAGAGGTCCTGGGCAACGGTATGCATATCAGAGTTTGTGATCTCGACGGTGACGGTAGCAGTATCACCGTCAATTTCTTCATTGAGAATGTCATAGCTGAAATTTTTGAAAAAGAGCGCGACGGCATCGGTGGCCTTCTGGTCAATCGTGCCGGTCGCAAGATGAGAATTGGTCAGATTCTCATAGGAAATAAAAGACTGGATTGTCGGCTCGTCCAGCTCCTCAATCAGGGCGAGCTCGTGCTCAACTGCCTGTGAGGGACTCTGTACCCGTCGCAGATTCCACGAATAGAGGAAGGAAAGCAACAGTAGCTGTGCGACGAGGATCGCCGGAATGCCGATGGAAAAGGAAAGATGCTTTGTCTTGTGGCGGAACACATACATGCCGGTGAGCACGCCGATACTGCCAAAGAGCAGTGCAATCAGGAACAGCGTACGCTCCGGGATGCGCCATTTGTGGCGGATCGCCCTGCGCTTGTCGAGGGCCATGGCGGCAAAACCGATAAGATTGATCAGCATCAGATATACGATTAAAATAGTTTTCATTTATACCTCCGATAATAAGTGCAGTACTGATTTGATTGTACAGGATTTTCTGAAAAAAGTCAATTGACATTTATATGTGATAAAAAATGAACGATATGTGATGAAAAAACAGAGAATATGAAAATGTGAAAAATGAGTGACTTTCGGAAGTATTAAGAAATTCTCTCTTTTTTTTGCAGGAAGTTGTGGTATAGTGTTAAAGGAAATTAAACAAAAAAGGGGAACGATTGCATGAAAAAAGCAGTGATTGCCTTTGTCGTGCTCGGCATCGTGGGTGCGGGCGGCTATGGCGTATATCATCATTTTTTTGAAAATACAGAAAATTCAGGCAGAGTCTCTTCCACCAGTGAGGATGCTGTGTATGTAGATCAGGTATCTGCGATCACCGGCTTCGGCAGCGGGAACGGACTGGTGCAGCGCTACGGCGGGGAGGTAGAGCCCCAGGAGACATTAGAGGTAAAGCTGGAGTCAGACCGCACCGTAAAGCAGTGCTTTGTAAAGGAAGGCGATGATGTAAAGACAGGTCAGCGGCTCTTTGTCTACGACACGCAGGACGATGAGGACAAGCTGGCGCAGGCGCAGATCGATATCGAGAAGGCACAGGGTGACATCGAGGTATCGAAGAAGCAGATCGCTTCCTATGAAAAGGCAAAGGCGAATGCCAGCTCAGATGAGCAGCTGGAGTATACGACAAATATTATGACTGCACAGACGGCAATCAAGCAGAGCGAGTATGAGATCAAGACCAAGGAGCTGGAGGTCAGCAACCTGAAAAAGAAGATTGCAGATGCTACTGTCACGAGTGAGCTGGACGGCGTTGTGCAGAAGATCAGCGATACATCCGACAATTCCAACTCTTATTCTGGATCCGGCAGTGATTCCAATGCTTATATTACGATCCTCTCAGCTGGCGACTACCGGATCAAGGGCAGCGTCAATGAACAGAACCTTCAGGATCTTCAGGATCTATACAATATGGGAGCAACGATCATTGTCCATTCCCGTGTGGATGACAGTAAGACGTGGAAGGGGACGATTTCCGAGATCAAGACGGATAAGGCAGAGGAGAATGACAATAACAGTTATTACTATAGCAGCTCCGGCAATGCGGATTCGTCCAGCTATGCGTTTTATGTCGAGCTGGAAAATTCGGACGACCTGATCCTTGGTCAGCATGTCTATATGGAAGAGGATACCGGCGATGAGGAGCAGAAGGACGGTCTGTGGCTGGAGGACTACTATATTATGCAGGAGGACGACGGCAAGGCCTATGTCTGGATGGCGGACAAGAATAATCAGCTGACGAAGCAGGAAGTGACGCTTGGCGATTATGATGAGGACGAGATGAAGTACGAGATTACAGACGGACTGACTGAGGATGATTATATCACGGTGCCGCAGGATGGTATTCGGGAGGGGGCTCCGGTCATCTATAATGATGCTTCGGAGGACACATCGTCGATGGACGGTTCATGGAGCGACGGAAGTGACGAGATGGATGGTTCGTGGAGTGACGGAAGTGACGAGATGGACGGTTCGTGGAGCGACGGAAGTGACGAGATGGACGGTTCATGGAGCGACGGAAGCGACGACATGGATGCAGATTATTCTGATGGAGATGCCGGTGACGGCATGGTCTATGATGCAGATCAGGGCAGCTATGTCGAGGATGGAGAGCAATAAATATACGGGGAGGTTATCTTGTGATCCTGAAATTGGAGCATATTTATAAGGACTATATTCAGGGGAAGCTGACAGTCCCGGTACTAAAGGATGTGAGCCTGCATGTAGAGGAAGGCGAGTATGTGGCGATCATGGGACCGTCCGGTTCCGGAAAGTCGACATTGATGAATATTGTGGGCTGTCTGGACCGTCCGACTTCCGGGACCTATGAGCTGGCAGGTGAGGATGTGCTTTCTCTGAATGAAAATAAACTGGCTGATGTGCGGTTGAACCAGATCGGGTTTGTATTCCAGAATTTCCAGCTGCTGCCGCGTATGACAGCACTCGACAATGTAGCGCTGCCGCTTGTATATGCGGGTGTGAGGAAAAAGGCCCGCAGAGAGCGGGCGCGGGAAGCGCTGATTCGCGTCGGGCTGGAGGAGCGTGTAAGCTTTACCCCGACTCAGCTTTCCGGTGGACAGAAGCAGCGTGTCGCAATTGCGCGCGCGATGGTAAACAAGCCGAAGATTCTGCTGGCAGATGAGCCGACCGGAGCCTTGGATTCCAAGTCAAGTGCACAGGTTATGGATTTGTTTGCCCAGCTGAATGCAGAAGGTGTGACGGTCGTGATGATTACACACGATCCTGGCATTGCCGGGCATGCAAAGCGCGTGGTGGACATCTTCGACGGAGAGATTTCGGAGCGTAAGGAGGTGGGAGCATGAAGGTTAAAACAGTGATCATCAGCGTGGTGGTCAGTGCATCGCTCGTGGCGGGCGTGGGCTATGGCGCTTATTATGCGATCCGCGGCAAGGCGACACCGGTTGAGGTTGTACCGGTGGCAAATGTCAATCAGTATTATGGCTGGGGCGACGAAGACGGCAATACCGTATATGGGACGATTACCTCTCAGGTAGCGCAGACCGTAAGCCTGAATCAGGATTATCAGGTCGCAGATATTTATGTACAGGAAGGGCAGAAGGTAAAGGAGGGTGAAGCACTCTTTTCCTATGATATGACGCTTCCGGAGCTGGAGCTTGAGATGGCAAAGCTCAACCTGCAGACGCAGGAACTCACGATGGTACGTTTGGAAAAAGATCTGGAAAAGCTGAAAAAGTCGAAGGTGACGGCATCTCTGGAGTCTGTGCAGTCGACGTTTACGACTGCGGCAGACACGGCGATGGCCGATGAGATTGTGGATGATACGACTGCAAACAATCAGGGGGCTGCGCCGGATGGTCAGACTGAGCAAACGACGGAGGCAGAGAGCGGCAGTACGGATGATGCTGCATCAGATGGAGGACTTGCCGTAGAACAGGTGCAGCAGGTGGCGGATCCGCAGCTTGCAGATGATGACGAAACATCGATGATCCGCAACAGTGTGGCGAGCTATGAGCAACTGATGGCGAGCGTTGACGTCCTGTTTCAGACATACAGGGATTCACTTTCTGCCTCGGATATCCGGGATGCGATGACGGAGCTGGTATCCTACTACCGGAAGCATCTGGCAGATGAGAAGCAGACAGAAGAGACCGATGCAGATGGCAATACCGTTACGGTGCGCAGCTATCAGTTGAAGGAATCCGTAAAGCAGGCATTGAGCGAGGAGGAATACGCGGATCTGGAACAGTATGCGGAGAAAATGAACGAGTATCATGTCGCTTATGTGGAGCTGTTGATTCAGGAGCTGGATCCGGAGAATCCGGGTGATTTTGCAGCGCTTGTAAAAGAAGCGGAGGAGGAATATGCAAATCTGGAGACCTCCATGCAGAATCGGGTGGAGAACCTGGATCGGCTTGCGGAGCGAAAGAAGCAGGCGGAGAGCCTGTCAGGCTCCGGCTCTTCTGAGCAGGGTACCACAGGAAATGAGACGGATGCGACCGAGACGGAAGAGTCAGAGACAGAAATAAAGCAGGAATATACAGTGACGGTCAGGAACGGCTATATAAATGGTACACAGAATGTGACGGCACTTGTGCATCCGGGAGACGAGGTTACGGTCACGGCATCCGGGGAAGAAGGGCAGACATTCCTGAACTGGTATGTGAAGCCGGATACGGTACAGCTTGCCGATGCGTGGAGTGAGACGACGACTTTCACAATGCCGGCAGAGGATGTGCAGGTAGAGGCGCTGTATGAGGAAAAGATTGGTACGTATGTGCAGAATTTCCTCACCTTCGCAGAGCAGGCGCTCGGTGCGGATGGAGTGACAAAGGACAGCTACGATACAGAGGCACTGAGAACGGCGATCGCTTACTATCAGGCAAATTTGGGAGAAGAAGGTCCGGATGTGGTCGATGGCAGCAGCGCATCGTGGGATGAATATCTATTGAAGCAGGCAGTGATCGATTATCTGAATGCAAAGGAGAAATCCTACGAAGCGGAGCATCTGCAGCAGCGGTATCAGGCTCTTTGCATGACGCTGGTAAAAACACTGGCAGACGGACTGGATTATCAGTCACTGACATGGGATGCGTATAATACGGCAAAGGATGCCTATGACAGTCTTGGTGAGACATGGCGGGCGCAGCTGGATGCGTCGGTGACGGCATCGGATGATACCGGTGCATCTGCTCAGACCGGTCAGACGGTCAGCCAGAACGGCCAGACAGCAAATATTGATAGCAGTGCAGCTGAGACATCACAGACGGAGTCAGAGGAAGGAACCGGCACAGCGACAGCCGGTGTGCTCACCTGCGGTGAGAAGCTTGGCGCCTGTGAGGTGATTCTGAAAATTCAGGATATCGCAGGCTATCAGAGCGGACAGCCGGATCTGCTGATCGCATATCTGACGGAAGTAAAGGACGCATATCTGGCACTGAGCGACAGTCAGAAGGCGGTCGTCTGGAACAGTGATACACTGATCAGCCTGCTGAAGCAGTATGGACTGTGGGAAGAGGAAACGGAAGTACCGGAACCGAATCCGGGCGGCGGTGACGGTGGAGATATCGGCGGCGATGGCTATACGCCGGAGCAGATCAAAGAGCTGATTGAAGATAAGGAGCAGGACATTAAGGAGTGCGATCTGGAGATCCGGGAGGCGAAGCTGAAGCTTTCCCAGCAGCAGCGTGTCGTAGATGGCAAGACCGTTACGGCGACGATGGACGGCACGGTCGTCAGTCTCGGCTCAGCGAGTGGGAACGGAGACTCCGATGATTCGTATTTTCTGAAGATCGTAAATGAGACAGGACTGTTTGCAAAGGGATCCATGAATGAGCTCTCCCTGCAGCAGATTCATGTTGGCGATACGATCTCCGGACAGACGGACAGTGGCATGAGCTTTACCGCAGTGATCAAGGAGATTTCGCAGTATCCGGATTCGGACGGCGCGAGCTACATGAGCGATTCTCAGAACAGCAATGCCTCCTATTATCCGTTTTATGCGCTGATCGAGGATACCGAGGATATTTCCGAGGGCGACAGTGCGACGCTGCAGCTCTCCGGCGGGACCATCAATGACCCGGATGCGATTTATCTGGAGGATTATTTCATTCGTACAGAAAAGGATGGCCGGAATTACGTCTATATGAAAGGTAAAGACGGGACGCTTACGAAACAGTATGTCACGACTGGTAAGAAGCTGAGCTGGGGCGGCGGTACGGAAATCACTTCCGGACTGACAAAGAGCGACCGGATTGCATTTCCTTATGGGGATGATGTAAAAGAAGGGGCACCGACTGAGGATGTCGATCAGCTGGAAGATGCATATTCATGATGTTGGGGGCTTTACTACGTAAAACGCTACTTTCTCATGTTTGGCGAGTCCCAAGTTTAAAAGCCTTATCATGCAAGCATGAACGGCTTTT
>OLPO01002632.1_pt1 | contig 10904 bp, 10 predicted proteins | sample 1672831 | NCBI WGS metagenome assembly OLPO01 (sample SAMEA3136728, study PRJEB25190) | human gut metagenome
CCGCCTACGAAAAGTCGAGCGAAAAGACCGACTTCTCCAAGAAGATGGACAGCGTATGGGAGTACCTCAAAAAGCTCTTCCGCCTGAGCCTGGAGACCAAGTTTATCGCCACGCGCCGCGACGCCATCATCCTCAACATTCCCATCCTGATCCCCATCGTCGCCCTGTTTGCCTGGGGCGCCACGATATGGCTGATGCTGCTTGGCCTGTTCTTTGGCATGCGCTACCGCATCGATAGCGACGGCGACGTGCCCGGCAGCATCAACAACCTGATGGATCACGCCGCCGACGCCGCGGACGACATCAAGCAAAATCTGAACGACGACAAGTAATCGCAGATGGGGGCACGTATGGCACGAATCCTGATCGTAGAGGACGAGGAGAAAATCGCCCGCTTTGTGACGCTCGAACTGGAGCACGAGGGCTACCAAGTGGAGCACGCCGCCGACGGCCGCACCGCCGTGGACCTGGCGCTGGAGCGCGACTACGATCTGATTCTGCTCGATGTGCTGTTGCCGCAGCTCAACGGTATGGAGGTGCTGCGGCGTATCCGCAAGCGCAAGGATGTGCCGGTGATCATGGTCACCGCGCGCGATGCCGTGATGGACAAGGTTGCCGGGCTCGATGCCGGTGCCGACGATTACCTGACCAAGCCGTTTGCGATTGAGGAGCTGTTCGCACGGATCCGCGTGGCGTTGAAGCGCACGGAGGCCGTGCGGGCGGCTTCGGGCGTTGGTGGTTCCGGCGGCGGGGCGGGTATGGCGGGCGGCGCAGCCGGGAACGCCGCTGCGATGCCCCCGGCCAGCGGCGCGGCCCAGGCCGCTGCCACGCCCTCCCCCGCCACGCTCACCGTTGACTCGGTCGCACTCGATCCCGACCGCCGCGAGGTTATGGTCGGCGGCTCACCCATCGTGCTGACCGCCCGCGAGTTCGACGTCCTCGCCCTGCTTATGGCGCATGCCGGCACCGTGCTCACGCGTGAGCGCATCGCGCACAAGGCGCTGGGCTACGAATACGTGGGCGACACCAACAACGTCGACGTACACATCGCGCACTTGCGCGCCAAGATCGAAAACGCTGGCGGTGCCCGCATCATCCAAACCGTGCGCGGGGTGGGCTATGTCTGTCGCGCGTAACGCCGAAACCAAGCGCGTCACTTCCATCGCCCGCGCCATCAACTGGAGCTATATGTGGCGCCGCCTGATGAGCTACGTCTGGCTCGATCTGTTGCTGGTAGTGATTGCGGCGGCGATCCTCGTCTATGGATACAACCAGACGCTGCCCGACGGCACGTTTACCGCAGGATGGATCCCCGGCGCCACCGTTCACGCCATGTCACTGACGCCTGCGCGCGGCTGGGACCTGACAACGCTCACCTATACTGTCAAGCTTGCGCGTACCACCAAGACCTTCCCCCTCGCGCAGGACCTCGTCACGCTATGGCCTCTCTACCTTGTCGTTGTAGGTTGGCAGGTCATCAGCGTGCTCAACATGCTCGGCGGCGCCCGACGCGTACGCCGCACCATGGCACCGCTCAACGACCTGGCCCTACGCGTAGACGAGCTCGGCCGCATGCAGCTCTCCGGCGGTAAGATGGAAACGCTGGAGCAGGCCATCGAGCGAGCAAGCGTCGACTCGCCGAGCGTCACCACTGGAGACGCCGACTTGGCGAGCATCGAGGTCGCACTCAACCGCCTGCTGCGTCAAATGCAAGAGGCCAAGTTGCAGCAGATGCGCTTTGTCAACGACGCGAGTCACGAACTGCGCACACCCATCGCGGTGATTCAGGGCTACGTAAACATGCTCGACCGCTGGGGCAAGGACGACCCAGCCGTGCTGGCGGAGTCCATCGCCTCGCTCAAGGCCGAAAGCGAGCACATGCAGGAGCTCGTGGAACAACTGCTGTTTTTGGCACGCGGCGATGCCGGCCGCACCGCACTGCATCGTGTGGACACCAATCTGGCAGCGCTCGTCGGAGAGGTATGCGAAGAATCGCAGATGATCGATGCCGGACACACGTATCGGCTGGCTTTTGACGCCGCATTTGCCAGCGACCCGCGCTGCAACGCGTCCGTCGATGTCGCGCTCGTGAAGCAAGCTCTGCGCGTGATCGTGCAAAACGCCGCCAAGTACTCGGATGCGGGAACGACCGTCACATTTGGCATAACGCCCGATGCGGACACGGGCGCGATCGACATAAGTGTTGAGGACGAGGGCATCGGCATGAACCAGGAATCCGCAGCTCACGCGTTTGAGCGGTTCTACCGCGCTGACAACGCGCGCGATGCCGGCGCACAGGGCTCGGGCCTGGGGCTCGCCATCGCCAAGTGGATCGTCGATAGCCACGGCGGCGTCATCGGCGTGACCTCGGTCGAAGGCGTCGGCAGCCGCTTTACGATTCGCCTGCCGCGGTAGGAAGCCCCCCCCTCGTGAATCGAGGTCTAATACTTTTCCGCGAAGTGAACGCCTGTTTTTGGACCCCCGAACCATCCGCATTTTTCGGCCGCAAAATCGCTGGATTCCAGCATCAAAACCGCAGGAAACGGCACCCTCAAAATGTCGATGCTTTGGGGGTCCGATTCTGCTCGTTCACTTCTCGGGAAAAGTATTAGACTTCAGTTTTTTGACTGTCGCAAAAGTCGACCCCTCGGCATAAAAAAGGGATAGGGCCACGCGGCCCTATCCCTTTTTGCTAGCTATAAGCAGCTTGTGCGCTACTCGCGGCACAGGTGCACGGCGAAGCCGGCGAACTCGCGCTTAAAGTACACGAGCTTGGTGCCGCCGTCGGGCAGCAGCACGCGCGACTCCTCGTTAACCTCGAGCCCGCGCTCGGCAAACCACTTCTCCGCCGCATCGATGTCGTTGACGGCAAAGCCGATGTGGCCCTTGGCGCCACGACCGTTCTGCTTCATGATCTCGACCAGCGAATCGTTAAAGTACGAAACCGGGGTCTCGATAACGGGCAGGCCCATCATCGTCGAGAACAGCTCCGCAATCTCCAAGGCGTCTGCCGGGTCGGCGGCGTTAATGCCCACATGGGCAACGCGCATACCAAAGAGCTCTACCGGATTGGCGTTCTGCTCACTCATGCAGTCAGCGCCTACTGAGCCATGACGTCGAGAACGGCCTTCTCGGCAGCGACGCGGTTCATGCCGGTCATAAAGGGCACGCCGCTCACGTACGGGCAGGTGAGGCCCTCGGGGGCAACGGTGGTGGCGATCAGCAGGTCGGCACCCTCGTCGCAGTAATCCTTGGCCTCGGAGATGGCGCACTGCACGATCTCATACTTGCCGGCATAACCGTTGGCGTCGAGCAGGGTAGCGACCTTCTGGGCAACGAGCGTGGAAGTAGCAGCGCCAGCACCGCAAGCCAAAACGATCTTCTTCATAGGTAATGTCTCCCTTCGTGGTTTACTTTAGGTAAGTGTACCGCAGCGAGCGATGGCACTCAGCCTCGATGAGCTTTTATGCCAGTTTGCTTGCGCGCTGCGTATAATACATCTAGTACGTGTTGTCATACCGCTCGCTTTATGAGCGACTAAGGACCCCAATATGCCCGATTCCCGCACCCTCTGGACCGCCGTCGTCATCATCTGTATCGCCGTGTCGGTGTTCTTTAGCGTCAAAAAACGCACCACGTTTAAGCGCCTGCAGCAGCTTATGGCTGCCAAGCAGTGGGACGAGTTCGATCGCTTGCTCGATGGCAAACTCACCAGCATGCTGTACCCGCGCTATAACCGCGACTACCTGCGCCTGAACTCCTATCTGCTGCGCGAGGACCACAAGCGCGCCGACGAGATGTTCGATTTGCTGCTGGGACTCAATCTGCCCAAGATGCAGCGCGTCGACCTGGTGATTAAGGCCTTTAACTACTACGTTGGCCAGGAGGACCGCAAAAAATCCAAGGAGCTCCTGCACGAGATCAAGGGCTTTGAGGGCGGTCAGGCCGAGGCAGTCGCGCACGAATGCCAACTGATGTACGACACGATGATCTTGAAGCGCCACAACGACATTCCCGAGCTGGAGCGCATGCTCAAGGAGGCCGGTGACGACAAGGTCAAGAGCTGCCGCCTGGAATACCTGCTGGCCCTGCAGTACAAGAACAAGGGCGACGAAGCCAAGTTCCAGGAGTTCCTGGAGAAGTCGGGCCAACACTCGATGGCCGTCAACGCGTAACGGACGGCTTGTGCTAGACTTCTAGTCTCACGGGGGCGTGGCGGAATTGGCATACGCAGGAGACTTAAAATCTCTCGCCGCAAGGATTGTGGGTTCGAGTCCCACCGCCCCTACCATATGGAACTTTCGAGCCCGTGTCCCCCAGGGATGCGGGCTCGTTTCTTTTAGATGCCGGTGGGACTCGAACTCGCGAGGGGGCGAGCGTCAAGCGGACGCGCAGCGTCCGCAGCGAGCCGGCGAGGGCGCCGGCAGGCGGCCGAAGCCGGTGCGGATTTGCGCAGCAAATACGCAGACGTTCCACCGCCCCTACCATATGGAACTTTCGAGCCCGTGTCCCCCAGGGATGCGGGCTCGTTTCTTTTGGACGTCGTCAACTGCAGAGCAGCTCATTTGGGACAGAGCTTTTTTGACTACTTTTAAAGGGCACTGAGGCTGGGAATCCAGCCAATGGCGGGGATCGCGCCGTCGAGAACCTCGTTGATGGTGGCGGCCATACCGGCAAGCAGGCTGTTCTCGCTTACGGTGAGCGTGTCGTAGCGGCCGGCTCGCATGAGCTCGCGGATCACCACGGCGCCAGCCAAGATCACGCCCGCGCGTTTGGGCTGTACACCCGGTAGCGCGGCGATGCCTTCCGCGTCCAACACAGACATGCGCTCGATAGCGGCCGAGACCTGCTCCAGCGACAGCTCGCGTAGGTGCACAAAGCTCGAATCGTACGGTTCCAGCTCGTGGACCAGCGCCACGAGCGTGGTAACGGTGCCACCCACCGCGACCAGGCGCTCGGCACGCTCAAAATTGCTCGGCAGGCCCTCAAAATAGGCAGCGAACTGCTCGCCCGCCCAGCCGGCAGCGGCAGTAAGCTCGCCGCCCGTGGGTGGCAGCGCCGAGAAAAAACGCTCCGTCACACGGCGACAACCGATGTCCAGCGAGCGCGTTCCTTCCAGCGCAAAGACCCCGCGCTCCGGCGCGTACACGCCAGTCGCGAGCTCCGTGGATCCGCCGCCCGAATCGGCAACAATGATGCGCTCGCCGGCAAAGTCGTGCGCCACGCCAAAAAACGTCAGGCGCGCCTCGACCTCGCCCGGAATCACCTGTGGCTCAAGCCCCAGATCGCGCAGGCCGTCCAGCAGCAGCGCGGCGTTGGACGCATCGCGCGCGGCACTCGTGCAGGTGGTGCAGACGCACGCGGCCCCAAAGGTGCGCGCCTCATCCACAAACATTCGGCACGCAGAGAGCACGCGCTCAACGGCCGCCTCGCAAAAGCGGCCCGTCGCGTCCACGCCCTCACCCAAGTCGGTAATCTCGGTATGCTTGGACGATTCCACGATCGCCCCGCCCTCGACCTGCGCTAATACCAGTCGCGACGACACCGTTCCCAGATCGATCGCCGCCACCTTATATCGTTTGCAATCTGCCATTGCCGGCTCCCCTCCGGGCGCTATTTGCCGTTGGACACGACCGTCTGGCCCTCGACGCCGTTAAACCCAAACAGCATGTCGAGCGCCTGAATGTACCACGGCACGTCCTTGCCGACTTCTTCGATTTCCTTGGCAACTTCGCTGGCCTCCTTGGCGTTCGACGACTTCTGGCTCGACGAGGCATCAGAATCGTCGTCCAGGCCCTGCACTTCAATCTTCTTCTCACCGGGCATCACCAGACCCAGGTCCTCGGACGCCGCGTCCTTGATACCCTCCTCCGAGAGCAACTTGTCGACGCTTTTTTGCAGCTCATCATTGTATTGCTGGCGAATCTCGACCTGCTTGGCTAAGATATCGCTCGAGCGTTTGGCAACGTAAAGGTCGCGCACGGGAAAGTACAGGCTCACGAGCATCAGGGCGACGACAATACCGATAAACAGCCCACGCTGGGGACCGTGGGTAAAGTCGTAAATTGCCTTGACCACTGCATTGTCGTTGGCGTAATGCATGAAGTCCGAGCCCGAAAGACGGTTCGAGGGCCTACTCGGCTTTTCATACGCTTGAGCCGAGGAACGCTGAGCATGCTCCGAATGCGCCGGGCGCACCGAACGTGGCGGACGGTCCGTCGGCGTATTCATTTGAGCACGGGGGTGTGGGGCATTTGTCGGTCGCTGCATGGAGCGGTCGGCACCGGCGTAATCGGACCCGCCGAGCTGCACCGTGCGCGCACGGCGAGGTGACGGCTCACGCGAACCGGCGGAATAGTACCTGTTGTCGTAAATCTGATCCATGTGCGCCTTGTGCGGTTGAGGTTTGTTTGCGCTAAGTCTTTTAGTTATAGCACGAGTGCGCGCACCGCCTTCGGCGGCCCTTGCTCGACATAAAAAAGGCGCTGAGCCATATGGCCCAGCGCCCAATGGTGCTCAACAGTGCCCGGCGGGAACGAGGCGAATCCGAGTCAGCTCCGTCCCCGCACACGCCGCCTGCCTAGGGAATGTTGTAGAACGCGGCCTTTCCGGCGTAGCGCGCGCTGCCCTCGAGCTCGTCCTCGATGCGGATGAGCTGGTTGTACTTGGCGATGCGATCGCTACGGCACGGGGCGCCCGACTTGATCTGGCCGGCATTGACGCCCACGACCAGGTCGGCGATCGTGGAATCCTCGGTCTCGCCGGAGCGGTGACTCACGATGCAGGCGTAGCCGGCCTCCTTGGCGGTCTCGATGGCCTCGAGCGACTCGGTGAGCGTGCCGATCTGGTTGACCTTGACCAGGATCGCGTTGGCGGCGCCCAGCTCGATGCCCTTCTTGAGGCGCTCGGTGTTGGTGACAAACAGGTCGTCGCCCACCAGCTGCACCTTGTTGCCAATGCGACGGGTGAGCTCGACCCAGCCGTCCCAATCCTCCTCGGCCATGCCGTCCTCGATGGAGATGATGGGATAGGTGTCGACGAGCTTCTCCCAGTAATCGACCATCTGAGCGCTCGTGTAATCAACGCCCTCGCCCTTGAGCTCGTACATGCCGGTCTCGGCGTTGTAGAACTCGGTCGATGCCGGATCCATGGCGTACATGAAGTCGACGCCGGGCTTAAATCCAGCCTTCTTCACGGCCTTGGTAATGTACTCGAACGGCTCGGCATTGGTCTTGAGGTTGGGCGCGAAACCGCCCTCGTCGCCCACGCCGCCGCCCAGGCCGGCCTCGTGCAGCACGCCCTTGAGGGTATGGTAGACCTCGGCGCACCAGCGCAGGCCCTCGGCAAAGCTCGGAGCACCCACGGGCATGATCATGAACTCCTGGAAGTCGACGTTGTTGTCGGCGTGCACGCCGCCGTTGAGGATGTTCATCATGGGCGTGGGCAGCAGATGGGCGTTGACACCGCCCAGGTACTGGTACAGCGACAGGCCCGCCGACTCGGCTGCGGCGCGGGCAACGGCCAGCGACACGCCCAGAATGGCGTTGGCGCCGAGCTTGGTCTTGTTGGGCGTACCGTCCGCGGCGATTAGCGCGGCATCGACGGCGCGCTGATCGAAGGCGTCGAGGCCCACGACGGCATCGGCACACTCGTTGTTGACGTGCTCGACGGCCTGCGAGACACCCTTGCCCAGATAACGGCCCTTGTCGCCGTCGCGCAGCTCACATGCCTCAAAGGCGCCGGTCGAAGCGCCCGAAGGCACCATCGCGCGGCCGAAGCTGCCGTCCTCGAGCACGACCTCGACCTCGACGGTGGGGTTGCCGCGGCTGTCGAGCACCTCGCGACCGTAGACATCCAAAATATCGCTCATGTTGTCTCCCTCTCACTTGGAAACGGGTTGAATGCTTGGCGACGCGGCTTACACGCTGCAGCGGCGCGAAGGTTCATAAGTTAGCCTTGTCGCACTTTTTGCATTATGCCCTAAGTTAGCCAAGGGATACAATCTTTTTAAAAAAATAATGGGAGCGATAGGACAAGTCCGTCCCGTCGCTCCCGCGGTATTACTCCCCTGCCTTTGCTGCGTCCCACAGGTCGTTGAGGCCATGGGTCGAAAGCTCGGCAAGATCTACGTGGGCATCGGCCGCCATCTGCTCCATCGCAGCCCAGCGACGGCGAAACTTGGCCGTGCTCGCGCGCAGGGCGCTCTCGGCGTCGATACCCTCCTTGCGCGCGACGTTGACCAGGGCAAAGAGCAGATCGCCAAACTCCATTTCGCGCTCGGGCGTTCCGGGAGCCTCGGCCTCAAACTCGGCACGCTCCTCAGCTACCTCGTCCCACACGTCCTGGACCGTCTCCCACTCAAAGCCTACGGCAGCCGCCTTGCGCGACACCTTCTGCGCCTGCATCAGCGCCGGCAGGTGCGTGGGCACGCCGTCGAGCAGGCCCTCGGGCGCGGCCTCGCCTGCCGCCACGGCCTTGTCCTTGGCGGCCTTCTCGGCAAGCTTGACCTCGTCCCAAATCTTGAGCACCTCGTCGGAGTTGTCGGCATCCGCATCGCCAAACACGTGCGGATGGCGGCGAATGAGCTTGGCATCGATATCGCGCGCCACGTCGGCCAGAGTAAACTCGCCGGCGTCCGTCGCGATCTGCGCATGCAGTACGACCTGCATGAGCACGTCGCCGAGCTCCTCGCGCAGATGCGTGGCATCGTCGGCCTCGATGCAATCGAGCGCCTCGTAGGCCTCCTCGATCATGTTCTTGCCAATGCTGCGGTGCGTCTGCTCGCGATCCCACGGGCAGCCGTCGGGCTGACGCAGGCGCCAGATGGTCTGTACCAGATGCTGCAGCTCGGCCGATGCGTCGACCAGCGTGGACAGGTCGCGCGAACCCTCGGCATTTTGCTGAGCCATATGCTCGGCCATGGTTAGTCCTCCTCCATGACCACGTGGCGGAACGTGCCGCCCTCGTAGATGCCGTAGCTGTGCGAGCCGTCCTTGGGGATGCTCACGCTGCCGGGGTTGAAGAGCCACAGACCCGGGTGCGCGGCGCTTTCCTCGTTGACCTTGATATGCGTGTGACCGTAGACGAGCGCGGAACCCTCGGGCAGCGCGGGAGCGTGGTCGACGCTGTTGTGCATGCCAGCGCCAAAGACGTGGCCGTGCGTCAGGAACAGCTCGCGGCCGGTCTCGTCGAATAGCGTGGCGTAGTCGGCCATGACGGGGAAGTCGAGGACCATCTGGTCGACCTCGGCGTCGCAGTTGCCGCGCACCGCGATAATGCGGTCGGCCAGGGCGTTGAGCAGCGGAATCACACGCTTGGGGGCGTAGTCGCGCGGCAGGTCGTTGCGCGGGCCGTGGTAGAGCAGGTCACCCAGCAGCACAATGCGGTCGGGCTGCTCGGATTCGATGGCGGTGCAGAGGCGCTCGGCCCAGTATGCCGAGCCATGGATGTCGGAGGCGATGAGGTATTTCATGGGGAGTCCTTTCGGAGTGGGGTTGCTAGGGGCTGAATACGGGATCTGGCGGATATGGAGCCCATCTACCGTGTTACTCGAATCGCAGCGCCGCGCTCTGAGCCGCCTGCATCACGCGTTGGAGCGGCACGTCATGTTCGCGGGCAAGACGGGCGCAATTCTCGTACTCGGGAGCCGCGCGCTCGCTGCCGTCGGGCAGGGTCGCCACCTTAACGGATACCTCGCCCCAAGGCGTTGTCACCTGCTCGAATCGGCGCGGCAGGCAAACGCGTTCCATCACCTGGCGACGAACGGCGTTGGTCGTGGTCTCCAAAAAGATAATCGTCTGTAGGCGCTCGATATCCTCGTGCGAGCAGATCACCTGCAACTGCCATCCGGGGCGGCCCTTTTTGCAGTAAAGGGGCAGCCAGTGCACCTCGCGGGCGCCGGCCTCGCGCAGGCGGTCGGCAGCGTAGGCGAGCACCTCGGGCGACGCGTCATCGATGTCACACTCCAGCTTGACGATAGTTTCGGGCGCATCGGTCTCGCGAGACAGCGGGAATGTGCTATCGCATGGCATACGGTCTGGATCCTTTCCGCACGGACTCGTTTTGTTCACTCAAACGCTAGCACATCGGACGTGGCACAGGCGTGACTTTCGTCCGTCGCCGCCCTCGCCCCTATCCAAACATGTACATCAGCCTCCAAACATGTCATTTTTTGTCGGTTTTGGAGGCTGACGTACATGTTTTGAGAGCAAGCGAGGCCGCACCGCGCGCCGCACCGCCTTTCCAATCGATTTCGAGCTCCGGCGTGCGCGGCGTGTTGAGAGCTGCGCCATTACAATGAATCGGATTCGCCAAATGCAAAGGAGTCGCCATGCCCGCCTGCCCGCTGGTCGATTGCCACACCCATACTTCGTTTTCGGACGGCCATGCCACGTTTGAGGACAACGTCCGCGCTGCTGCCGTCGCCGGCTGCCGCGTCATGGTCTCGACCGATCACCTCACCCTGCCCGCCAGCATCGACGCCAACTGCGAAGTGCAGGTTGTCGAGGGCGACCTGACGGCGCATCGTCTGGCCTTTGAGGACGCCCGCAAACTCGCCGCGCAGATTGCGCCTGAGCTCGAGCTTATCTATGGCTTTGAATGCGACTGGTACAAAGGTTGCGAGCCTTTGGTTGAGCGCTGGTCCGCGGGTGCCATAGTGCGCTTGGGCAGTGTGCACTGGATTGGCGATCCGGGCGATATCATGGCCGGCGCCGCGGGCACGGCGGGAACGGAAAATGTCGCTCGCCCCGATACGCCCGATCCGCTCTGCGGCTGGATCGACGACGACACCAACCTGCATGTTTGGGAAAACCTGGGCGTGCGCGGTGTGTGGGAGCGCTATGTCGATGACTGGTGCCGCGCCTGCGAGAGCCCGCTTAACTTTGATGTGATGGCCCACCCCG
>OLPO01002635.1_pt1 | contig 10894 bp, 9 predicted proteins | sample 1672831 | NCBI WGS metagenome assembly OLPO01 (sample SAMEA3136728, study PRJEB25190) | human gut metagenome
TTCAAGCGACTTGGTTACTTTATCATAAGTTCAGTCATTTGTCAACAGTTAATTTAAATTTTCTGAAAACTATTTTATTTTTCAGTATTTCAGAAGCAATTCCTTGCGACAGCTTGTTTACTATACCACTGCCGCAAGGAATCGTCAAGCACTTTTTTACAAAAAATCCATATTTTTTGTACTGGTTATTATTGCTTACTTTTCAAGTATTATTTCTCTATCTATTTTCACAAACGTAAACATAAAACCTATTTACTCATAATATACCGGATGGCATCCTGAATCTGTCTCACATAGACCAGATTAACCCCATCTGCTTTTTCCACTGAATTTCTGCATACCTCAGGCAGAATCACGGTGTCAAATCCCAGCTTTTTCGCCTCCTGCACTCTCTGCCCCGCCATACTTACGGCACGTACTTCTCCACTAAGTCCAATTTCACCAAAAGCCATCAATTTGTCTGGAATTACAATATCCTTCATGCTGGATGCAATTGCCAGGCAGATTCCAAGATCAATCGCCGGTTCTGTCATCTTCATCCCTCCGGCAATATTTACATAGGCGTCAGAAGAAGCAAGGTGAAGCCCAACTTTCTTCTCCAATACAGCCATGAGAAGATTGACCCTGTTAAAATCCGTTCCCACAGCAGTCCTTCTTGGAATACCAAAATTACTCTCACAAACCAATGCCTGAATTTCCACAAGGATCGGGCGTGTCCCCTCCATAGAACATGCCACAACACACCCTGACGCGTTCTCAGGACGTCCCTCTAAAAGATACTCCGAAGGGTTTGAAACTTCTTCAAGACCAGTTCCCTGCATTTCAAAAACGCCAATTTCATTGGTAGAACCAAATCGATTCTTCACCGCACGCAGAATCCGATAGGAAGCGTGTCTGTCTCCCTCAAAATAAAGCACTGTGTCAACCATATGTTCCAGCACTCTCGGACCTGCCACATTGCCCTCCTTGGTCACATGACCAACAATGAAAATCGTTATTCCAAGACCTTTTGCAATCTGCATCAGTACATTCGTAGACTCTCTTACCTGGGAAACGCTCCCCGGTGCAGAACCAATCTCCTCATCAAACATAGTCTGAATAGAGTCCACAATAGCTACATCTGGTTTCTTTCGTTCCATTACTTCTCGTACAGTATCCAGATTGGTCTCACATAAAAGTTGAAGGTTTTCGTTGAAAGTACCGATACGGTTAGCACGAAGTTTGATCTGACGCAAAGACTCCTCACCGGAAATATAGAGGACAGAATTTCCATTCTCAGCCAGATTCCGGCACACCTGTAAAAGAAGGGTGGATTTTCCGATACCCGGATCTCCCCCCACAAGAACCAAAGACCCGGGGACAATGCCGCCCCCGAGTACTCTGTCAAGTTCCCCTATTTTCGTTGTCTGACGTTCATCCTCTTTCAGACTGATCTCCTTCAGAATCACCGGTTCAGACTGCTGCCTGGAAACGGACCTACCGCCTCCTGATGCCTTTTTCCCTGTGGATACAGGTTCTTCCGCAAAAGAATTCCAGGCCTTACAGCCAGGGCACTGTCCCATCCATTTCGAGGATTCGTAACCGCACTCCTGGCAAAAATATACCATTTTTTTGTTTTTTAGCATTTTACAATTTTTACATCAACAGCTGAGCCATTTCCAAGCTCTACGCTGAAAGAAAGCTTTCCGCCAAGGTTGGTCTCCATTTTGCCTGTGCTTGCTCCGTCAAGATATACTTCATACTGAGCTTCTGCCTCAAGTTCAACCGTGATCTGTGCATCCTCCGGTCCTTCTACACGAAAACTCATCTGACTTCCGTCCTGTGCAAGATCAAATACAGCGGTACCTGGTACGGACTCATATACAAACATACCATTGCGTTCCAGCTTGGTGATCTCCTTGAATGTTTTTACTTTATACATATCTCCCTGATGGGGATAGTCTGAAACCTTTGATTTCTGGTTTTTCTCATAATCTCCAAAGCTGATGGTACCATTTTCCTCTGTACGGATCAGTTCCTTTACTACTGCCATGATGCTTGTCCTCCCTAAGACTCTTTCGTTATGTTCTCCAGCGGATTTCTCCTCGCCAGATCCTTTTCACCGGTTCCCCGATGTTGTACATATTATATAATAAAACTTTTTTCTTTGCCAGTCCCTTACATAAAATTTATAGTAATTTTAGAATATTACTGGTTACTGTTCAAACCTGATATTACTTCACAATAAAACGAATTTCTTTATTTCTATACTGTACCTGCACGATGTCTCCCCGCCTGATCTTGCCCTCCAGGAGCTCATTTGCCAGCCGGTCTTCTATCTTGGACTGAATGGCCCGGCGAAGAGGTCTTGCACCGTATTTAGCATCAAATCCAGCTTCTGCAATATAATCTACTGCAGAATTCGTCACATTCAGATGAATATCCATCTGTTCCTCACAACGTTTTTCCAGTGATTTCAGGAGCAGGAATACAATCTTACGGATTTCCTCCTTATTCAAGGTGTGGAATACCATAATCTCGTCAATTCGATTCAGGAATTCCGGTTTGAAAAGACGGCGCACTTCTTCCATAACGCCGGATTTCATTTTTTCATAATCCTTTTTCTCATCTTTCTGGGAAATAAACCCAAGCTGCTTCGGTTCTACGATTGCCTGGGCGCCCGCATTGGAAGTCATGATAATGATCGTCTGTTTAAAATCCACTTTTCTTCCGTGGGCATCTGTAATATGTCCGTCATCCAGCACCTGAAGCAAAATGTTAAACACATCCGGATGTGCTTTCTCGATCTCATCAAAAAGAATAACACTGTATGGATTTCTGCGTACTTTTTCACTGAGCTGTCCGCCTTCATCATATCCCACATATCCTGGCGGAGAACCGATCAGCTTGGAAACACTGTGTTTCTCCATATATTCAGACATGTCTACACGAATCATAGCCTGTTCACTGCCAAACACAGCCTGAGCCAGTGCCTTGGAAAGTTCTGTTTTCCCAACGCCTGTTGGTCCCAGAAACAGGAAAGAACCAATTGGACGGTTCGGATCCTTCAATCCCACACGACCACGTTTTACAGCCTGAGAAACAGCATGCACTGCTTCCTCCTGACCAATCACACGTTTGTGAAGTTCTTTTTCCAATTGGGCAAGACGTCTGGTCTCTCCTTCCGTCAGTCTTTGTACCGGAATTTTAGTCCAGTCGGATACAATCGAGGCTACGGCTTTTTCGTCCACTTTTCCGGATTTTCTCTGATTCTTCTTTTCTTCTTTTACTTGAAGCTGCTCAAGTCTGGCTTCTGCTTCCTTCTGTTTCTCCTGACATTCTTTGGCAAGACTTAAATAACCAGTTTTGATGGCACGCTCTTTCTCCTGAAGGATTTCCTGAATCTCACGGCTTAAGTCTTCAATCTCGGAAGAAGCCTGATATCCGGAAAGCTGTACCTTAGAAGCAGCTTCATCAATCAGGTCGATTGCTTTATCCGGAAGAAATCTGTCGTTAATATAACGTACTGACATTTTAACTGCTGCTTCCAAAGCTTCATCTGATATTTCTACTTTATGATGTCTTTCATAGTATGGGCGAAGTCCCTTCAGGATCTCGTAAGCCTCCTCTTCAGAAGGCTCTTCCACGGTAACCGGCTGGAAGCGTCGCTCCAGAGCGGCATCCTTCTCTATATATTTGCGGTACTCTTCCAGAGTGGTCGCACCTATGATCTGCAATTCCCCACGGGAAAGAGATGGCTTCAGAATATTGGAAGCGTCAAGGGCTCCTTCTGCTCCGCCAGCTCCAATAATTGTATGAAGCTCATCAATAAACAGAAGAATCCCCTGATTCTCACGTACTTCATCCACGACCTTACGGATACGCTCCTCAAATTCACCTCTGTACTTGCTTCCAGCCACCATTCCAGACAGATCCAACACTACCAGGCGCTTGTCTTTAATCGTCTCCGGAACACTACCTGCAAGAATCCTCTGGGCAAGCCCCTCTGCAATAGCAGTCTTGCCTACCCCGGGTTCGCCTACCAGACATGGATTGTTCTTGGTTCTACGGCTTAAGATCTGGATCAGTCTGCTGATTTCCTTTTCCCTTCCCACAACAGGATCCAGTTTGCCCTCTGCTGCCATCTGGGTCAGATCACGGCTGTACTGGTCAAGTGCCGGTGTCGGGCTGCCTCCGGGATTTTGCATGGCCTTGGCAGCCTGGAACTCTTCCTGAATAGACTCATTGTCATAGCCCATGGCTCCAAGAACTGCTGCATAAAGCTTCTGGATATTCACTCCCATCGTATATAAAAGCCTGGTTCCAACACAGTCCGTCTCGCGGAGCATGGCAAGGAGCAAATGCTCCGTTCCGGCCTTCTCACAGCCAGAATTCTGTGCCTCTGCCACAGCACTTTCCAGAACCTTCTCTGTTCTCGGACTGTATGCCGGCTTCATTTCAATCTCAGTTACATTTCCCACTTCTGCCGGAGTCACCAGCTTGTCGATCAGTTCCACCAGCTTCTTGCCATCTACCTGAAATTCCTCCAGGACTCTTCCGGCAGCGCCTTCTGTCTCACTTAAAAGTCCCAGCAAAAGATGTTCTGTACCAATATAGCCCAGTTCAAAGTCAATGGCTGCTGCCTTTGCCAGTGTCAGGGCTGTCTGAGCCTGTTTCGTAAATTTATTTCGCATTGATCAATTGTTCCTCCTTACGCTAGTGTACAAACAAGTTGATTTCTCGAACAATCTCGCTTTTATTTCTCATATTCATCCAAAATCTCATCTATAAGACTATGCACTTCTTCCCTGGTCACATTATTGCAGCAGCCTCTTGCCAGCGCAACACGCAAATTCTGCTTCAGTTCCTCCATAGCCCTTAATTTATCCACATCCAGGCAGATTACTGCGCCTTTTCTTCTGTCAATGGAGACAAATCCTTCCTGGCGTAACAAGGAATAGGCCTTGTTTACTGTATGCATATTAATTCCAATGGTATCCGCAAGCTGTCTGACAGATGGAAGGGGATCTCCTTCCTGCAACCGGGATGTGGCAATTCCCATAATGATCTGATTCATCAGCTGAGTATAAAGTGCCTCGTCACTCTGGAAATCTATCTCTATTACCATTTTATCCCTCCCTGTAAAAAATAGTGAATATTACAAAAACAAAGGGACCGGAGTCATACTGCCCCGGTCTCTTCCTGTCTTTCGTAATAAACACTTTGTCTAAATATAAGCCATCTGCAAAGCTGGCAGCGCTCCCTATTCCTACTGAACCGGTGTCTCAGCTGCCGGTGCTTCTTCTGCCTTTACTTCACCCTCTGATGACTTAGTCTCCTGAGCCGCTGCCTCAGCAGGCGCACTCTCAGCCGGTGCTGCAGCCGGAGGGATCTCAACACCCAGAATCTTTCCAAGCTGTACTCTGTCAAGGATCAGATTGAATCCCATCGGGTTGATCACAAATGCCTTCGCCTGGTTGATGATGAGACCTGGCAGTTTGGCAAATGGAACCTTGGCTGCCCGAAGCTTCTTGCCTCTTGCAAATTTATCAAATTCCATAACATCTGTAAAAGCCGGCTGAAGAATATCACCCTGTTTGTTCTTAAGATACGGAATGTTAACCTTGGTCGGGTCTTCCGGATCAGTAGCCATAGCTACCAGAAATTCGGATTTCTTAAGATTCACGATCAGCTCTTCTTCCATTTCACGAAGGTTCACAGTGCGCTCCTCTTTCTTAATCGGGCGACGGAGTTCCTGCATAAAATAGATACCCGAAAGCTGAAGAGTGGAATTAAAAAGTGGCTGCTTCTTCGGCTCAAGCTGGCTAAAGTCTGCCTGTCTGGCAATTCTGGTAAGCTCAACCTCAATCTGATTCTCTCCATCAACCCATACTACACTGTTTACACCAATTGCATAAAGTGTGCCGTAGAATCTTGGGTAGTCTTTCTTCTCATATTTCATTCCCATAAGAAGAATCTTATCCTCTAATTTCTTCTTGCCAAATGCTTTAATCTCTTCTTCTGTGGCAAATACCCACACCTGATCATTAAAGCTCTCCTGATCGCAAATTACATATGGAAGCTTCGTAGCCTGTGAATACGCTACAAAGATTTCGTCTCTTGTCTGTAATTCCTTAATTGCTTCCTGTTCAGTGATTCCCATGTCATTATCCTCTCAGTCCTGGTTTCCTGCTGTCGTATACGAAAATTCTATGAACCTTGTCCTGTCTGGCAGATTTCAAAACATATCGACAAAAACCTAATATAGGTTTTATTTTATAACAAAATTGCAAAAAAGTAAAGTCTAACCGTCAGTGTTTTTATGCAATTTTACCGCGTTCCTGGCATCCACTGATCCGACAAACTTCCTCTTATTTTGTCATAAATTCTACAATCTTATCAAGCTGTGCCAGCTGGTCTTCTTTCAGGGCAGACTTTACCGTTACCGTCTCTTCATAGATTTCCATATCTTTCATATCAGAAAGGATCTCCTTCATCTGCTTACCTGCAGTAGAAGCCCAGGTACCGTTTTCCAGAACTGCCACTTTTCTCTTCTGCAGATTGTGGGCAGCAAGTTCATGAAGCAGGGTTTCCATCTTCGGGAAAAGTCCTGCATTATAAGTCGGGCAGGCAAATACGATTCTGTCACAGCGGAATGCTTCCGCTACCAGATAGGAAGGATCTGTTACAGAAACATCATAAACCTTCACATTCTTCTCCCCTGCATCTGCCAGTCTGCCTGCCAGAACATCAGCTGCATTCTCTGTATTTCCATAAATGGAGGCATACATAACCACAACATTATGATCTTCAGGTGTATAAGTGCTCCATTTCTGATATTTGTCAATAAACCATCCAAGATCCTCTCTCCAGATAGGACCATGAAGTGGGCAGATCATGGCGATATCAAGTGTAAGAGCCTTTTTCAGGGCACTCTGAACCGGTCCGCCATATTTTCCAACAATATTTACCAGATATCTTCTGGCGTCATCCAGCCAATCTTCTTTAAAGTTTACTTCATCTGCAAACACATTTCCATTCAGCGCTCCAAAAGTACCAAAAGCATCTGCGCTAAAAAGCACTTTGTCATATGCATCGTATGTAACCATTGCCTCTGGCCAGTGAACCATGGGGATCATGGCAAACGCAAGGGTATGTTTACCTGTACTGATGGTATCTCCCTCTTTGATCACAACTGCATGGGCATCCACGTCAAAGGTAAAGAACTGTTTCATCATGTTAAAGGTCTTGGCATTTCCCACAACCTTCACTTCCGGGAATCTTCTTACCACCTCTTCCACAATTGCACAATGATCTGGTTCCATATGGTTTACGATCATATAATCCAAAGGTCTGTTTCCAAGAACATGCTCCAGATTTTCAAAAAACTGTCCGCTTACAGACTTGTCAACTGTATCCAGAAGTACGGTCTGCTCATCCAGGATCACATAAGAGTTGTAGGAAACTCCTCTTGGAATCGGGTAAATATTTTCAAAAAGGGCAAGTCTTCTGTCACTTGCACCGATCCAGTATAAATCTTCGTTTACTTTCTTCACATTGTACATAATGGTTCCTCCTAATGCTTTTGCTAAACAAATTCTGCAACACAGAATTCTCTGACTTTTGTATTTTCATCCTGTCAGGACTTCCATAACCCAAAAACAGACAGGAAACACTCTTGTCTCCTGCCTATTTTATACCACTTAATTATGCTTCGTCAATTGCTTTTCCAATATCATGGCGCATATATTTATTTGCGAAAGTGATCCACTCTGTTGCCGCATAGGCATTTTTTCTGGCCTCTTTCAGATTGCTGCCTGTGGCTGTGATTCCTACAACACGTCCACCGTTTGTAACGATCTGGCCGTCCTTAAACTTGGTTCCGGCATGGAAACAGTAATATCCCTCTTTATCCTTGAAATTCTCAAATCCATACATCGGGATTTCTTTCTCATATTTCACCGGATATCCGTCACTTGCGAGAACTACACAAACAGCGGCATTGTCCTCAAACTGAAGATCGATCTGATCCAGAGTTCCATCAATGCAGGCTTCCATAACTTCTACAATGTCGTTCTTCATACGCGGAAGAACAACCTGTGCTTCCGGATCTCCAAAACGTGCATTGTATTCCAATACCTTCGGACCATCTGCTGTCAGCATCAGACCAAAGAAAATGATTCCTTTAAATTCTCTTCCTTCAGCGGCCATTGCATCCACAGTTGGCTGATATACATATTTCTTACAGAACTCATCCACCTCTTTTGTGTAGAAAGGACTGGGAGAAAAGGTTCCCATTCCGCCTGTATTTAAGCCCTGGTCACCGTCCTTTGCACGCTTATGATCCTGTGCGGAGGTCATGGTTTTAATTGTTTTTCCATCTACAAAAGAAAGAACGGAAACTTCACGACCAGTCATAAATTCCTCAATAACCATGGTATTTCCGGCGCTTCCAAACTTCTTATCTTCCATGATCTCTTTCACTCCAGCTTCTGCTTCCTGAAGATTCTGACAGATCAGAACACCTTTTCCAAGAGCAAGTCCGTCTGCTTTGAGGACGATAGGGAATTTTGCTTCGGTGTGAAGATAAACCAGTGCCTTTTCCGGGTCATCAAAATTCTCGTATGCGGCCGTTGGAATGTTGTATTTCTTCATCAGATCCTTGGAAAATGCCTTTGAGCCTTCCAGGATTGCTGCATTTTTACGAGGTCCGAATACCCGTAAACCACGGGATTCAAACTCGTCTACTATACCGCCTACCAACGGATCATCCATACCGATGATGGTAAGGTCTATCTGATTTTCCTGAGCAAAATCAGCAAGTTTTTCAAATTCCATAGCACCAATGTTCACGCACTCTGCATACTCTGCAATTCCTGCATTTCCCGGTGCACAGTAAATCTTATCTGCCTTAGGGCTTCTGGATACACTCCATGCGATTGCATGCTCTCTTCCGCCGCTTCCTACGATCAGTACTTTCATAATCTCCTCCTTAATCGCTGATAGTCACAATATGATCTTCTACCGAAATCTTTCCATTGGCAATGAGATTAATTGCTTTCGGAAGGATCTTCCACTCTGCCTTTTCCATTACACTTCTCTGAAGAGACTGAGGGGTATCATCCGGCTCGATTTTTACTGCTTTCTGCAAAATAATAGGGCCGGTATCTGTACCTGTATCCACGAAATGAACAGTAGCACCTGTTACCTTCACTCCTCTTTTTAAGGCAGCTTCATGAACATGAAGTCCATAGTATCCTACACCGCAAAAGGATGGAATCAGGGATGGGTGGATGTTGATAATCTTATTTGGAAATGCCTCCACGATCATAGGTGGAATTGCAACCAGATAGCCAGCAAGAACAATCAGTTCTGCACCGCTTTCCTGCAATTTCTTTAACAGTGCCTTATGAAATTCTTCACGGTTTTCAAATTCTTTAGGGGAAATACAGACAGCCTCTATACCATGGTTCTTCGCTCTTTCCAGTGCGTAAGCATTTGGATTATTGCTGATCACAAGGGAAACTTCCGCATTGGTGATCCTGCCGGAATCAATGGCATCCAGGATTGCCTGGAGATTGGTACCGCCTCCTGATACCAGGACAGCAACCTTTAGCATAATGTCACTCCCTTTTCTCCTGCTTCAATATGTCCAACTACGTATGGTGTCTCACCTGCTGCCTTGATTGCTTCCATAGTCTTATCTACATCAGCCGGATCAACTGCCAGAACCATACCAAGTCCCATGTTGTAGGTGTTGTACATCATCTTTTCTTCAATGTCTCCAGTCTTTGCAAGAAGCTTAAAGATCGGAAGCACCGGATAACTGTCTTTCTCAATCACGGCTCTTGTGCCCTCTTTCAGCATACGAGGTACATTCTCATAGAAACCGCCGCCTGTGATATGGCTGCATGCGTGGATCTTAACCCCTGCATCTTTAATGCTCTTAAGAGCTTTTACATAAATCTTGGTTGGTGCGATCAGGGCCTCACCAAGGGTAGTTCCAAGTTCATCATAATATGTGTCCAGAGACTCTTTTGTCATCTCAAACACTTTGCGGACAAGAGAAAAACCATTGCTGTGTACGCCTGAGGATGCCATTCCGATCAGCACATCTCCGGTATTTAAATTCTCTCCTGTAATCAGGTCTTTTTTATCAACAACGCCAACTGCAAATCCAGCCAGGTCATACTCGTCTACCGGATAAAATCCTGGCATCTCAGCAGTTTCGCCGCCGATGAGGGCTGCGCTTGACTGGCTGCAGCCTTCTGCAACGCCTTTTACGATCTCAGCAATCTTCTCCGGATAGTTCTTTCCACAGGCAATGTAGTCCAGGAAGAAAAGAGGTTCTCCGCCTGCACATGCAATATCGTTTACACACATTGCTACACAGTCGATTCCAACAGTGTCATGTTTGTCCATAATAAATGCCAGTTTCAGCTTGGTTCCAACTCCGTCAGTTCCGGAAACCAGTGTAGGCTCTTCCATATCCTTGAAGCTGTTCATGGAAAAAGCACCTGAGAATCCGCCGATTCCTCCAAGTACCTCTGGTCTCATAGTCTTTGCAATATGCTGTTTCATTAATTCTACTGATTTATATCCTGCCTCAATATCAACGCCCGCGTTCTTGTAATCCATGCCTTTTTCCTCCCAGAATTTTATGGTTTCTATTATGGTGTTTATTATGGTTTTCATAGAAAGATCCTGCCTCGCAGGATTCTTCACCTGCATCAGCAGAAAGGGTTATTCTGCCCCTGCTGTATAACTCTATTTTGTATAAGCCTTATGTCCCACTTCCTGTAATTTCGCATCCTTGGCTTCGACCTGCTCTTTCAGCTCCTGGCTGTAGGCTTTCAGACGTGCAAGAAGCTCCGGATCGGATGTTGCAAGAATCTTCGCTGCAAGAAGACCAGCA
>OLPO01002644.1_pt1 | contig 10871 bp, 9 predicted proteins | sample 1672831 | NCBI WGS metagenome assembly OLPO01 (sample SAMEA3136728, study PRJEB25190) | human gut metagenome
AAAGTAATGATTTTATAAAAGTCCCGCCTGCACCAGACGACCGTGAATCTGCGGCCCGATCCATGCAGCAAGAACCATTTTGATAATGTCAAATACAATAAACGGATAGACGCACATTGTCAACGCCGCCTGTACAGAGGTTTTCATTACCAGTACAAACCATACCGTTCCAAAGATATAGCAAACAGCAGTTCCGAGAATCATGCCGATCATGCCCAATACCAGTTTCCGTCCGGACTTTTCAATAAAAATTCCGGCGATCACAGCCATCGGAATAAACCCGATCAGATAGCCGCCTGTCGGTCCGAACATTTTTGCCGGACCTGCTGTAAAACCGGAAAATACCGGAACGCCAACCAGTCCGATCAAAAGGTAAACAATATAGCTGACCGTCTCTCTCCGGGTGCCTAAAATATAAAGTCCGAAATAAATTACCAGATTGGTAAGAGAAATCGGAACATCTCCAATCGGGATGGACAATGGTGCCAAAATACAGGTTACAGCTGTGAGAACACCGATCACAGCAATGGTTTTTACCGACATTTTCTTTGGTGTCGCGCTTACAGTGTCATTCATTTTTTATCTTCCTTTCCATGTAAATTCAATGTGTTAAGTATACACGCATGTCTTTTTATTGTCAACCTTATATTTATACAGGTTAACAATTGTTTTTTAGTAAAAATTATTGTGATATATGTAAACAAATGCTAATATAAAAAAATAGTTTAGGGTTAAATTATGCGAAAACAATTATAAAAGATTGTGGGTTAAACACTATGACAAATCATTCTATTTCAGAAAAAATTGAATATAATGTTCATAAAAAAGAACTGTCACAAAACAGGAAATGGATGTTTCCTTTTTGTAACAGTTCTTTTTATTATTCTTTTATTGAATCAGCATAGCATCGCCAAAGCTAAAGAAACGATATCTTTCTTTTACAGCGATCTCATACGCATGAAGCACATGCTCCCGTCCTGCGAGTGCCGATACAAGCATCACAAGCGTTGACTGTGGCAGATGGAAGTTGGTAATCAGGGCATCAATCACTTTAAACTGATACCCCGGATAAATAAAGATTTCCGTCCAGCCGCTGGTCTCATGCAGCCGTCCGTTTTCATCTGCGGCGGCTTCGAGCGTACGCGTACTGGTTGTGCCGACCGCAATCACCCGGTGTCCGCTTTCCTTCGCGCGGTTGATCTTATCCGCAGCTTCCTGTGACACCATATAAAACTCTGAGTGCATATGGTGATCCAGTACATTTTCTACTTTTACCGGACGGAACGTGCCAAGTCCGACATGCAGGGTTACTTCTGCGATATCGACTCCCATATCCTTTACTTTCTGCAGCAGTTCTTTCGTAAAATGAAGCCCTGCTGTCGGTGCGGCGGCAGAACCCTTAAACTTCGCATATACCGTCTGGTATTCATCTTTATTCTCCAGCTTTTTATGGATATAAGGCGGCGTCGGCATTTCTCCCAGCTGATCCAGCCAATTATCAAAATCACCGGAATAATGAAACTTTACCAATCGGCCGCCAAATTCCGTCTTATCAATAACGGTACATGAGAAATTCTCTGAAAATTCTATTTCCTGACCCGGCAATGCTTTACGACCCGGATTTACAAGAATTTCCCAAACATCATTTCCTTTCGGTGTCAAAAGAAGTGCTTCCACTTTTCCGCCGGTTCCCTCACGCCTGCCAAATAATCGGGCAGGAATAACTTTCGTGTTATTGAATACAAACACGTCTCCCGGTCTTATTTCATCAAGAATATCTCTGAATCGACGATGTTGCCATTCCCCTGTTTTTTTATCCACCATAAGAAGCCGACACGAATCACGCGGTTCTGCCGGCTGTTGAGCAATCAGTTCCTTGGGGAGAACATAATTAAAATCTTCAAGTTTCATTACTTACTCCAAATACATACAAATATATCAATATATCTTCTCAATTTTGCTGCCTGTAAAATAGTGGAGCAGAATTCTTTTATAATACTCTTTCCCGTCGCCGTTCTTTTCCGCCATCGCTTCCGCCCCCCACTGGGAAAGTCCCAATCCGTGACCAAATCCATACCCGGTAATAATTAAATTGTTACCTTTTGCAGAAATATCAAAAAGTGTACTGTCCAAGTCAAATGCACTTTGGATTACTTCTCCGGGAATTATTTTCCTGCCGGATTTTCCAGTAATTTCCATCGTCTTAACTCGTCCTGATATTCCCCGGTCCTTCGCTTTATTATTCCCCATGCGAAGCCTGGAGAGACCTATCTTTTTTACCTTCCCCACATGATACCCTGCTCGTGAAATCGCATTGGAAAATGAATCAATCGAAACAATTTTGTGCCATGGGCGATTAACTGTAGAGCTGCTCTCCTCTTTTACTCCCCGCAGATAAGGGACATATGATCCCCATACATTTTCACTGTCTTCTGTATATCCGCCGCCATTCGCATGAAAAAGTGCATCAATAGCCTTTCCATTATAAGTAATTATCTCTCCTGCCGTTTCTTCCACTGCTTTATTCGTTGCCGACGTTTCCACAGAACAGCCACGATACACCTGTGACCGGGTATCATCTGTTATATCATAACCGGCGGATCGGTATCCATTCTTGTGATAAACAGCATAAGTCCTTGCCGCGACAGCCTGCGCCTTAATGGCATCAGGCTTCCATGAAGGCACGATTTCACTGGGAACTACGCCCTTTAAATACAACTCCATCGGCACCCGGTTCACAACAGTAACACCATTATTCCATGCAGAAGGAATTATCTTCATTTCGCCACGATACCTGTTTCCCTTTACAGAGAAAGCTTCTTCTCCATTTCCTGTCGTAAAATACACAGGAGCATTAAAAGCCTTCCCTTCTAAAACTATATTTTTCCCTTTCCGTGATACAGAAATCCGCTTGCCGGCATTATAAGATTTCCATACTTTGCCATTCGTTTCAATTCGGAAATGACTTAGTCCCTCAATCTCTACCTGCGGCTGTCCGGAAAGCAGTCCGACTTCCACATCAGGCCCTTTTTTTTGCACAGGCTTAATCTTTGCAACATTTTTAACAAATCCTGATAAAAGCTGTACCTGTTTCTTTTTTACGGGAATAGACTCAGCACTTACGTTAACTGAATTTCCTATTAATACTGCAAAGGTTATGCATGCAGCAGCAACAGCTATATTTTTTTTCATATAATCGTTCCTTTATTCATTCTTACCGGATAAATGATCTTTAAATAAATATATTTTTATTTTCTAAAAAACAAATTTAAAAGAATTGTTCCTACAATACTGATAACTAAAGATGAGACGACAGGAAAGAAAAACTTCGTCTTTCCCCAGGACCAGTGAATATCCCCCGGCAACTGCCCCAACAAGAAAAATTTGCTGCTGAAACCTATTGCCACACCTGCTATGATCATAAAAATTCCGAAAACAATCAACATTTTTCCAAAATCCATTATCCCCCCTCAAACAGTTCGTCTTGAACCGTTTCTTTACTCCATATCGCACCTAAATGATCATAAGCCGCCTTGGTTGCAATCCGCCCTCTCGGTGTACGGGAAATGAATCCGATTTGCATCAGATACGGCTCGCATATATCTTCAATAGTAGCCCGTTCCTCACTAATTGACGCAGATATTGTGTCAATACCCACAGGCCCGCCATTAAATTTTTGTATAATTGCTTTTAATACTTCCCGATCAATCAAATCCAATCCGATATCATCCACATAAAGCGCAGAGAGAGAGTCTGCCGCAATCTTCTGTGAAATAACGCCTTCCCCTTTTACCTGTGCAAAATCGCGAATACGTTTTAATAATCGGTTCGCGATTCTTGGCGTTCCCCGGGATCGACGTGCAATTTCTTCCGCTCCCGTCTCTTCAATTTCAATATTCAAAATCCCTGCTGCACGAATCAGTATATGCTTTAATTCGTCTGCCGTATAAAACTGCATATGATTAATAATACCGAAACGATCCCTAAGCGGAGCCGATAAAGCGCCTGCCCTGGTGGTCGCGCCAATCAAAGTGAATGGCGGCAGCTCAATGCGTATGGAATTAGCACCGGCGCCTTTCCCCATGACAATGTCCAATGCGAAATCTTCCATGGCCGGATAGAGTATTTCCTCTACACTTCGATTTAAACGGTGAATCTCATCAATAAATAAAACATCATGTTCCTGCAGCGTGGAAAGGATAGCAGCCAAATCTCCGGGCCTTCCGATGGCCGGCCCGCTCGTTACCTTAAACTGGACTCCCAATTCATTAGAAATAATTTTTGCCATCGTGGTTTTTCCAAGACCGGGCGGTCCGTAAAGCAATACATGGTCAAGTGCTTCTTTTCTGGATCTTGCGGCAGAAATATAAACATGCAGATTCTCTTTAAAAGTCGACTGTCCAATATAGTCACTTAACCGCTGCGGACGAATAGTCTGCTGCCACTCATCCCGCCTGCTTTCTTCACCTGCAGTAATCCGTCCTTCTGTACCTAACATTTCTATATGTTCTTCTCCGCCAAGGCTTTTTATATATTTGTTATTCATAAGTACCTTCAAGCAACCTCTCTTACCCCTGCTGAAATATCAGTACAACTTTATTGTTTTCCAAACTCACGAAGAGCTGCACTCACCAATGGGGAAACATCTTTATATTCTATTGACAGCTTTTTCAGTACCGGTTGAATTTCCGTATCTTCATAGCCAAGCGCACGAAGGTACTTAGCCGCATCGGCAGCAATACCGCTTTCATCCGGCTTTCCGGCCGCCAATGATTCCGGCTCATCCATATCGCCTTCTGCGAAATCTCCTACCTTATCTTTTAATTCCACCAAAAGCCGTTCAGCCGTTTTCTTGCCCACACCGGGCAGCTTTTTTAAAACTGATAAATTTCTGTTCCGGATACTCAAAACAAAATCCACCGGCTCCATCACTGAAAGAATGCCCATTGCCACTTTAGGTCCTATTTTAGACACCGAGATAAGAATAAGGAACAGATCATATTCTTCCTGTGTCAGGAACCCATATAAAAGTATAGCATCTTCTCTTACTGCCATATAAGTCAGAAGCCGTACAGGCGTCCCTAAATGAATTTTCTGACGGCTCATTTCTGAAATAAATACACGGTATCCTATACCGCCGGCTTCGATGAAACAGAACTCTTTAGAAACAACGGTCGCTTTACCTTTTATATATCCAATCATATTTCCTCCTTGAACAGCCGCTTATGTTCCATTTGATAAATAGCCGTTAATCCTATTGCCAATGCATCTGCTGCATCATCAGGATTTATTTTTGTATTTATATGCATGATACGCATAACCATTTCAATGACTTGTTTCTTTTCCGCGCGCCCATAGCCGGCCAATTGCTGTTTAACCTGTAGCGGAGTCACATTCACTACAGGTACGCTCTGTCTGTATCCGGCAAGAAGAATTACCCCTCTGGCCTGCGCGACTTCAATTCCTGTTGTTATATTCGTATTAAAATAAAGCGATTCCACTCCCATGAAATGCGGACGGTACATTTCTATAAGCTCAGCCACCCCTTCATAAACGATATTTAAACGTTCTAAGGAATTCTGTTCCTTAAATGTTTCAATCACACCATAGTTAATCGGTACAATTCTATTTCCATGCTTCTCTACGATTCCAAACCCGCAGCGTCCTGTTCCGGGGTCAATGCCAAGCACGCGCATAATGCCCTCCCAGTGAAATTATTTCTTATTATATCATAGACAAAATATGGAAATTCTCTGTTCCAAGCTGACATCTGCAAAACAAAACAGGTCCGAAGACCTGCTTCTCTTAAGTTAAAGATTACGGGAGTCCGTCCTCCATTAAATGCGCATAATGTTCTTGGATCTTTTGGGTTACATCGCCCACCTTACCGCCGCCAATAGGGTTACCATCAATGGATAAGACCGGAATGATCCCATCCTGGGAATTTGTCAGAAACACCTCTTCGGCTGTCATCATATCTTCAAACCGCACAGGTTCAGATGCCTCATCAATAGATGTTACCCCTGCAGATGGTGCCGCACGAGTAAGCACAAGAGAACGGGTAACCCCACGAATCATATGCTCATTCGTTGCCGGCGTCCAAATAACTCCCGCTTTGACAATACATACATTTGAATGAGATGCTTCTGTCAAAAGCCCATCTTTAATAAAGACAGCATCATAACAATTTTTTTTCTGCGCCTCTGCTCTTGCCATCATATTATTTAATTGATTCAGACTCAAAATATCGCAGTGATGTCCGCGATCATCATCAAGTGTAATACAGTTCACTCCGGACTGGACTTTTTCAATTGCATTCAAATCAATAGGCTTCCCATATACAAGGACATTCGGTTGAAGCGCACTTCTTGCAGGGATCGTGAAGTTATGGTCATCACTCCCCCGAGTCACAATAATCTTCACATACCCTTCTTCAATTTCAGACTCTTCTACAATGACTTCTACGATTTCAGTAAATTCATCAGGAGCTGTTACGGGGCGGATTCCTAAAAGGCGCATGGATCGATATAATCGGTCGGTATGATAAGAAAGCCCGAAAGAATGTCCATGGTGTATACGGATCCATTCATAAGCACCGTCTCCAAACTGGACCGCCCGATCATCAGCACTGATAATTTGTGAAAAATCATAGTAAAAATTGTGATTGTAATATATGGCAGTTTTGGTTTCTTCCATACAATTCCCCTCCCAGCAAACAGAATACAAAATCAATCGTTTTCTTCTGCGTATTATCCTGCTAAAATTACTATACCGTTATTGTTTTTCAGATTTTATCATTTTTATTTTTTCAATAAATAACGGCAGGAATGTTTTTAAATCCGCAATGACCGCATAATCCGCTGTTTCCATAATCGGTGCTTTCGCATCACGGTTTACCGCGATAAGAACATCCGCTTTTACTGCGCACAAATGCTGCATAGCACCGGAAATCCCAAAAGCAAAATATACCTTGGGAGAAACACCTTTACCGGTTTGTCCGATTTGATGGCTCTGTTTCTCCCAGCCAAGTTCAGCTATAGGTCTGCTGCATCCCACTGATGCACCAAGCAGTTCCGCCAATTCATGAAGTTGTACCCATTCTTTTTCTGAATGAATACCGCGACCGCCGGAAACAATAACAGACGCCTCTTCCACCGGATTGTCATCAGAAATTTCAGGCAGAATTTCTTTTAAAAGCGTGCCAAAATCTTCCAACCCCAGCTGGACGGGAACATCAATAATTTCACCAATACGGCTTTCATCATATGTGGGATACCGGAATGTCCCTGCCCTGACCGTCCCTACCTGCGGACGGAAATCAGGACTGACGATATCCGCCATAATATTTCCTCCCATCGCCGGACGGGACCAGACAATCAGTTTCGTTTCCGGTTCAACAGATAATTCCGTTACATCTGCCGTTACACCGCAAACTAAGTCTGCCGCCATACGAGGAGCCAAATCCCTGCCATAAGGATCTGCTCCAAACATCACGATATTGGGTTTCTTTTCTTTAAAAAATCCCGTTAAAGCCTTCTGATATGCCACGCCATCATAATGCGTAAAAATCGGTGCATCCATAACGTAAACGAAATCCGCACCAAGATGAATAAGTTCTTGTGCTTTATCGCGAATCTCACTTCCCACAAGAACAACGGACACCGATTCATTCAGTTCAGCAGCCAATTCACGGGAAGCTCCAATCAATTCCCCCGTAACTTTCTGTATTTCACCATATTTAGGAATGGCAACAACGTAAATTCCTTTATAATCAGAAAAATCCATACTTACCCTCCTAAATTACAGAAATTTTCCTTAATGCTTCTATCAGAATATCTACCGATTCTTGAGGATCTTTTTCCTCAATACGAAGGTTTTCCTTTTGTGGCGGTACTACGGGCCGTACACGTTTCACCTGTGTGGGAGAACCTTTTATTCCAATCCGTGCAGTATCAATATCCAAATCCGCCGCTGTAATGATATGAAGTTCAGCATCTCCCTTGCCCAAAATTCCTTTTATCGAGGAATACCGCGGTTTGTTAAGTTCCGGCAAAACGGTTACTACCGCAGGAAGTTTTAATTCAACAACTTCAGCACTGCTTCCATTTTGCCTGGTAACAATAAGACCGCCTTCTTTTTCAAAAGAAATAAATGAAGCACCACTCACATCGGCAATCCCGAGTGTTGCTGCTATTTCAGGCCCTATCTGCGCTGTATTACTGTCAATAGATTCTATTCCGCAGAAAATCAAGTCAGGCATCCCTATTTTAGAAATGGCTGCAGCAAGGGTATAGCTGGTTGCCAAAGTATCCGCTCCGCCAAAGGCCCGATCTGTTACCAGATAAATATCATCAGCCCCCATAGCAACCGCATCCCGAAGAACGGCTTCCGCCTGCGGCGGTCCCATGGTAATCACCGTAACCGTTCCACCTATCCGATCCCTAAGAGATAAGGCTGCTTCCAACGCATTCAAATCAACAGGATTCATAATGCTATTGGCATTATTACGTTTAAGGCGCCCCGTTTCCGGATCCACTTCCATTTTGGAAGTGTCTACTACCTGTTTAATACAAACGAGAAACTTCATGACATCCCCCTTTATCTATTAAACCATATGATTCAGTATATCATACGGGCATGGATTATGCATAAAATATCACGCCTCGGTAACTCATTCAGTTTCCCTGCTTATGCAAGACTTCTCCCACTACAGATTGGGGGCCCAACAGCTTTTTGAGTGCTATTTCAGAATCCGCACTGAAGTCCAGATAAAACTCTCTGCTCATTGTAATCTTCTGGTGTGTTCTCTCCAGATGAAGAAATACAGGAACATTCCCATGATTTTCTCTCAATATGACCGACAACCGATTACTTACGGCATCAGATTCATGGGCAGCATCGATATAAAGATGGACTGACTTATACATCGGACGTACTACTTTATGGAACTGTGCCAGCGGTATAATCTCCTCAGCCAATATTCTTACATCCCTTTCATTCGCCTGCACACGTCCGCGGACACACACCGCGCGGTCTTCAGAAACCATCATACGTGAGTTTTCCCATACAGAAGGAAATATGACCGCTTCCATGGCTCCTTCATAATCTTCCAGACTTACATACCCCATAGGCGCGCCTTTTTTAGTTGTCATACTTTTGACGCGGGTTATAAGCCCTCCAACAGAAACCATCTTCCCGTCATATTTCATCCCATCACTCAACAGTGAATAAATAGGCGAACAATATTTCATCTGCTGCTTATAAGAATCAAGAGGATGCCCGCTTACATAAAATCCAAGCAGTTTTCTTTCCGAATCGATCTTCTCCGCCGCCGACATATCTGGTAAATCGGGATAAACGATTGTTTTTGCCTTTATTTCTCCACCAAATAAGGACAATTGTCCCGATTCCCTGTCACTTCGCGTCACTGACGCATTATTTAATGCCTGGGGCAGCACTTCGATAAGCTGTCTGCGATTATAGCCAAAAGAATCCATAGCCCCGCAGCGAATCAGACTTTCACAGGCGCGGCTGTTCAATCCCTTGGAATCAATCCGTTCCAGCAGATCGGAAATAGATTTAAACGCGCCATCTTTTTTCCGTGCGCCGATAATGGAATTTACGATTCCTTCTCCTACATTTTGCACACCGGCAAGACCAAAAAGAATGGTATCCCCATTCACGGAAAATCCCGCTTCACTTCGATTTACATCAGGCGCCGCTATTTTTACTCCTGCACGTCTTGTGTCGGAAATATAACGGCTGACCTTATTACGATCCCCATTATAACAAGTCATCATAGCTGCCATAAACTCAGGTCTGTAATGTGCTTTTAAATATGCTGTCTGCCAGGCAATCCATCCATAACATACACTATGTGACTTATTGAATCCATATCCGGCAAAATGAACCATCAGATCAAATACACGGTTAGCAATTTCTTCACTTATTTTTTGTACTGCCGCCCCTTTAACAAACAACTCACGCTGGGCCTGCAGTATTTCCGGTTCTTTATGCCCCATCGCGCGACGAAGAAGATCCGCCTGACCAAGACTGAATCCCCCCATAACAGACGCAATCTGCATAACCTGTTCCTGATACAGGATAATCCCGTAAGTTTCTTTAAGAATTGTCTCCAACGAAGGATGCGGATAATCAACTGCCGTTTTCCCATGCTTGCGGTTAATAAAATCTTCCGCCATGCCACTCCCCAGCGGTCCGGGGCGATATAAGGCTACCATAGGAATCAAATCTTCAAAACACTCGGGTTCCAACTGCATCAAAAGCGATGTAAACCCTGATGATTCCGACTGAAATACCCCCACCGTATCTCCGGAGCACAGCATTTTGCAAGTCAATTCATCCACATGAGGAATCGCTTCTATGTCAAGCGCAATTCCTCTGTTCGTCTTAATCATTTCTAATGCATCATGAATAACCGTAAGATTGCGAAGACCTAAAAGATCCATCTTAAGCAGTCCAAGCTCTTCGTCCAAGTCCTTTTCATACTGGGTTTGAATAAAATTATCCTGGGTCAGTTGTATAGGAACATATTCTTCGACCGGTTCGGAACAGATCACTACGCCTGCCGCATGAGTTCCCGAGTTTCTTGAAAGGCCTTCTAAATCCAGACAATGGTCGATCAAACGGTGTATATTACTATCAGACGCATATAATTCCGCAAACTCTTTTGACCGTTCCAGCGTTGTCCTCAGCGTAACTCCGGGACCACTCGGAATCATTTTCGCAATCCGATCCACTTCCCGAAGCGGCATGCTTAACACACGCCCGACATCCCGAATTACCGCACGGGCAGCCAATGTACCAAAAGTAATAATCTGCGCCACATGGTCTTCACCATATTTTTTTGC
>OLPO01002646.1_pt1 | contig 10864 bp, 9 predicted proteins | sample 1672831 | NCBI WGS metagenome assembly OLPO01 (sample SAMEA3136728, study PRJEB25190) | human gut metagenome
TCTTCCCAGAACTGCTTAACGGCACTTGCAATGACCGGTCCTCTCCATACCACCGGAGCCTCTTCGTCATCCATTAAAAGATTGATGGACATGATCTTTGTTCCGTCCTCTGCCTCGATCGGATACATTCCCATGTCATTTCCAACTGCCGGACCATGTACCCCAAACATCTTAGGAATCGAAGGTCCTGTGATATCTGCATCTAAAATTCCTACGGAATAACCTTTTCTACGCATCTGTGCTGCTAAGGATGCTGTCACAAAGGATTTTCCAACTCCACCTTTTCCGCTGACAACTCCGATCACTTTTTTTACGGATGAATACCGGTTCATATCTGCCGCAAAACTTGTTTTCTGTTCACTGCCGGAACATCCTTCACAGCTTTCCTTAGAACAGCCGGATGCACTGCTGCACTCTCTATTTTCTGCCATACTTTTTTCCTCCTGACATTCTTATCTTAGTAAGCATCATTTTTTATAAAGCTGATGCCTGCATGAGGTAGTATAGCTCATTTGTTCCTTTTTTTCAATCTTTTATCAGATAATAATACATACCAGTCCACCGTTGGAATCATTGACGATCTTTTGCATCGTATCCTGGAGTTTTAACTGGCTTTCATCATCCATCATGGATATTTTACTCCGGATGCCATCCTCCATAAGTTCACCAATGGATTTTCCAAAAATATTGGTATTCCATACTCCCTCTTCCGTATTCTGGCTGTCCTTGATATATGCGATCAGATCATTTGCCTGCTCTTCACTGCCAACGATCGGTGCCACTTCCGTTTCAATATTTGCTTTTATCATATGGATGCTTGGAGAAACGGCTTTCATTTTAACACCGTACTTATTTCCGTGCTTAATGAGCACCGGCTCTTCTAAGGTAATATCGGAGAGTCCCGGATTGACGACACCATATCCTTTCATTTTGACCGAGTTCATGGCATCCTCCACTTTTTCGTATTCTTTTTTCATCTCTGCTAACTCTTTGACCATGGATATCAGCTGGTATTCTCCATGGATCTCTACTCCGGTCAGCTCACTCATATTTTCATAGTAGTATTTGTCCTCTACGTCCATTCTTAGGTTTACGCTGCCTGCCGCTAAATCCATTTTTTCTAATTTGACCTGTTCAATATAATCCCCTTCTGTCTCAAACGGATAGTTCATCAGGTCTTTGATATATGTAATGTCTTTTAAAAATTTCTTGGCATTCTGTACCATGCTCTGCTTCATCGGAGCACCCAGTTCTAACATTTCCACCCATTTTGGCATATAGAAATTCATGCGTACTACCGGGAACTCATAGAGGATTGCCTGTAAAATCTTAGAAATATCTTCTTTTTTTAACTGCTCACAGTTTACCGGCAATACCGCCACCTGATATTTTTCCTGCATCTGCTGCGCAAGTTCTTTCGTCTCATCGCTGTACGGCTTCGTCGAATTTAAAAGTACGATAAACGGCTTTCCGAGTTTTTTTAATTCATTGACGGTCTTTTCTTCCGGTGCCGCATAATTCTCTCTTGGAATATCCGTAAAAGTTCCGTCTGCCGCGATCACGATCCCTATCGTGGAATGTTCATTGATGACTTTTTTCGTACCGATCTCTGCCGCCTGTGTGAATGGCACTTCATAGTCAAACCATGGTGTCTTTACCATCCGCTCCGCGTCATTTTCCATATGTCCGCTGGCACCTTCGACCATATAGCCGACACAGTCTATCAGGCGTACTTTTACCTCGGTTTCATCCTCTAAGCGGATCTTTGCCGCCTCTTTTGGGATAAACTTCGGCTCTGTGGTCATGATCGTCTTTCCTGCAGCTGACTGCGGCATCTCATCAATGGTCCTCTCCCTGTCATGCTCGTCATTCATATAAGGAAGTACCATCTGTTCCATAAAACGCTTGATAAACGTTGATTTTCCTGTCCGGACTGCGCCGATCACACCAATATAGATTTCGCCTTTGGTGCGGGCGCTGATGTCTTTGTAGATGTCAAAGGATGATGTGTTAAAATTGTCCATGAAAAAACTCCTCCTGTATGTGCTATTGCATTTATATGTGGAGGAGTTTTCGTTTATGATAGATTTTCTGCCTACATCTCTTTTACTAACATCTGTAACATCATAATATGGTATTCTTCATCTTTGATGATCCTTGCTAATACGGCATTGATATAATTGTCTTTTATCATCCGCATATGCATGCGGTACTGATAGATCGCAGCTTTTTCCGATTCTATATCCGCTAACAGCATCTTTTTCGCATGTTCCGGTATATCGATATACTCCGGTGTCCATAACTGCTCTTTTCCATTCCGGTGTCTGACAGAAAAATCGATGGTTCCGCCAAGCAGAAAGATCAACTGTCCTAATTTTTGCAAATGTATCATCTCTGCCATGGCTATCCCAAGGATGGTCTTTGCCATGTCGCAATTTCCGCAGGAGAGACGATTTTCGTTATTGATATACTGTGTGATCGCTGACATCTCCGATACGGAACCACAATAGTCAAAACTTAATATATTCGCATAGTCTTTATTTTTCTTCCTGACCTGGATCGGCGGATAGGGAAGATTCATCATGATCGGCTGCACATCCCGAAAGTTACATGTATCCGGCAGAATATTTTCATTTTCCTGCATAAGAAAACCTCCAATATACACTTCTGTATCATAGTATATTGGAGGTTCTTTTAAAATGTGTCAGGTACTTAGCACAAAATCCGCAGTTTTCCCTTTTCCGCCTCAAACCGGATATCCGTGCGATAACCACAGAATTCCCCATCGGAATGCACGACTAACGGTGTATCGGAATGGATGCGGACACTCTTCGTATCCTTTAACCGCAAGCCTTGGATCTTTTTATGCTTTTTCAATAGAAGTCTGAGCAGCATCCGCGGCATTTTTTTCTTCGGTATGTCCTCTACAAATATGACCGATAACAACCCGTCATCATTTTTTGCATCCGGTGCCATCGGAACACCACCACCCTCATAAGGCTGGTTCATAGCAGCTGCAAAGACCATATCCTTTAACTCGTAGCTTTCTCCGCCTTCAAATTCTATGTAAGCATCCTGTACCTGCAAAGCCCGCATACTCTTTACGGTCAATATCAGATAGACTAATTTTCCAAGTCCGATACGGTTTAAAAACGTCTTTAACTTTGCATGAAGTGCCAGCTCACAGACTAAGGCATCAAAACCGATCCCTGCACTGATCGCATACAGACGGCTCTGCCGGATGCCTCTGTCATCTGCCCATGACACTCTTCCTAAATCCATGTACCGTGCCTGTTCTGCTTCCAAGATTCTCTGTAATGCCTCTAACGGATCTTTTGCACTGATCCCAAGTCCTCTTCCTAAGTCGTTGCCGGAACCGGATGGGATATAGCCAAATGTGACTTTTTCAAAATGCTCCATGCCATTGATGACTTCATTTGCCGTGCCATCCCCTCCAACGACAATAAGACGGATATCCTTATCCGCCTTATTACATATCATTTTTGCCAGTCTGGTTGCATGTCCCGGGTATTCTGAAACATATGCCTTATAGGCAACCTCCCTTTGATCTAACTCCAATTTCAGCTGATGCCATGTCTTGGCTGCTTTCCCCGTACGGGAGGTCAGATTTACAATAAAATAATACATTATATTTGTCTTCCTTATCTTCTAAGACGTCCATATAACTCCGTCTTATGATGTAATTTATTTGCGAGCGGAGCATTGATCTGTCCCGGAAGTGCTCTCCACGTCCAGTTACCCCCTAACGTAGACGGTATATTCATTCTGGCACTGCTTCCAAGACCGATCAGATCCTGCATCGTGACCACAGCAAGATTTGCCGAACTCATCCATGCTCCACACATCATACCCCAATTATAACCCTCTTCTTTTGTCATCCGCAAGTATTCTTTTGCCTTTTTTACACTGTTCTTTGGTGCCTGCTTCATCCAGCCTAAGATCGTATCATTATCATGCGTTCCTGTATACACTACACAATGCTTGTCATAATTGTGCGGCATATAATCGCTGTCATCCCTTGAATCAAAGGCAAACTGTACAACTTTCATGCCCGGATAACCGGAATCTGCCACAAGCTGTAATACCGAAGGAGTCAAAAATCCCAAATCCTCGACGATAATATCCGGTTTTCCCAATTTTTCTTCCACCGCACGGAACAGTTCCATTCCCGGACCGTTTCTCCACACACCGTTTCTTGCCGTGGTATCTTTGCCCGGAATTGCATAATAGGAGTCAAATCCGCGGAAATGGTCAATTCTTATCACATCATAGAGCGTGGACATCTTACGAAGACGCATCGTCCACCAGCTGTAACCGTCCTCCCGCATCACATCCCAGCGAAACAGCGGATTTCCCCACAACTGTCCATCTGCTGAAAATGCATCCGGCGGACAGCCTGCCACATCGATCGGCTCTAAATTCTCATCTAAATAAAATTGTGACGGATTTGTCCAGACATCTACACTGTCACCCGCTACATAGATTGGAACATCACCAATAATGCGGATACCCCGCTCATTCGCATAATTTTTCAACTCACACCACTGCTCAAAGAACAGATACTGTAACATTTTCCAAAAATCAATCTCATCTGCATAAGTATCCTTCGCCTTAGCAATCGCTTCTGCCTCCCGGAATTTCAGTGGACGTTCCCATTCAGACCACTGTGCTCCGTTATGTGCTTCCTTCAATGCCATAAACAGTGCAAAATCATCTAACCAGTCTGCTTCTTTTTCACAGAACTGTCCATACTCCTGTGGCACATTTTCAAAAAAACGCACCTTTGCTTTTCTCAATAAGTCATAACGGTTCTTATAAAGAAGAGCATAGTCCACGGTATCGTCTTTTTCATTCCACTGATAGGATTTACACTCACTCTTTTTTAAAAGTTTTTTTGTACACAGGATATCCAGATCAATAAAATAAGGGTTTCCGGCAAATCCGGAAGGTGACTGGTATGGAGAATCTCCATAACTGGTCGGACAGATTGGAAGCATCTGCCAATAAGTCTGTCCCGCCTTTTCTAAAAAATCCACAAACTGTTTTGCCTGCTTTCCCATTGTTCCAATCCCATATGGGGATGGAAGGGATGACAAATGCATTAATACACCACTGCTTCTCATCCTTCTCCTCCGCTCGCTAATTTTTTAACACTTTCACCTGTGATCAGATCCACGCTGACGGTCTCGTGGATACTGCCTGCATGAAAATCAATAAAGTTGAATAGTATCTCAACTCCCCGGATCGCTAACTCCCTTGCCGGCTGTTTGATCGTTGTCAGCTTCGGATTATAGTAATCTGCTAACTCAATTCCATCAAATCCAATGACCGAAATATCCTCCGGCACATTGAATCCCTTGTCTTTCAGGGCACGGATCGCTCCGATTGCAGTCACGTCCGCCATTGCAAAGACTGCCGTAATATCCGGTGCTTTTTCTAACAGTCGCACCATGGCACGATATGCACTGTCAAAAGAAAAACGGCAATTCTCATAATATGTATCTTTATCAAACTCCAGCCCATGCATTTTAAAACTTTCAAGACAGCCTAAATACCGCTGCTGGCTCGTATGTGAAAGATTGATATCACCACCGAGGATTCCGATCTTTTTATGCTTATTCTCTAACAGGTAATCCATTGCTTTCTTTGCTGCTGCGATATCATCTACCGATACACTCGAAAGATTCTCAAACGGAAGTTCTTTTCCACAGTTTGTGATCAGGACTCCCGGCACTTCAATCTGTTCATATTTTTCTTTAAAGTTCGACGGATTTCCCCCTAAAAACAGGATTCCCATCGGTTTTCGTTCTCTGCATAAGATCAGCGCCTGCTCCACCTCATTTTTATCCTCGTCCATGTAACAGACCTCTGCAGAGTACTTAGTCTCTTCTAACATTTTTTGTACTTCTTCCACGATATTGGCAAAAAGCATATTCGACGTACCTTTTACCAATACCGCAATATTTTTACTCGTACTCTGCTTCAAATGTTTTGCATTATTGTTCGGTATAAAATTATAAGCCGCTACAATCTCACTGATCCTTTTTTTCGCTTCCGGACTGACATCCCTTCTGTTATTGAGTACTCTCGATACCGTACTCACGGAATAGCCCGATTCTTTTGCAATATCTTTTATGGTCAATTTCTTCCCACCAATCTCTTTTATCCTTTTACAGCACCTGCTACTACACCTTCAATGATATATTTCTGGCATGCCATATAGAATATGACAATCGGAACAATGGAAAGTACCAGCATTGCCATTAATGCTCCAAGGTCTTTATTACCATTGGTTCCCACAAGCATCTGTATTACAACCGGAATCGTCTTATATCTGGTACTGATCCCGATGACCAGATAAGGGAGCAGAAAGTCATTCCAGATCCACATTACATTTAAGATTGCAACGGTGATCGCCGTAGGTTTTAAAATCGGAAATACCACCCTGAAATATGTCTGCAGCGGATTGCATCCATCGATCATTGCCGCCTCTTCGATTTCAAGCGGAATGCTTTTTACAAATCCCGAAAACATAAATACGGATAATCCTGCTCCAAATCCCAAATATAGGATACACATTCCAAGCGGATTTCTCAAGTGGAATTTATCTGCTAAGTCTACCATTGTAAACATAACCATCTGGAATGGAACCACCATGGAAAATACAAACAGATAATAGAGCACGGATGTGGTCTTGCCTTTTACCCTTGTCACATAGTAAGCTGTCATCGATGTAAAAAAGATGATCAGTACCACGGAAACGATCGTTATGAAAAAGGACCATCCTGCTGCTTCGATCAGTCCTGTCTGCTCTAAACCGTTGGTATAGTTCGTCAGTCCTGCAAACAATTCGCCCTTTGGCAGTTCAAACGGCTGTTTGCTGATGTAAAATTTTCCTTTAAAAGAATTCAGTACAATAAAGTACAGCGGATATAGGACAACAACGGTCAGTATACATAAGATCACATAGATGAAAATGTTCGCTTTTTTCTTTCCCATTACTGCTCTACCTCCTTCTTTCTGGTTGCATATAACTGGATCACGGAAATTGCCGTTACGATGATAAAGAACAGTACTGCCTTCGCCTGACCGACACCTTCCTGACCGACCTTACCATAGAAAGTCTGATAAATATTTAACGCAAGCATCTCTGTCTTATGAAGTGGAGCACCTGCCGTTAACGATAAGTTCTGGTCAAATAATTTGAAACTGTTTGACAGCGTCAGGAAAATACAGATCGTGATCGATGGCATGACCATCGGTATCTTAACCTTAAAGAGCGTCTGCATATGAGTTGCTCCATCAATCTCTGCCGCCTCGATCAGCTCTGTCGGGATATTCTGAAGTCCTGCAATATAAATGATCATCATATAGCCGATCAGCTGCCAGTTCATCAAAATGATCAATCCGACAAATCCATATTTAAACTGTGATACGATCGTTGTTCCGTATTTAAACAATACGGCATTGATCATCTGCTGCCATGTATATCCAAGAACGATACCACCAATTAAGTTCGGAAGGAAGAACACCGTCCTGAAAAAGTTGGTACCTCTTAATTTTCTAGTTAATAACAATGCAATGCAAAATGCAAATACATTCACGGTAATTACGGAGATTACGGTAAACGCTGCCGTTACCCAAAATGAATAAGTAAAATCCTGTGAGGTCAATGCTGCCTTATAGTTCTCTAAGCCTACCCAGTGTGCGTTTCCCACTGTGGTAAACTTACAGAAAGAAAGATATACCCCTTCGATAAACGGGATAATAAATGCAAAAGCAAATGCTATCAGCGTCGGAACCACAAAGATTGGAAAATATCTTTTTAACGTCTTTTGCATAATATACTCCTTTTTTAAAATTGCTCCGCAGCCAGGGCTGCGAAGCAATTAATGAAACCTGTTCCTGTCACGGATGATTAGTTAGCGCCTTTCTCGGATGCCCACTCATCTACGACCTGTTTTTCCACTTTATCAAAACTCATGTTTCCATTTGCATACTCTAACAATGCTGCACCAAAATCATCTTTGAATGTCTGGCTTGGGAATGTTGTAAAGTTCCACGGTACCGTTGTAAGGGAATCCTCCTTCATGTATCTTACTACTTCCTGTGCTAACGGGTCAGAAGAAATCTCATCATCGCCAAATGTGCTGAACGGTGTGATAAACTGAAGATTATTTGTTACCATCTCTTTTCCTTCATCAGAACTGAACACCCATTTCAGGAAATCCAGGGATGCTTTCTGATCTGCCTCAGATGCATTGCTGTTTACACACATGTAGTTTTCTGTACCGATGCACAGTCCCTGTGTCTCTTCGCCTTCTACGCCTGTATAGATCGGCATAAATTTCACGTTTTCTTCTTTTACTACGTTACCACTTACTTTGCTGATCTGAGACCATGCCCAGTTACCATTCTGTACCATTGCACACTGTCCTAATGCAAACTCTGCCATAGAAGTAGCAACGTCAACAGAACCTAACAGACCTTTTTCAGATACGGAATTGTCCATGTACAGATCTAAAATGTTCTTGTAGTTCTCTGCATATTTGAACTCGATCTTATCCATATTGGATACTTTGTTATCTTTGTATTCATAGTAAATCGGAAGGTTTGCAAGATGTGTCTGCCATCTCCAGTCCTCACCCGGTTTTAAAGAGGTAGAAGCAAATACGCCATCGATTCCTAAATCTTTCTTCTTAGCGGTCATATCTTCTACTACTTCTTTTAATTTGTCATAGCTGTTAATTTCATCCATGCTCTTTACAACAGCGCCGTCCAGTGCAAAATATTTTTCCATGATCGCATTGTTGTAAATGATACCATAGGTCTCTACTGTGTAAGGGATACCATATGCTTTTCCGTCCTCACCCTTTACTGCTAATGACTGGTCTGTCAGATTCTTGTATAAATCTGTATCGGTCAGATCCAGACAATAGTCTTTCCAGGATTCATAACCAACCGGTCCGTTGATCTGGAATAAGGTAGGAGCATTGCTTCCTGCAATCTCGGATTTCAATGTTGTCTCATACTGGTTACTTGCTGCTGTTACAACTTTTACTTCCACCCCGGTCTTTTCTGTGTAAGCCTTTGCGATCTTCTGCCACTGTTTATCTACTTCCGGTTTGAAGTTTAAGTAATAAACAGAACCCTTGGAATCGTCTTTCTTTGCTTCATCTTTCGATGAATCCTTGCCAGAACTTCCACATCCGGCGAACATTGCTGCTGCCATGGAAAGAACTAACATCAATGACACCACTTTTTTCTTCATTTTACATCCTCCTATTATAATAAAAATAACCTCCGAAACGTTTCCGACAACATTTTCGGTAACGTTTTCATGTGATGGTTAAAGTATAGACTCTTTTTTTTGATTATGCAATATGTTTTTTGCATTTTTGCTAAAATGGATATATTTTCCCTTGCTCTTTTATGCGTTTTGCACAAATGCCATACCATTTTTTCTTCTCTTGTTTTATTCTATCTAAAATGTTAAAATTTATACCGAGGTTAAAAATTATGAACGACGTTATCAAACATAAGATAAAACACAATACGCAGCGCTTTATTACTTCCATGAAATGGATTGTCTTTTCGATCTTATCGGGTCTTATCATCGGCGGTATCGGCTCTGCTTTTTACGGCTGTATCAAAATGGTCACGGAATTGCGTATGGAACATCTGTGGCTGCTCTATCTTCTGCCACTTGGCGGAATTGTCATTGTCGGTCTGTACCGGCTGTTAAAAGATGAGAATGACACCGGAACTAATCTGGTCCTCTCTGCTATCCACTCGAATGAAGAGATTCCGCTTCGCATGGCACCTTTGATCTTTATTTCCACAGTGATCACCCATTTATTCGGAGGTTCTGCAGGACGTGAAGGAGCTGCTTTACAGATCGGGGGCAGTATCGGCGGTGCACTTGGCAGGCTTTTCCGTTTTAATGAAAAAGATAAACACATTATGATCATGTGCGGCATGTCTGCGGCTTTTACCGCTCTGTTTGGAACACCAATGGCTGCGGCTGTTTTTTCTATTGAAGTGGTCAGTGTCGGCATTATGCACTACTCTGCTCTGGTCCCATGTGTGATCTCTGCCTTAGTCGCAAAGGGAACGGCTTCTTATTTTGGCATTGAAGCCGAGACTTTTCTTTTAGAGCATCTGCCTGCCTTTTCTTTAAAAAATGCCGTGTTGACGGCTCTGCTTGCAATCCTCGGTGCTTTAGTCAGCATCCTGTTTTGTATTGTGCTGCACCAGACCGACCATTTATATAAGAAATTCTTTCCGAACCGGTATGTGCGGATCGTGACCGGCGGCTGTATTGTCATCGCACTGACACTGCTCTGTGGCAACAGGGATTACAACGGTTCCGGCGTGGCAATCATTGAACACTGCATGAATGGAGAAGCTGTCGTGCCCTGGGCTTTTTTATTAAAAATCATCTTTACCGCGGCAACTCTTGGTGCCGGCTATAAAGGCGGTGAAATTGTGCCATCATTTTTTATCGGTGCAACGTTTGGATACACCTTTGGCAATCTGATCGGTTTTTCGCCTTCGTTATGCACGGCGGTCGGGATGCTTTCGGTATTCTGCGGTGTCACGAACTGCCCGATCACCTCATTACTGATCAGTTTTGAACTGTTTGGTTATGCAGGAATGCCGTTTTTCCTGCTTTCCACTGCATTAAGCTATATGCTCTCCGGCTATTACGGTCTGTATTTAAGCCAGAAGATCATTTATTCGAAATATAAAACGGAGTATATTAACAGAAAGACACATTAGAAATCTATGAAAATAATTTATATTACAGAAAGGAGACCTCCCATGTCTACATTACCAAAAG
>OLPO01002651.1_pt1 | contig 10850 bp, 8 predicted proteins | sample 1672831 | NCBI WGS metagenome assembly OLPO01 (sample SAMEA3136728, study PRJEB25190) | human gut metagenome
ATGCGAACCTCCAGTCCGGACCGCTTCACGGTCCAACTTTCTGTCCGCACCCCCAAGTGGGAGAAAATCCACGCTCATTTTTCATGTGGGAGATTATCCACGCTCATTTCGCGCCGAAGGCGTGGCCCGCGACCTCGCTTGCCTACAGCTGCTCGAGCATCGCCGTGCAGCCGGCGAGCACGTCGCGGTAGGTGGCATCGAAGTTGTCGGTGTACCAGGGATCGGCCACGTCGCCGGGGCGCTCGGTCCAATCGAGCAAGCGCGTAATCTTGCCGTCGGAGTCGTCGCCAAAGATGCGACGCAGGCCACGCGCGTTCTCAGCATCCATATAGACAATGTGATCCCAGTCGCCATACTCCGCGCGACGCACCTGACGGGCACGGTGCGCAACGACGGGAATCCCGACTTCACGCAGCTTGGCAACCGTGCCATGATGCGGCGGGTTGCCGATCTCCTCGGTCGAGGTCGCAGCGGAGTCAATGACAAACTCGCCTGCGTGCCCGGCGCGCTGCACCAGCTCGGTAAACACCGACTCAGCCATCGTCGAGCGGCAGATGTTGCCGTGACAGATAAACAGTACACGTTGCATATGCGGTTTCCTTTCAATCGCCATCATCGAGCTCGAGTATCGCATCTACGCTCCGATGTGATGTGGCAAAGGGACAGGGTCAAATAGTTATTTCTACCTGCGATAATAACAAGATAAGACCTTTATCCCCAACACTTCTGCTGCATTCAACGAGTTGAATGGCTCTAAAAATTAGTTTCCAATATAGGGAAGGAAATCCACTTTATTAAGGTCGGAAATCAGTCAAAAGTAACAGCAAAAGTAGTAAAAACGTAGTACGGCTCAAATTTTTACTACCAATGTCTACCTGCGGTTTTGTTCAATAGCAAGCATCTCGTCTTGAATATCTTCAAGCCCAAGATGGGTGTAAACGTTGTAGGTGGTGTTGATATCTGAGTGCCCCATAATGTATCTGAGCTTTGCTGGACTCATGCCAGCGCGTGCCATTCGGCTACAGAAAGTGTGCCTGAGCTGGTGCGGAGTTATATGGGGCAGTTCTTCCTTATAGATGCGGTTGTGCTTAATGATGGCGCGTTTGAGCCTATGCTCCCAATGCAGGGCAACGCATGGCATCTCATTCTTGTCTAGGCAGATGAAGCCCCTTACCCCATCAATAACAGGCTCTTCTTTTGGCTGCGTCCTCTGTCCGATGAGACTGTGGAAGGCCTTTTCGACAGAAGCGGTCATAGGGATATACCTCATACCAGATTTCGTCTTGGGTTCTTCAACGTAATACTGCATATCTCTCGCACGATGGAGTTGCTTTTGAACGCATATGCAGTGATTTTCGAAGTCAATGTCATCAAGGGTTAGGCCGCAGTATTCAGAAATTCTGAGTCCAGTGTTCAACAAGATGAAGTAAGTCTCAAAGTAGCGCGAAAAGTGATGATCCGAGCGCATGAACTCAAGGAATAGCCGTTCTTGTCTAACGCTTAACGATTCTCTGGATACCGTATCGTTGACCAGAACATTGATAAGTTCGAAGTTAAAAGGGTTGCGTCTTATAATTCCGCATTCTTCGGCCAGTTGAAAGGCTGGCCTGAGTACGCCTCGGATGCTACAGACGCTGCTATAGCCCTTTCCAACATCTTGCTGAAGGTGGATAAGCCATTTCTTTGCGTCCAACACCGTAATGTTTAATATTTTGGCTTTGCTGAAGCTGTCTGTTTTCAGGTAATTGGTGACGGTTTTATAGGCGCTAACGGTTGTCTTTCGTACCGCAACCTTGGTCGCAAGGTAGTTCTCAACCAGAGTCATGACGTTCATGTTCTCAGGTGCAATGTGGTCGAAGAGGTCTTTTTGAACCTGCTGCTCTTTTTGTCTTAAGCAGAGGTCTCTCTTTTTGCCGTGCGGCGTTTGGTCGTGAATTGTCAAAGTCCACGAATAGACAAAGCAGGTTTTTCCCATCCAATTGGTGTATTTGAACGAGTAACGACCGTCTGGGCGCTGGCCTTCTCCGCGATGGAGAACTCGACCCTTGTTATCTTTCCTATTCGACATAGCTTGGATCTCCTTTCAGAGACTCAAGCACGACAGCATGATTGTAGCTAGGGGGTTGTCTATGCCATGGTGAAAGGGTTCGTTTATTGGGTTAAATCGAAAGAAATGAGGTCTATTTGCCCCGTTGGGGATGGGTTTGGAGTAAATGCCCATCGGTGCAACTCCAAGCCCGAATTTCGCTCTCAGCGTGCATTTTTGCTATAGGTTGAGCGAGCATCAATTGAAATCGCAGTTTGATTGAGTCCTAATAGTTTCAATGACTTTATAGGTCGCATGAATACAAAAGGCTGCGCAGCGTCAATGCTTGGGGCGCTGCGCAGCCGCTATTTCTTTAATTAGGCGAAGGGGAGAGTCTAGTTCTCTAATTGAGTGAATGCAATGCTGCCGCCCTCGTTCTCGGTGTCTTCGTCTGTCAAGACAAGGTGGACGCTCCAGTTCTCATCGGTGGTTTCCCACCAATCGTAGCTGTACATGTCGTTGCCCTTGTTGTATTGGGATATGTCTTTGGTCTTGTAATCGTTACCGAAATAGGATGCGAGGGTGTTGACGATGTAATCTCTATCGGAGGCGTAGTCGCTTAAAGACCATTTGAAAAAGAAGTTAATTACTTTTCCAGTATCTTTATCGATATCGTATAGAAATTCTCCATCAATCCCGAGGAAGGTGACCTTCTCGCGTAAATCGGCCCCATCCTCTTTCGCGCTTGGAATTGCCTTTTTAACGTATTGAGCGGTCTGTCCGATATATTTCAATCGCTCTCGTACTTGGTCAAGCTCTTTATTAACGGCGTCATGGTCAAGCGGCGTTTTGGTTTCCGTGGGTGCGGCTACGGTCGTGATAATGGATGCTTGCAGAAGGGTATACCCACCGTTTTTTGTCCTGCTGTAGGTGAAGCCGTTCCTGCTTGCCGCGCCCTGCTCATCGATTTCTTTGACGATTTCACCGACCGAATCCCAGTCAAGTGACGGGTCGCATGCCTCAATCATCGCCACAAGGAAGCGTGCCATCTTTTTGTCATAGCTACTTTGGTTGTTGTCGAGCATGACAACGATGCCGTAGTTGAGAGGTTCTGTATAGAGAAGGGTTGGGTCGAGGTTCTTGTCCTTCAGTGAAAAAGAGAGCTGCCCCGCCATCTCGTCATTCGAGTCATTAATTGAATAGACAGTCAGTTTGTAGTCGTATTCTTCGTGCACTGTAAAATCGCTGTCGTTAAGTTCTCGAAGTCTTTTTTCGAAAACCTTCGAGTAGGTGTCTGGGCATATGGTCAGCTTTTCGTTCTCCAGAAACGAGGTAACCTTCTCTGTCTTTTTCTCAATTGTTTTCTCGCAGCGAGAACATGTTTTGACATAGATCCTTTCGGAGAACGTGGAGCCGAATCCATCGTCTTTCCAGTCCTCGAGTTTGTGACCCAGCGGATCGCCCTCGGTTGCCCCGCATTCCTTGCAGGTCTTAGGTTGGGTGCAGGTCGCTTTCTTCCATTTATGAGTGTGGAAAATGTTGAGTGCTGCACTCGAGTTCGGTGCTGCGGCAAGGGTAGACCCTAAAGCAATCGCACAAACTAATACGAGGGCAATCGTAACTAAGAGGGCTAGTTGTTTGTTCGTTGGCTTCTTCATCCGCTCTCCTTCCAAAGGTATCCCGACAACCGTGGAAGGGGAGAAGCACGTCACTGCAATTAAGCGATGTGGAGGACACCTACCACAGTTACCACACCGCAAGGCTTCACATGCATATGCGAACAGACCTTGAAAGGCGGGTGCCCTCCAATTCGCCTGTTTGCATACGCAAAGCGGCAGCTATGCCATTGTGAAGCTCCATCCAAATATATGGATGTTGCGGTGTGGTAGATGAGATTGTATCAAGGGGATGAGCTTTCATGCGATACAAAGACGCGAACGGTATTGCCTCCTGCTTGCATCTCTCAGAACCTCTAGATTCAAGGCGCTCTTGGCAGTTAACGGCTTTTTCGATATCAACAGGAATTTGACATTGAAAGTAATCCATTTGGCGTAGGGGCTAGCGGACGGTGGGATTTCATCTACCTGTCATGTTGAGTTCAACTACATAGTGGCTAAACGGGAAGACAAAGCGCTTTCAAGGTGTAAATATGCCCCCATACCTGTTGTTAAAAAACAGCTAGCTGTCATGGTTAGCTCATTTGAGATTGGTTCAACGACCCTGTTTGCGTGTGGATAGTTTTCATCGGTTAATTTAGAACACGTAGCACGGTTCAATGTCAGTCGTTCACCCCCCCCCTACTAGTTTTTCGGTATCTATTATTTTTAATTTCTAATTTAAATAATTAACAAAATAGCGTTCTAAACGTGCTGTATAGCTATATACCAGCAAAAATAATAAACCATGTATATATTAAATAAATGATACAATAGTGGTCTAATGTGTTCGCGCGACGTAAACCCTGACGCCATTTGAGCTTTTTGTGCTCAGGTCGGCATGGGTGCACAGCTTCTTTGAGAAGGCGCTTTTTCCCAGTGGTTCGATGCCGTTGTTTTTACACCAAGCATCGTACGAAGAGAAAATATCTGTATTGGTTTTCCCCACAATCGAAGCCGCGCTGGAGTTCGTGCCATCAAGGAAAGCGCGTACCGAGTCGTTATCATTGATGATGTCGTTTGCCATTTTTTGAGATAACGAATTTGCCGTCAATGATAGTTTTGACCTGCATCGGCGTAGAGCTTCCACGGCTTTTGCAATGGCGTATTCTAGGCAGACTTCATTTTTCAACTTCTCACCGAGGCGTGGATCAAACCCCTTATCGGAGGGAGTGAACCTTGCCGATAAAGGTATCGGGTGAATTCTTCTTTCAAAACCGTATGTTCCGTCTGCGAACTTTGGTATCTCATTGCATGAGTAAATCAAGGTCGCATAAGGCTTGAATTGGAACGTTGCGCCTCCCTTGTACTGATCGTTCACTGTGTCTCCAGTCACGAATTTCTTCATGACGGCACAGGCTTTTCCATTGACGTAGTCGTTAGAGATGTCATCTCCGATTAGAGCGAGCTTGCCCATTGCGGGAACGAGCTGAAATTTCTCGCCCAAATCGCAGATAGATAGAGAGAAGCAATTGTCTTCTCCGAGCATATGCCTAAGCATGTCAAGTAACGTGCTTTTACCATTTGCTCCAGAGCCCTGAAGCAATATCATTCGCGAAACGTCATGACCGCGATAGAGAGCCAACCCGAACATCTCCCAGAGGTTTGCGACGACAGCCTCGTTGTTCTGGGCGATACTGTAGAAAGTAGAATCTACAAGCTCAGATTTTGCTTTGGGGTTCCAATTGTGTGGGATCTCGTTAAGGAGTAGATAATCGCATGGGTTATCCACTAGCTGTCCTGTATCGATATCCAGCACGCCGTTTTTAAAACGAATGAATCTTGGATCCGCTTGACGCTTGTTTGGAGCCATCAAATGAAGGTAGTCCATCACCTCCTTGCGGTAACTACCTTTTGCATCCTTTCGATTGTTCAAAATGGCACGGTAGATGGCATTCTGACCGTACTCATAGTTACCCTTAACCTTGATTGAGGGCATTCCTTCAACGAAACAAGCATCTTGTTGATTTATCAGTAAGTCACCCATTTCGTTAAAGCCAAGTTTATCGTCCTTCTCAGCCGCTTGCTTCTTGGTATGTTTTTCTAGAAATGTCTCAAGATATGAATCGGCATTGACTTCCGTATAGAGAAGCTGTTGAGTATTCACACCGCGAGTGGCACCAGCAAGGCGGGTCAACCTTGACGGATTCTTATTCGCAGGGTCGCAGGGACTGCCATATTTTGCCTCAAGAGCACTGTGCAACTCTGCCACCTTGCGCTTATAGTCTTTCGCATTTGATGCATCGACACGCACTATGGCATGAACAGACTTGTTACCCGAATCTGTCATCGACAGAATGGGCAGGCCAGAGTCGAGCAGTCGTTTTACCTGCTCTTCCTTCGAGATATCGTCGTACTCGATAAGGGCGTTTCGAAATGAAGTGACATTATCGTCTCGACGCTTACCGTACTCCGTAGGATTTACGCAGAATAAAATTCCAGCCTGCGAATTGTATTCTGGGAATACTTCCTCAAGCGAGCTTGCATTATGTAATTTCTCGATAACTTGAAAAGCCATTATAGAGATGGGTTTGCCGTTTGGAACCCATTTGCCCTCATCGTTTTTCTTAAAGCGAGTGTTGAAAGTAATGAAATCATTAACTGCGAATAGCGCCTCAAGTTGGAGAGCGGCCTGCTCGGCAGCAGAAAGACTGGTGGGTATTTGCTGAGGAGGGTTTCCTTTTCGGTCAGTCCCTAGCGGTTTATTGGAGTCCCAATTTAAGACATTGCGGATTAGGTGATTGATTTCATCGTCTTCCATTGGAGGGTTGCAGCGGGTTTTATTTGCTTGATGCATCAAATCGGCAATCGTTGAAGAGCTCTTATGCTCCTTTTTTAGTTGGACACCATAGGAGAAGATGGTCAAATTGCGCTTGCCTTCGTTAATGGTCGTGGGGAGCGAATCGGTCGCCTTGGAATTGATCTCTGCCATATATTTGACTCCTTTCAAAGAGTAAATAGGTCTTTGAGCAGGTAAAAGCTGCTTTTTGTTGTCTAACGGTGTTGAGACACATGTCTCTTGTTCCTTGCCTTTGAGCTATTTGACTTACGTTTTTTTACTAGCTGGCTATTTGCTGCATATCTTGAAAAGTGGCGGGTTGTTTTGCCTAGGCATGAGGCCTCCTAACAAATTGATAAAACGTTTTTAACTGTTTATGAGTATAACTGAAATGTGAAGAAAAACAAGAGAAAATATGGAAAATCTTGTTTGATAGTTGACAAAAGAAATAAAAGATGGATTCAAACAGCCTTAAAACTAAGCAGAATGTGGGCAGAAAAAGTTTTGTCAAAAGAGAACGAAGTCTAAAAAACATTTGATTTTTAGACTGCTGTTTCTTGCAATGTTTGCCCAGTTAAATTAGTCTAATAATATAGTCTAAAAAGGAGGGGCAAATGAAGTATGGCTATGGCAGGGTTAGCACTGGCAAAGATGCCCAGAAGTTTGACCGTCAAGAAGATCAGCTAAAAGATGCAGGATGTGAACTCATTTTTCTTGAGCGCGTTAGCGGTACTTCAAAAAATAAACCCGAGTTGCAAAGGTTGCTGAGCGAACTTCAGGATGGGGACGAATTGGTGTGTGTCTCTATTGACCGTTTGGGTCGCTCAACCCAGCAGGTGTTGAGTCTCGTTAATAAGCTGGAAGAAATGGGAGTTGGCTTAACGAGTCTTAAAGAAGGATTTCAGGCAAACACGCCACAGGGAAGATTTTTTCTTACTATCGTTGCTGCATTTTCCGAACTTGAAGTAGAAATGTGCCGTAGCAGAGTGAACGATGGCCTAGAGGCAGCGAGGCGCAGGGGCAAGAAGTTGGGGAGGCCTCGTAGGGATATGGATACTGCAATTAAGATGTGGCAGTCCAAGGATTACTCCATTACCGAAATATGCGAGGCAGTTGGTTGTTCGAGGCAGACGTTATATAACGCCATAGGTCGGGCGGGTGTTTCGAGAGATTGACGGCATAAAAAAGGGGCCGATTTTGATGTGGCCCCCTGGGGTTGTAGTTTTGGCTGCAATCGTGCCGCTCAACATGAAATGCTCGGTGGGTAATGCAGAAGGGTGTTTTACCCGAACTGCCTTTGGATCAATTCTATTCGAGGCTGCTCCAAGTTTTTCCATTATCGGTTGAATAGGAATCGAGCTCTCCGTCTCCATCGCTATCCACGGCTTTGTTGCCCTTGCCGTCAGCAATTGCTCCAGTTCCATCGGCATTTTTATGAATGGCGTACTCCCCATCGGTGTCGATGTAGTCTGTGCCACCGTCTTTCGAGTCTGACTTTAGATACGTTTTGCCGTCATCCGTATCAACCCAATCGTCTTCATCTAATAATGTGCTCGATGATGAGCTGGAGTGAGAAGAATAATCATCATCGTCATCGTAGCCCTCATCGTCTTCGTCATAGGCGGCAGAAGAAGAGGGGCTTGACGAATCATTGAAAGAATTCAATATGCAAGCACAGCTGGTGATGCATAGGGCACAAAGAAGGCAGACGGCAAGCATAGCCAGCAGTGTCTTTTTAAAGCGCGTCGCAAACTTGTTATTTTGAGTAACGGTGTCGCTTGTTATCGGCGGTACTGCCATTTTAGATTTCTGCTGCGTAAGTGAATCGGAGGTTGAAGAGGGGACGGCGGGATTTGTCAAATCTTTTTCATTGAAGGCGACGCTAAGCAGCTCGGTCTTCTTCGCGTCGAACTCCTCTTGTGTGATGGCTCCCATATCAAGGAGCTCCTTAAGCTCTTTAAGCTCTTCGTACACGGTGAATTCCTATCTTTAGGTTGAGAATGAGTGCCCTTTATTTCCATGCCATATGGATAAGCAGAAACACAGCGATAAATGATCCAAGAAATCCTGGTGCAATGAAGGCGCTAGTCCTATAGCTTTGGCCCAGAAGGAGCACCATAAGAAAGGCAATTGCGAATGCAATGATTATTGAAACCAGAATCTTGATGGCGGGTTTGACAGCAGTCTTTTTTTGGCTGGGAGTAGAAGGGCTGATTCCAAGCAGCTCTTCCTTTTTCTGGTTAAATTCGTCTTGAGTGATGACGCCGTTTTCAAGGAGCTTTTTAAAGGCGATGATTTCGTCAAATTGTTTATCGCTGGTATTTTTCTTTTCAGCTGGGCTGTCGGTTGCGGTGGTCTTCTCATCGGAGTTTTGGCTTGCTTTGAGAGCTTGCTGGGGCTGAGCCTCAGCCGCAGGAGTCGGTAGGCCGTCTGGGAAGAGAAGTGCGTTTTTCTGCTGCTCATATTCATCCTGAGACAGGATGCCTTGATCCAGCAATAACTTAAGTTCCTTTATATGGTTCGTCGTTTCTGAGAAGGTGCATGAATCGCTCATCTATTGGTTCCTTTTCTCAATATCAGCTTAAAGCTTAAGCGAGAGGTGCTTCATCCTTGTGGGGTGCATGCGTGTATCACAATGGGGCGGTGGAGGGTCTTTGGTTGGGATTTCAAGGCAGTAGCACAATCATCTGGGTAATCGATTTGCCGTAGAGACGCGAACAGCAAACTGAAAGAACGGAGTCGTTGATTGCAACCGATATGCTGAAATCAACCCCGTGCTAACTTCCAGACGTATACAGAACGTAATGGTCTTCGCCGTCATAGTTTTGGAGAGCGAGGACGATTGCGTTGTCCTTTGCCCTTGCAAAGAAATAAGCGGGACGTTCGTTTAATTCTTTGTTGGGATCGACGTTGACAACTTGGTCGAATTGTCCCGTGAACTGAACTTCGGTGTTTACCAAGGCGGTTTGCATCTTTCCATCCTCGTCCTGCACTTTGATTGCTTTGGTGGGGATTTGGTTTAGCTGGTAAGTGTACTCACGGGAAGTTTGGTTAATGAAGAAATAGACGTATGTGGGGAGGTCGGTCGCCTTCTTCTCGCTCATAACCCAGCTGGGGTGAGTGGAAGACTGCAGCGTAATCGGCTTGAAAGACCATTCTGAAGGAAGGTCGGACTCTTCCAGCCTGAAGGGGTTATCTCCGCCGTACGTTTCCATGCTGTAGGATTTCTTCTTTTCGTCCTTAATATAGGTATCAAGTTCCTTGTCGGCTTTTTTCAATGCCTTGTAGACTTTGTAGTAACCATCAGTATCAGAAGCATCCAGTGCGGCCTGCGCGTCTGTTTTTGCAGCTTCGATTTCTTTGGTATCGAACTGCTGGGCATAATATGAACTCAGAATTTCTTGAGAATGGCTGATTTCCTTGGTGATTTCGCTATAGAGAAGTTGGTCGTAACGTTTGTTTGCGCTCTTCAGTTCATCGTAGTTCTCAACTTCTTTTTTAAGCTCTTTATCAAGGGAGTCATACTGCTTGTTTGCCGAGTCGATGGCATCCTTTGATTCGATTGATATGGTTCCGATAGAGTCAATGGACTTCATCGTTGCAGACACCGAAGGGTCAGTGCATCCAGTGACGCTTAAAGCTAGGGTAAGCCCCACAACCGCGGCGAGGGGAGCTGATCGTTTCATGGTGTGCGTTCCTTCCTCCGACACTTGGTAAGCGTTGTGGAAGGAGACTCATCCGAAGAGCGGAATGTGCAGCACGAAAAGGAGGAGTATCCACCCACAGTTGCTACACAGCTCCGAGCGCCTCGCAATAGCACGAACCAGCAAGGAGAAAGGGCAAATACCCCTCCTTGTCGCTGGTTGAGTGTCTTCAGTTGTGAAGCGCGAGCATTAAAAAATGCTAGAGCTGTGTAGCAGGTACAACTCTAGCATGCTGATAAGTTATTTAATCTACTGACCTGTTGAACGGTCGAAAAAGTAGGCTGTTGTGAAAAGCAGAACCATCTGACCTGTCGTGCCTGAGCCTCTATGAGTAGTAAAAAGGTAGTAGGTCAGATGATTTGAATGGTTAATATGCCTGATAATCAGCCGTTATGTTGTCCTCGGCAGATATTGCCGTGGCAGACAAAGAGAACGCGATGGACGGGCTTTGGGCTATTCATGACCAGCTCTCTCCAAACGAAACCAAGTACGACGCATTATCGAACGGCGTCCCTAGGCCCTGACGATGCCAGCGAGCGCGACAGGTTCATGCTGGGAACCTCGATGATGCGCCAGAAGGCAACGGAGACGAGCATGCTTGCGGGCAGCGAGACCGCGGCAATCGCGAGCAGGTCGACAATCCCGAGCCTGGGCAGCAGGGCAGCGAGCGCACCGATGACAATGGC
>OLPO01002658.1_pt1 | contig 10835 bp, 9 predicted proteins | sample 1672831 | NCBI WGS metagenome assembly OLPO01 (sample SAMEA3136728, study PRJEB25190) | human gut metagenome
TAAGATGATTCCCTGTCCATTTTCTGTACCCGAAATTAAACGCATCAGCGGTTCTTCAACTTCACAAAATAGCCAGTGCAGATTTTCCCCCCGTTCAAAAATGTGCTGCACTGATCCATTCTCTGCTCTTCCCGACTGAACCAGGCATACAATATCACTTATCTCTTGATTCTGAACATCTTCCGCATTACGGAGCCCCTCCATCAGAAACATTTTATTCTTATCCCTGTACTTTTTTTGTTTGAGACGGATTGCCAATCTGATCCAGCGGTTGTTTTTGCTTGTGATATGCTCCAACCAAATTTCTCCTTATACACTACTTGTTTCTCCAACAATCTGATGCACAAACAATTCACAACGATAGTTTTTTCATACATGAATCATAAACAGCCTCTACTGAAATTGTACCCATATTTGTAACTCCATGGCCGGGATTTTCCGCTAAAAGAACCTCACTATAACGATTTCCATAGGGACCGCTCCGATAAGGAGGCGTGGGGCCAAATAACGCAATAATAGGAGTTCCAACAGCATTGGCAATATGGAGCGGTCCTGTGTCCGATGATACATGGACAGCAGCCATCTTTTCCAATGCTATCAATTCCAATAAATTTGTTTTACCCATGAAATCTACTACATATTTCGACTGTGCTATCCTGCGGATTTCATCTGCCATAGGCCTTTCACCCACAGTTCCAGATATAATACAGAAAATTCCCTTCTTAGCCAATCGTTTTGCCAGCTCTCCCCAATATCCAATGGGCCACTTTTTATTTTCACCTCTTGTTCCAGGTACAAGAAGTACATATTTCCCAATTACACCTGCCTCAGAAAGCTTTTTTCTCACAACTGACAATTCATTTTTATAGTCATGAAGCGGGAAATGGATTCCGCTTCCCTGCCATCCCAAGTAACGTATTACATCTAAAAGCTGTTCAATGATATGCCCATTTTTATATTTGCCGGAAATGGCACGGCTAAATAATCCACTGCATTCCCGTGCATCATTATAGCCAATCCGTTCATGACAGCCCGTTAGAAATGAAATTAATCCGCTCTTCGCAATCATTTGCAAATCAATCACAAGATCAAACTGTTTTTTATGCAAATCCTTCCTTACCTGAAGCAAATAATTTATTTTCTTTATTCGTTTTCGATCAATAACATATACATTGTCGATCCACGGTTTTCCCGGAAGTATCTTCGCAAAACTTTCATGTATCGCCCAGGTAATGCACGCATCTGGAAAGAGCTCCCTCAAAGCATAAAGTGAAGGCAATGCATGAATTATATCCCCCAATGAGCTCATTTTAATAACCAGTATATTTTTGTAATCTTTCATCTATCTAGTTATCCTTTTTCCCGAAAAATATTTTTCAGAAAAAGATTTAAATTATCCCCTTCAAATAAAAAACCTTTTATACCCGCACGGGCTGCTGCTTCTATATCTCTTCTGCTATCACCGACCAAAAATGTGTTTTCTTTAATCAATCCATACTTGTTAATCGCCTGTAAAATCATCCCCGGCTTAGGTTTCCTGCAGTCACAGTCCATGTTATAGCGGGAAATTTTTGCACCATTCAGATGTGGGCAAAAAAAGAATTCAGTAATATTTCCACCATATTTCCTAAATTCTTTATTCATTTGTTTATGCAGTTTCATCACATCTTTTTCCGTATAGAAACCACGCGCCACACCGCTTTGATTGGTAACAACAAACAAAAGCCATCCCTCTTCCGTTAACCGGGCAACCGCTTCTCTCGCACCATCAATCCAGCGGATATTTTCATATCGGTATACATATCCGGAATCAATATTAAGAACACCATCCCGATCAAAAAGTATCGCCTTTTTCCCAATACGCATTATTATTTACCCCAATCAAGGTCATCAATCAACTGACAAATGATATGGGCACATAATATATGCATTTCTTGAATTCTCGCCGTACTATCACTGGGAATCACAAGTGCAACATCACAAGTATCAACCATCTCCCCTCCAGTCTTACCAGTTGAGGCAATAGTTATCATCCTCTTGTTTTTAGCCTCTATAATCGCTTTATTCACATTTTCGCTATTTCCGCTGGTGGATATCCCCCAGAATACATCTCCAGCGCGCCCAAGTCCTTGTACCTGCCGGGAAAAAACTTGGGAATAGTCATAGTCATTTGCGATAGATGTCAAGATAGATGTATCTGTACTAAGGGCAATTGCAGGAAGCGCCCGCCGCTCGCTATGAAACCTTCCAATAAATTCCGCAGCAATATGCTGCGCGTCAGCAGCGCTGCCGCCATTACCACAGATAAGAATCTTATGTCCGGTTATCATTGCACCTTGACATATTTCAGCCATTTGGCGAATTACAGGGAAAAGTTTTTTCGTTGCCAATAAAGTTTCTTCGTGAGCATTAAAACACGTTTCTATCGTATTAATTTTGATCATTTTTACTATCGGTTCCTTCTGTTTTACCATTTTTCATTAGCGTTTCGAGTTCGCTCATGAAACTGCTTAAATCTTTAAACTCCCTATATACCGATGCAAAGCGGACATAGGCAACCTGATCCAATTTACGCAGTTCTTCCATGATAAGATTACCGATAACTTCAGTAGGAACCTCCTGTTTCAATTCATTTCTGACAGTTCGTTCTACAGAATTAACGATTTCTTCGATCTGACGGGATGAAATATTTCTTTTTTCACAAGCTCTGACAAGGCCATTTCTCAACTTATTCCTATCAAACATTTCACGGGATCCGTTCTTCTTCACTACGCGTAATGGTGCTTGTTCAACAGTTTCATAGGTTGTAAACCGACGATTACAAGATAAACACTGCCTCCTTCTGCGAATAGATGCACCATCATCTGTATCACGTGAATCAGTCACTTTTGTATCAAGACTGCTGCAAAAAGGACATCTCATAACATTCTCCTTACAAAAAAGCCACACTGCGATTGCGGTGTGGCCCTGCTTACTATCATTTTTTCAAAAATTCAGGAACCGCAATACCGGGTGTATGAATGCTGCCTCTAAACGTACTGGTTCCTGCCGCAGTTTTTGCTCTTTCTTCAAATCCTGTTGCAATAACCGTAATTTTAACGGTATCATTATCAAGTGTCGAATCGACAGATGTTCCCCAAATAATATTTGCATCAGGTTCGGCGGCTTCCGTTATAATCTGAGATGCCTCATTGATTTCAAAAAGCCCGAGATCTTCATTTCCCGTGATATTGATAATAATACCTTTGGCACCGTCAATGCTACGTTCTAATAACGGACTGTTAATAGCCATGGTTGCTGCATCGCTTGCACGGTTATCACCTGTCCCCATGCCAATTCCCATCAGTGCTTCACCTTGATCACTCATAATCGTCCTGACATCTGCAAAGTCAAGATTAATAACCCCGGGGACAGTAATCAGATCAGAAATACCCTGAATCCCCTGACGAAGCACTTCATCAGCCGTTTTAAATGCATCTCTCAATGGTGTTTTTTTATCAAAAATCTGAAGCAATTTATCATTAGAAACAACCAAAATGGCATCTACATTTCCCTTTAACTTCTCAATGCCCTCCAGTGCATTTTTCATACGAACCTTACCTTCAAAACTAAACGGTTTTGTAACTACGGCAATGGTTAATGCGCCAAGTTCCCTGGCACAAAGAGCCGCTACAGGAGCCGCACCGGTTCCTGTGCCTCCCCCCATTCCTCCGGTAACGAATACCATATCGGCACCACTAAGGGCTTTTGATAAATCTTCACGCGACTCTTCTGCGGCCTGTTCACCAACAATAGGTTTAGCGCCTGCCCCCAGACCACGTGTCAGCTTCTCACCAATCTGTATCTTTGTCGGTGCATTGGACTGATTCAACACTTGAAGCTCCGTATTTACAGCAATAAATTCTACACCGGATATATTTGCCTCAATCATGCGGTTAACGGCATTATTTCCACCACCACCTACACCGATGACTTTAATTTTTGCGATTTCAGAATCTCCCATTTTCGCTCCTCCTTCTGGTACTTGCGATATACTACAATTATGTTCAATTTGTTTCATAATAATATATTTTATATTCTACAATACTTTGAAAAGATTCGCCATATATATTGTATATGTTCCCAAAATATTACACTACCTTTTCAATTTAATAAAGGGTGCTGCCAAATTGGCATCCAGATACTCAACAGACAATCCTCTCGCCTTGACATCGTTCACCATACTTTCCGCAAGCGCCGCCTTTTTTTCCATATCCGTTCCATTCTTTAAATGGACGGATATCCCATCTCTTGTATAGGCCATCAGATTATCCGTATTTCCCACATTCACTTCCGAAAATATTTTGATGCCGTCTTCAGTAAGCCCGTTAATGAATTCTAATGCTGTATGGATTTGTGCATCATCGAGTTTATCCCCAAGAAGGACATTTCCCAATTTCTTTCCTGTTATCATTGGAAAAACCATTCCTTTAATAGACGGTTCTGTTTGAATGACTGTTCCTTCTTTATCCAGAAATATGTAGGCATATTCCCCCTGCATGACAGCCACTACTTTTCTATCCGTAATCTCGACAGAAATTGTGAAAGGCGAGCCCCTCTTCACCCTAACGGTTTGAATTCGAATATCATGGGTAAGCCGTTCCTCTAGATTAGTTGTGCTGATTTGCAATATATTAATCGGTGTGGAAACATTTCCCTCAAACAGGACATCTTCCAACGTGATGCTCCGTGTTCCCGAGATCTGGATTTGCCCAAAGGGTATCGGAAATAATAGCAGTGTTAAAAATATCATAAAAAATAACGCAAACACTGATATGGCATACATTCTAATTTTTCCGGCACCATAAAAGGATACCGGATGCCTGCCGTTTCTATGAGGTTTCTCTTTTAACAGCACTCGGCCGTCATCATAAACTCCCTTAACCCCCTCTTGAACAGATAGGGTGTCATTTTTTATGTGCTGCTTCTTTGGGAACTTCTTAAAAGCTTTCTTTTCACCCATGATTCTAGACCACCTTGATACGTATTATACTTTATCAACACCAGCTTTCAGCAAAATATTTTCGCACAAAGACGGAAAATCTATACCGATTGCCGCCGCAGCCTTAGGTACAAGACTTGTCTCCGTCATTCCCGGAATAGAATTCGCTTCAAGCAGGAAAGGCGTTCCTCTTTTATCGGTGCGAAAATCAAATCTGACCACCCCGCTGCACTCTGCAGCCTCATATCCTAAAATCGCCATATGAGTCATTTCATCAGCCGCGGCTTCCGGCAATGGTGCAGGTACTATATAATCGGTTGCACCACTCGTATATTTAGAGTGAAAATCATATTGTCCTGAATGAGGGCATATCTGAATAATCGGCAAAGCTTTACCATTCAGGACCGCTATGGTAAATTCCTTTCCATCTAAATAAGCTTCTGCCAAAATTCTGGATTCAATGGCAAATACTCTTTTTAATGCCTCTTTTAATTTCTCTTTTTCATAAACAATTTCGAGCCCAATCGTAGATCCCTCACATGCCGGTTTCAACACAACTGGAAACTTAAAATTCTTTTCAATGGATTCCGCCACGGTATCAATTCCGTTTTTTAAATAATACGGTTTTGAAAAAGCCATCCGGACACCGGCATCTTTAAAAACTCTACTGCTGATAATCTTATCCATCGTAATAGCACTTGAGGAAACTCCCGATCCTGTATACGGAATCCTGCTTAACTCAAGTATACTTTGAATTGTTCCATCTTCCCCATATTTTCCATGAAGTGCAATAAAAACAACTTCCGCCCCGACTGCTTTAAGCTGTTTAAGGACACAAGACGGATTATATTCAACTTTTACCGCATGGTACCCCAAAGACAACAGCGCCTGAAGAATAGCCGTTCCTGTTTTCCTGGATATATCCGCCTCACGAGATACGCCTCCCATTAAAACAGCTACTGTATTATTTTTTGTAATCACTGGATAAACCCTTTCCTTTCATAAGATTCGCAAGCATTTCGCCTGCCATATATATATTCCCTGCGCCCATAGTAATCAGCATATCATCAGGTTTTATGACCTTATAAAGCTCTTTGGGCAAATCTTCTACATTCTTCACGTAATTAATTGGTTTATCCGGGAACCGCCTTTTCACAAGATTTGGAATCAATGTTCCATCTATTCCCTGAATAGGGGATTCACCGGCTGCATAAATATCAGTAAAAAACAAGACATCAGCATCAATAAATGCTTCTGAAAACTCTTCTCGCAGCAATTTTGTCCGAGAATACCGATGTGGCTGAAATGCACAAATAACTCGATGCCTCCCCATCTCTTTGGCCGCTTTTAACGTTGCTGCTATTTCAGTCGGATGATGGGCATAATCATCTACGATCCAAACCCCATGCTCTTTCATTTTTGTCTGAAACCGACGCTTGACGCCGGAAAATACTGATAACGCTTTTACACTTGTTTCAAAAGAAATTCCACAATATAATGCTACCACAATGGCTCCCAAAGCATCTCTGACATTATGAATCCCTGGAATCTGCAAAGATACCGTTCCAAGTTTTTCTTTATAGTGATACACATCAAACAGCATATTCTGCTTTTCATATCTTTTATTCACCGCACGATATTCAGCAGAATCATTTATGCCAAAAGAAATAACCTTTTTCTTTATTTGCGGCAGTATAGCCTGTACACCTTCACTATCGGTACAAACAATTGCTCCCCCATCTTTATAAGTAACATGGTTAAGAAACTCAACAAAGGCTTTTCTTATATTTTCTACTGTCCCATAGTGGTCTAAATGATCATCCTCTATATTAGTTACTACAGAAAGAAACGTAGCGAATTTTAAAAAGGAGCCATCACTTTCATCAGCTTCCGCGATGATATGTTCACCATGTCCCAAACATGAGTTTCCTTTAAGATAATCCGTGAATCCGCCTAAAACAATTGTAGGATCCATCTTCGCCACATGAAAAATCTGCCCGATCATTGCTGACGTGGTTGATTTTCCATGTGCACCGGCTACTGCAATGCCTTTTCCCCATTTGAAAATGGCCGCCAATACATCAGATCGATGGAAAATCGGCAGGTCTCTACTTTTGGCCTCCTGCAGCTCAGGATTATCCATGCCAATGGCTGAAGAAACTACCAGTACATCTGCATTGTTTATATTTTCCCGCTTATGCCCAATAAAGACGGCAGCTCCTTTATTCCTAAGTTCCTGTAAAACAGCTGAATCCGACACATCAGAACCGGAAACAGTAATACCTTTTTCAATTAAGATTCTGGCAAGCGCACACATTCCCACACCGCCAAGCCCAACAAAATGAAACGCATGATAATTTTCCAATTCCATTATTTCTTATTCTCCGTCATTTCAAGCGCCAATTGCGCAATATCTGCCCCTGCATAGATCTTTTTAATCTTTTTTGTTGCTTCAGACATCCGTTCCAAGGTTTCAGGCTGGTGTCTGAAATCATTAATATCCTGAATAAGTTCCTTTTCAGTCACATACTTATCCGCAATCATTTTTGCAGCCTCAGCTTTAACAAAAACTCTTGCATTGAATGTCTGATGATCTCCTGACGCGTAGGGATATGGTATCAGAATAGAAGGGAGTTCCCGTGCAGCAAGTTCCGCAAGACTCACTGCCCCCGCCCTGCAGATAATTAGATCCGCAGCTGCTAATACCGCCGGCATATCATACTCATACTTAATAATCCGACTGCCTTCCCCAAAGGACTTACCATCTGTAAGTCCTAACTCTCGAACAATTTTATCGTATTCAAGATTCCCTGTTATGTGATAAAGACAGATTTCTTTATCTCCCTTAAAATGTTCATGTACACTAATCATTGCACGATTAATCGTTCTTGCACCACGGCTGCCGCCGGTAATTACTACCATAAACACTTCAGGTGATATCCCTAGTTTTCTCCTGGATTCCGCCCGTTGTGCAGATACTACATCCGGCCTAATCGGATTCCCCGTATAAATACATTTTTCCGGTTTGGGAAAGCGTATTCTCGCTTCTTCGTAGCCTAAGGCAACCTTATCAACCACTCGATTTAAAATTTTATTTGTAATACCGGGAATCACATTTTGCTCTTGGATAAGAGTCGGAATACGGCTCAATGCTGCAGCCATTAAAATAGGTCCGCACACATATCCGCCCGTTCCAATCACAATATCAGGTTTAAACTTATTCAAAACAGCTTTTGCTTTAAATAAACTATGTATTGCCTGCATTAAAATTTTTATATTATCAAATGTGATTTTCCTTTTTAATCCCGAAACCGGAATTGATGCAAAAGCAAATCCCTCTTCCGGAATAATTTTAGACTCCATCCCATCCGGAGTTCCGATAAATAAAATCTCCGCTTCTTTTATTTTTAGAATCTCGCGGGCAATCGTAATTGCCGGATAAATATGTCCACCTGTTCCGCCTCCGGATAAAATAATACGTTTCATCTATACTCCCATCACTTCAGCCTGTTTACAATCTTTTTAAAATCAAAGCCTCGCGCTTCATAATTAGCATACATATCAAAACTTGAACATGCCGGAGACAGCAATACAACATCCCCGCTACAGGCAATGGATTTCCCTTTTTCAACAGCGCCCCGCATATCATCAGCCAAAACAATAGTTTTTATCCCGGCTTTCTCTGCTTCATCTTTAAATCTTGCTGCTGCATTGCCTAATAAAATCAAACATTTGACACGCGCTTTCACCGTTTTCATAAACTTATCAAGTTTTGTGTGCTTGTCATATCCGCCTGCAATAAGAATGATTGGACGATCGAATGTTTCCATTCCCTTAATCGCCGCATCTGTATTTGTTGCCTTTGAGTCATTATAATATGAAACTCCATCCAGCTCTCGAACAAATTCGATACGATGCGGTAAGCCTTTGAATTCAATTATTCCATCATGAATGGCTTCAAGCGGGATTCCACCTTCATATGCTAAAAATGCTGCTGCTAAGACATTCTGGTAATTCTGATTTCCTGTCAGCTGCAATTCATCTATACCTGCCACCTTAAGAACTTTCCCCCTTCGCTTAATCACCAAGTCTGCTCCGTTAAGACAGGCGCCTTCTTCTACATCACGGCTTATACTGAACAAACATACAGTAGTATTTTTAGCTTTTTTCATCAGCATCGGAGTATATTCATCTTCCGCATTTAATAACAAGCAATTATCCTTTCCCATATTCTCAAAAATTCTTGCTTTTGCTGCCACATATCTTTCCATCGTATGATGACGTTCTATATGATCTGGAGTAATATTCAAGATCACTGCTGCCTTAGGGCAAAAATCTTTAATAAACTCCAGCTGGAAACTGGATACCTCTGCTGCAATCACTCCATCTTCAGCTACCAATTCTGCTTCACGGCTAAGTGAAATTCCTAGGTTTCCTGCTACTGCAAAAGGTATTGATGAATGGCCTATCATGCTGCCGAGTAAAGTTGTTGTAGTTGTTTTCCCATTTGTACCGGTAACTGCCAATATAGGAGCCTTCGTTACTCTATATGCCAGTTCAATTTCGCTAATTACAGGAATTCTACGCTTAAAAGCCTCCATCACAACTATATTCTCAGCAGAAATAACTGGTGAAACCACAACCGTATCGATTCCATCCAGTAACTCAACAGATTGCATGCCAAATTCAAATACGACCCCAAACGATTGAAGTATTTCTTTTTCTTTTATATCTTTTATATTGTCTTTTAAATCTGAAACAATAACATTACATTCATGTCTGAGCAATACATGCGCTGCCCCTAGGCCGCTAATCCCTGCACCAAGCACCAATACATTTTTCACTTTTACCGCCTCAAATAAAAACAACTACTACACTTATTGCTTCACTTTAATGCATGAATATATGTCTATATTTTTCTATGCTTTAAATGAAATCATGAGTGTGACACATGCCATAATGCAAGCAAAAATCCAAAATGACCAAACCACTCTAACTTCACTCCAGCCGGAAAGCTCAAAATGATGATGAAGTGGACTCATTTTAAATATTCGTTTTCCTGTTAATTGGAAAGATACAACCTGTAAAATCACAGAAAGTGCTTCAAGTACAAAAACCATCCCTAAAAAAATGAGAAGCAATTCGGTTTTTGTCACTATGGCAATTCCTGCAACTGCCCCTCCTAAAGCCAAAGAGCCGGTGTCTCCCATGAAAATTTCAGCCGGATGATAATTGAAAAATAAAAATCCCACACAGCCCCCCGCTAAGATTGCAGAAAACAAACCAATGTCATGTATCCCGTTTACATAGCAATAAACTGAGTAAGCTAAAAATGTTACAACACTGCATCCTGAAGCCAAGCCATCCAGCCCATCAGTCAGATTCACTGCATTGGAAGCCCCTACAACAACCAATACTGCAAAAATATAATACAGCGCTCCAATCTCGATCTCCATTGATGAGAATGGAATTGAGATTGAATATGGCAGATGAAGCGTCTCTACACATCCCCAGCAAAAAAAGGCCGCTAAAATCAATTGTCCCGCGATTTTCTGCTTAGCGGTTAATCCCAAATTCCTTTTCTTTTCCGCTTTTATCAAGTCGTCTAAAAAACCAAGCAAGCCATGTCCCAAAGTCAGAAACAGGAGCCAAAGTACCGATGGGTCTGCCAATCTGTTCCAAATAACGACAAGAACTACAGACAAGCACACAAATAGCCCCCCCATTGTGGGAGTTCCCGCCTTTAATCGATGCGATTTGGGTCCTTCTTCTCGAATAGACTGCTGCGCCTTATATTTTCGTGCGAGGGGAATTGCAATTACCCCAAGCATAACTGTTAATGCAATTGCTTCCC
>OLPO01002660.1_pt1 | contig 10834 bp, 8 predicted proteins | sample 1672831 | NCBI WGS metagenome assembly OLPO01 (sample SAMEA3136728, study PRJEB25190) | human gut metagenome
TCCGTAACGAGGATTCCGGTGAGATGCACGGCCTGACACGAGTTCGTCAGTTTACGATCTCCGAGGGTCATCTGATCGTAAGACCGGACCAGATGGTAAAAGAGTTCAAGGATTGTATCGCACTTGCTCAGTACTGTCTGCAGGTACTTGGTGTTGAGGAGGATGTAACCTATCATCTTTCCAAATGGGATCCGACTAATAAAGAGAAATACATCGGTGAGCCGGAAGTATGGGAGGAGACAGAAGGCCATATCCGCCAGATGCTGAACGAGCTGAACATTCCGTTCACAGAGGATGTAGGAGAGGCTGCTTTCTACGGACCGAAGGTTGATATCAATGCGAAGAACGTATATGGCAAGGAAGATACCATGATCACAATTCAGTGGGATGCACTTCTGGCTGAGCAGTTTGATATGTACTATATCGATGAGAACGGAGACAAACAGCGTCCGTACATCATTCATCGTACATCCATGGGATGCTATGAGAGAACACTTGCATGGCTGATCGAGAAATATGCAGGAATGTTCCCGACATGGCTTTGCCCAGAGCAGGTTCGTGTGATCCCGATTTCCGAGAAGTTCAACGACTATGCTGCAAAGGTTGAGGCCGAGATGAAAGAGGCAGGCATCCGCTGCTCCGTAGATGGACGTTCTGAGAAGATGGGCTACAAGATCCGTGAAGCACGTCTTGAGAGAGTACCGTACATGCTCATCGTTGGTGCAAAAGAGGAAGAAGAGGGTAAGGTTTCCGTAAGAAGCCGTTACCTTGGCGATGAGGGAATGAAAGACCTTGGCGAGTTCATCTCCTTCATTAAAGAAGAAATCAAGAACAAAACGATCCGTAAGATCGAGGTTCAGGAAGAAAAGAAATAAAGATAAATTATAAGAAAAAGGCGGTCCGCATGGTAAACAGCGGGTCGCCTTTTTTGATACTCCGGGACAGTTCAAAAGCTGCCACCGGATTTTTTTATTTGAAATATTTTTCACGGATGATCTCAACAGGCATATCCATTCCTGTCCAGATGTGGAAAGCTTTTACGCCCTGGTGGAGCAGCATGTACATGCCGTTAAAGGTTGGACATCCCGCCTCACGTGCCTCACGGAGAAGTCTTGTTTCCCTTGGCTCATAGACAACATCAGCAACCGTAAGCTCCGGGTGAAACAGGGTTTTATCCGGGATGACAGTTCCGGTGACATCCGGAACCATGCCCACAGAAGTTGCGTTGATCAGAAGCGTACTTTCTTCCAGTGCATCCTTGAGGGCTGCATGGTCATCCATTTCATGAAGAATCATTTCGCATTCCGTCATGTGAGACATTTTTTCTGCCATGGCAGCAGCACGTTCCCAGTAACGGCTGGTAGGACGGGCAAAAACGTGAATCTTTCTGGCACCTTCCAGTGCAGACTGTCCGCAGATCGCCATTCCGGCACCGCCCACACCCATGACTGTGATGGTGCGTCCCTTCACATCACAGCCGGCATCTCTGGCTGACTGTGTAAATCCATAACCATCTGTATTAAATCCTTTTAATTTTCCATTATCATTACGAACAGTATTGACAGCTCCGATAAGCTGTGCTGTAGGAGAAAGCTCATCCAGAAGCTCTACGATCTTGTTCTTGTTCGGCATGGTCAGGTTAAAGCCTTTGATCCCGCAGGCTTTCAGTCCTTCCACAGCCTGGGGGAGAGTTTCTTCTGTCACATCAAAGCAGAGATACACATAGTCAAGCCCAAGATAACGAAATGCCTCGTTATGCATAAGTGGTGATACGCTGTGTGCGACCGGGCTGCCAAGAAGTCCGGTAAGCCCTGTGTGTCCGGTGATATTGATCATTGTTCGATTCCCTCCAGTGTTTTGAAATATGCAGCACTTCAGGAAATTATTTCCTGAATTGTTATAATAAAAAGCATTTTAACACTATAAAGTGCGAAAATCAATAAATACGCAGATTGTACGGAAAATTATACATTTTTGTCACGAATCTATAGAAAATATCTATGAGTGTCGAGGAACCCAGAAAGAGCACGACAACTTTGAAGGATGCGCCACCACACTTTGACAAAATGTGCAGAAAGCCTGCCCTATAATAAATTCACCTACCAAAGTTGAGAATTATGATAACAGGCGAAACAGCAGCGGGGGAATCTCATGTATCAGACGATATACATAGATGTTGTTTTTATAACGAATTTCCTGATGGATTATATGCTTCTCAGGCTTGTGGGAAAATTCCTGCATCTTGGAGGAAAACGCTTACGCTGTATGGCAGCAGCTGTTTTCGGCGCATTCGTATCCTGTCTGCTTCTTTATGTACCTTTTAAGATCATTCCTCCGGTCATTGTTCTGATCCACGGAAGCTGTGCTTTTTTTATGGCAGGATTTGCTTTCCGGCTGAAAAAAGGAGCGCTTCTTGCAAAGACCATCCTGGCAATGTATCTTACAGCCTTTGTGGTCGGCGGTATTTATCAGGCTCTGGAAACAGAAAAGACCATGACTGTAAAAACCTTTCTGCTTTTTCTGGCAGGGATATACGGAGGATTCTACACACTGACCTGTGCGGCAGATGCCTTCCGGCTTGGAAGAAAAAACATTTATCCGGTGATCCTGACATATCAGGGAAAACAACAGCAGTCATACGGCCTGTTTGACACGGGAAACCTTCTTCTGGACCCGATAAGCAGACAGCCGGTATCGATCATTAAGAAGGAGCTTCTGGAAAAACTGATCTCCAGTGATCTGTCAGAGAAGCTTAGGTACATAAAAGAAGCTCCCGGCGAGCTGAACAGAACAGAACTCACCATGCTGCAGCCGCATTTTCTTACCTTCCGGGGAGCCGGAGGAAAGGAAGGGCTTTTGCTGGCTGTGGTACTGGAGGAGCTTATGATCCAGACTCCCGGAAGGGTGGTGCATGTGGGAAAACCGGTGCTTGCCATAACATTCGAGCCCTCAGCTTTGGGAGAAGAGTACGGGATACTTTTGAATTCCAGACTATTGCAATAAGGAGGGGGCATTGCTATGAACAGAGCAGCAGTAAATTATTATCCATTTCAGGTATTTTCAAGATTTATGATCAATCATCCGAAGGATGTGTTTTATATTGGGGGAAATGATATTCTTCCGGCACCGCTTGTGTCAGAACAGGAGGCGGCGGTGATCAGTCTCCTTGGAACAGAACGGGAACAGGAGGCAAAAGCAGTTCTGATCGAACATAATCTCCGCCTGGTGGTATATATCGCGAAAAAATTTGACAACACAGGCGTGGGAGTGGAAGATCTGATTTCCATTGGAACGATCGGCCTTATCAAAGCAATCAATACCTTTGACCCTGTAAAAAATATCAAGCTTGCGACCTATGCGTCACGGTGTATTGAGAATGAGATTCTTATGTATCTCAGAAGAAACAGCAAGACACGGATGGAGGTCTCCATTGATGAGCCGCTGAATGTTGACTGGGACGGAAATGAGCTGCTGCTCTCGGATATTCTGGGAACGGACGATGATGGGATCTCAAGGAAGCTGGAAGACGAGGTGGAGATCGCACTTCTGGGAAAAGCTATCAGCAAGCTTACGAAGAGAGAGCAGCTGATCGTACAGCTTCGGTTCGGTCTCGGAAACCGGGAAGGAATGGAAAAGACCCAGAAAGAAGTAGCGGATCTTCTGGGAATCTCACAGTCTTATATTTCAAGGCTGGAAAAGAGGATCATGAAGCGGCTGCGGAAGGAGATTGTGAAATATGAGTAAAAGGCATAAAAATATCTAAGAGTGATAAAGTGGTATATTTAGAAGAAACGAAGAACGTCAGTATCTCTGGAAAGTTATTATTTTACAGACTTTCCGGAGATTTTTTTGTCTGGTTATTATTATCTTCTTTATATCAAGGTATTTACAGCTATGAAGCATTTCGCATTCAGGAAAATTAGAGCTACTGTGTAATATAGGTTTAAGCATAGAGATAAAAATCCCATGTTCTTGCGAAATATATGAGGCGATGCTATACTTGGTTAATAGTGGAATAATGTTTGGGAGATGTAGTTGAAATGTTTATTTGTAAGGGAGAAAAATATGAATCTAAAAAAAGTACATCATATAGCTATTATAGGAAGTGACTACTGTAAATCAAAAGATTTCTACGTCAACAAATTAGGATTTTCTGTAATCAGAGAAAATTACAGACCAGAACGGGATGATTACAAAATTGATCTTCGGCTGGATGATATGGAACTGGAACTTTTTATTATGAAAAATCATCCCAAACGACTCAGTCCGGAGGCATATGGCTTGCGGCACTTGGCTTTTGCGGTTAAATCTGTAGATGAAACGGTAAAACAATTGAATGATCTGGGAATTGAAACAGAACCGGTTCGACTGGATGATTATACACATAAAAAGATGACATTTTTTAAAGATCCGGATGGATTACCATTAGAAATACATGAATAAACAGAAATAAGAGGTGAATTTCTCTTTGAAGCAGCCCTGTCCTGGTATAAATCATAGAATAAATCAATGAAATGCCATAACACAGACCATTTTTTTCTTGGAAAGATTTTCTATCGGAAAGGTGCACCGGGCTGCAATAGCGTTAGATGGAAAGGCCAGAATTGTAGCGGGGTCTTTTTCGAGGACTCAGGAGAAAAATCGGCAGGTGGCAGAAGACTTGGGAATATCATCGGATCGCTGTTATGTAACTTATCGGGAAATGGCAGAAAAAGAAGCAGAGAGAGCAGATGGAATTGATTTCGTGATCATCGTGACACCGAACAGTTCGCACTTTGAAATTTGTAAAGCATTTCTTGAAGCTGGAATTCATGTAGTCTGCGATAAACCGGTAACGACAACATATGCACAGGCTGTGGAATTAAACAGACTGGCCAAAAGCCGAAACCTTTTGTTTATGGTAACCTACACCTACATGGGAAATGTGACAGTAAAATACGCCAGAGAGCTGGTTCGTCAGGTCTTGCGTTTATTGAGGCATGCCTGGAGAGCAATAAAGATGGAAATATATGGAAAGAAATGTGTGATTAAGAGAACACTATTATAAAAACCGTAATCATGCATGGTCAGAGCTGTTGTGAAGATCAAAAATTCTGGAATGTGAAGTGCCACAGAATACCGGCAGGAGAGAACGATGAACAGAGAAGAGATCAATCGTTATCTGAGACAGATAACGCCAAGAGAAAAAAAGATTCTTGAGGGGACTCCCCAGGAGGAGCTGAAACGGCAGGATATCAGCCGTTTTGCAAAGGCCGGTCAGGGAGCTTATCTTTTTGAGGGAAGCCTTTTTATGGCACCCGGAGAAAAGATCGTGGTGAGCAGACAGGACAGATATGCGGAGGTGCTGCCACACAAGCATGACTATATTGAGCTGTGCTATCTGTGGTCCGGAAACTGCAGCCAGACCATAGAGGGCAAAAAAATTGTTACCAGCGAGGGAGATGTGTGTATTTTTGATACCCAGGCGGTGCATGCGATCGAAGCCGGAGGAGAGAATGATATTCTGGTAAATATTCTGATGAGCCAGGAGTTTTTTGACAGCGCATTCTTAAGCCGGATGCCCAGACAGGGAATCGTTTCGGAGTTTCTGGCAGATTCTGTGACGCGAAGCAGAAAGAAGCAGCATTATCTTTATTTCAAAGCTCACAGGAACAGCCGTGTTCGAGAGATCATGGAGCAGATCATATGGGAATATCATGAACATGATATTGGTATGGAAGAGGTAATGGAGAGCTATGTGATCATCCTGTTTACGGAGCTTCTCCGGGTCTGGCGCGACGAGTCCAGAAAGCAGGCTTCTGTTTCCAGAGAGGTGCAGATTCTGGAACTTCTTGCCTACATTGAAAAAAATTACGAAACCTGTACATTGCCTGAGATGGGAAAAGCTTTCGGCATGCATGGCAATTATCTCACGGCTCTTCTTAAAGAAAAAACAGGGAGAAGCTTTGTGGAGCACGTGCAGGAACAGCGTCTGAAGAAGGCACGCATGCTTCTGGAGACAACAGAGCTGCCGCTTTCGGAGCTGATTCCGCTTTGCGGATACAACAATATGAACTTTTTTTACCGGAAATTCCGAGAGGCGGAAGGGTGTACGCCGGCTCAGTACCGAAAAGAACACAAACATACCTTATAAATGGTTAATATTTGGATGAAAAAGCGTTATTGAAGGATGGCGCTTTTTTTGTTACTATTTTTATGAAATTTAACGATATCACGGAAAACCGGGGGTAAAAAATATGTTAAAGATAAATGAAATCCGCATGGATTATGAGAAAGAGCAGATTGGAATCACACATGTTCCGGAATTCAGTTGGACATTAGAAAGCGATAAAAGAAATGTCATTCAGGAGGCATATGAGCTGGAGATCGCTGAAGATCCGTCATTTGAGAATAAGATCTATGCAAGCGGAAACTGCAAAAGCGATGCTTCCGCACAGATTCAGCCGGAAGGCGTGAATCTTGCTTCCCAGAAGAAATATTTTGTCCGTGCAAAGGCAAAAGCAGCAGGGGAAGAATCAGACTGGGCAGAGACTTCTTTTGTAACAGGAATCATGGATAACAGTCAGTGGAAGGGTGTATTTGTTTCCGCAGAGGAGGAAGCAGATAAGGACAATTCCAAGGGAACTTATGTAAGAGGGGAATTCACAGTTTCCAAACAGGTGAAAGAAGCATTTGTATCTGTAACTGCACTGGGACTTTATAACTTTTATATCAATGGAAAAAAAGTCGGACACGATGAGCTGACACCAGGCTGGACCTCTTATCGCAAGCATCTCTGCTTCCAGACTTATGAGGTAACCGATTACCTTAAAGAAGGAAAGAACGCAGCCGGTGCGATCCTGGCAGCAGGCTGGTACAAAGGAAAGATGGGCTTCGACGGTCTTGCAAAGAGAAGAAACCATTACGGCGAGAATACCGCACTTCTTTCCCAGATGGTGATCCGCTATACAGATGGAACTGAAGAGACGGTTGTCACAGATGAGAGCTGGAGAGGAGCAGATGCACCGGTTGTATTTGCCGAGATCTACGATGGCGAGATCTACGATGCTGCAAAGGAGATCAAAGGCTGGGCAGAGCCGGATTGCACAGAGGGAACATGGAAGCAGGTCCGCAAGCTGGAGTACGATTTCTACGTGCTTACAGGACAGGGCAGCGGAAAAGTTTCTCTTATGGAAGAGGTGAAGCCGAAAGAAATCTTTACCACACCGGAAGGTGACATCGTTATCGACTTCGGTCAGAACATGAGTGCTCTGATCCAGGTACATGCAGCAGGAAAGAAAGGCGACGTGATCCGCCTGGACTGCTTTGAGGTGCTGGATTCCAAGGGCAATGTATATCTGGATAATTTAAGAGGGGCAAAAGAATCTCTTCAGTATACATTCGGAGAAGACGGAACTATCACGTATCGCCCGTCCTTCACATTTATGGGCTTCCGCTATGCGAAGATCGTTTCCTTCCCGGGAGAGCCGAAGCTTGAGAACTTTACAGCGAATGCGATCCATACCAACATGGAGCGTACCGGATTTATTGAGACATCCAATCCGGATCTGAATCAGCTGGCACATAACATTCTCTGGGGACTGAAGAGCAATTTTGTGGATGTTCCTACAGACTGTCCGCAGAGAGATGAGCGTCTTGGCTGGACTGGTGATGCAGAGATCTTCTGCCGTACAGCATGCTTCCTTGAGAATACATATTCCTTCTATCGGAAATGGCTCCGTGATGTGGAGGCAGACCAGACAGAGGAAGGCGGAGTTGCCCATGTTGTTCCGGATATCATTTCCGGCAATGAGGGAGACAACTGGCTTCTGGAGCAGGGCAGCCACTCCGCAGCAGCCTGGGCGGATGTTGCAATAGTAAATCCATGGACCATGTATCTGACTTTCGGTGATAAAGAGATTCTGAAGATCCAGTATAACAGCATGAAGAACTGGATCAACTTTATGAGAGAATACTCTGTAGATTATATCTGGAACTACAAGCTGCAGTTTGGTGACTGGGTAGCTCTGGATGCAGAAGAGGGAAGCTATTTTGGTGCAACGCCGAATGACCTTACCTGTACTGCATATTTTGCATATTCCACAGGATTGTTTGTGAAGGCAGCAGAGATTCTGGGACGCACAGATGATGTGAAAGAATACTCAGATCTTTACGACAAGATCGTGGATAAATTCCAGAGAACCTTCTATGATGAGAACGGTGAGATGACAGCCCAGACACAGACAGCTCATATCGTGGCTCTGTACTTCGGGCTGGCACCGGAAAAATATAAAGAAAAAACAGTTCAGGGTCTTTTAAGACTTCTGGAGAAAGAGAACGGACATCTTGTAACAGGTTTTGTGGGAACTCCGTATTTCTGCCATGCGTTAAGCCAGAACGGCCATGTAAAAGAAGCCTACGAGCTGCTTCTGAAGGATGATTTCCCGTCATGGCTGTATCAGGTCAAAATGGGTGCTACAACTGTATGGGAGCACTGGGACGGCCTGAAGCCGGACGGAACCATGTGGAGTGCAGACATGAACTCTTTCAATCACTATGCATACGGTTCTATCGGAGAGTGGCTGGTTCGTGTTATGGCTGGCCTTGAGGTGGATGAGAAGAAGCCGGGATACAAGCATGCAGTGATCTATCCGAGAATGGGCGGAGATCTTGATTATGTAAAGGCAGAATACCGTTCTGTATACGGACCGGTCAAGAGCTTCTGGGAAGTAAAACCGGAGGAGACAGTACTTCATGTTTCCGTACCTGCTAACACAACAGCAACCATTTGCCTGGATGGAGCAAAAGAGGTGAAAGCAGCAGACGGCCTTGCATTTGCAGCAGGAAAAGACTGCATGCAGGCGGAAGCTGGCTCCGGAGATTATGAGATTCATTTTGTGAGATAATAAGATAAGGCGGAATAAGGCAGTTTTCCGGGATTCGTAATACGATTCCAGGGAGCTGCCTTTTTTGCTGAGGGCTTTTGGGGTGGAATTTGGCAGATATGTCCGCTATAATAGAAACAAAGTCAAAAACAAAAGAAAAGTCAGAAGGAGTGTGTCAGAGATGATCGATATCGCACATGCAAAACAGGAATTCGAGAAATATCTGGATGAATATGACCGTGAGGATGAACAGATCCGCCTGAAGATCGTACACACCTATGGAGTAGTGAAATATGCAGGTGAGATTGCCAGAAGGATGGATTGTTCCGGGGAAGATGTGGAACTGGCAGAACTGATCGGGCTGCTTCATGATATCGGACGTTTTGAGCAGATCCGTGAATTTCACAGCTTTGAGCCTGGAACAATGAATCATGCAGTGTATGGCGCAGAGCTCCTTTTTGGGGAAAAGAAGCTGATCCGGCGTTTTGTGGAGGATGACCGTTTCGATGAGCTGATCGATGCTGCAATCCGCAGACACAGTGATTTCAGGCTGGAAGGCATCCACGATGCCAGAACACTTTTTCATGCGAAGCTGATCCGGGACGCAGATAAGCTGGATAACTGCCGGGTGAAACTGGAAGAATCCATAGAGGCTATGCTGGGAGCGTCAGCGGAGAAAGCAGGAGAAGGTCTGATCTCTCCGAAGGTGTGGGAGTCCTGCTTAAGAAGAGAATCTGTGGTTTCGGCGGACAGAAGGATTCCTCTGGATTACTGGGTATCTTATCTTGCACAGTATTATGATATTAATTTTCCGGAGACCTGTGAGATCATAGATGAGGAGAATTATATTACCAGAGTTGCAGAGCGTATTACCTACAAGGAACAGGATACCAGGGAAAAGATCCGCATTCTTACAGAAGACCTGAAACGGTATCTGGAAATGCCGGCTGTGTCTGTAAAAGAATAAACAGGCAGAATGAAACGTCGCAGTTTGTTCCCAAAACTTCCTGTGAGTTCGATACAAAAGAAATGGCGAAAAGAGCGGAGAATAGATCTTCCAGTGCTTTTCGTTGGAACTTTTCAGGTGTAAGAAAGGTCATGGCGGGCGCGGTGGCACCCTGTTCCGTGACCGAAACTGATAAAGAAATTGGTTAAAATATGAGAAAGTTGGGGGTTGACTTTGAGTTTGGTTTCGCTTAAAATGTATCAAAGATACGGCGTTGATGAGAATAGTACACAGGGATATGGCACAGAGAGGGATTCCCTCCGGCGTAGCCGGATGGTGGTGTGAGAGTCCTGCCGGGTGAACTGTGGAACCGGCCTCGGAGCTCTGCGTGATTGAAGCGTGGCGTGTTTTTCCGGCGTTAACGGAGTTTGAGAGAGTGCAGGGTGTCCTGTGCTAACTGGGGTGGTACCGCCGAAGTCATTCGGTCCCTTGTGTAGGGATCCGGAGGGCTTATTTTTTTGTCCGTAAAAAGGGACTGTATTTTCAGTGTACGGTTTATGGGACTTGAGTGAGCGTGAAGGATTCTGTTTGTTGCAGATCACAAGAAAAAGGAGATTTATCATGGCAAAAGAAAAGAAATTAGTACAGGCCATTACGTCTATGGATGAGGATTTTGCTCAGTGGTATACAGACGTTGTTAAGAAGGCTGAACTTTGCGGCTATACAAGCGTTAAGGGCTGTATGGCAATCAAACCTGCAGGTTATGCAATCTGGGAGAATATCCAGCATGAGCTTGACCGCAGATTCAAAGAGACTGGTGTAGAGAATGTTTATATGCCGATCTTTATCCCGGAGTCTCTTCTTGACAAAGAGAAGGATCATGTAGAGGGCTTTGCTCCGGAGGTTGCATGGGTGACTCATGGCGGTCTTGATCCGCTTCAGGAGAGACTTTGCGTACGTCCGACTTCTGAGACTCTGTTCTGTGATTTCTATCAGAAAGAGATCCAGTCCCACAGAGATCTTC
>OLPO01002664.1_pt1 | contig 10820 bp, 10 predicted proteins | sample 1672831 | NCBI WGS metagenome assembly OLPO01 (sample SAMEA3136728, study PRJEB25190) | human gut metagenome
CATATTCTTTTTCTGAATTCATATCGTTTTGTTCCATTAAATATATTTTTTACATAATCCGGATGAATTGGTAGTAGTATTGTATACATCATTTTCACCTCATTCCATATTTTGCTTGACTAATAAGCGATGAATCCCTGCTATTTTTTCACTGTTCCACTACAACATAAACCGTTTTTGAACAATCGCAAATATTTTCATAAAACTTTATAAATTTTTTCGACCGAAATGGGTCTTTTGCATGATTATTGTTTAACCCAAGAGCATTATATATCGCAAAACAATGATGTACTGCTTTTGCTCTGGCAACTACTTGATTTTGTGTGTTTTCTTCTTTCTGATAATCTACTTTGTAGATGGATATTGCTTTGCATTTTTTATTATCATCATACCAGATTGCGACATCCGATGCACATCCTTCAGCCGGCAAACAGACATCCAGAAATATATTTGGTTCATTAATGGCAATGATGCCATATTCAGATTGTTCCAGTAGTTCAATTATTTCATTTGTCATTTTTGTTTCCTTTCTACTTCTCCTATTTTTACTTATTATTAGTATGATTGTTTTGGAATTTTTTAATTTTTCTGTGGAAATAGGAATGTTCGGATACCAAGGTGTGAATCCTTAGATATTCAATGACTAGGTAATTTATTTTAGTCAGTATACTGACTTGTTTTATGAGGGATTAAAAGGGAAATTTATCGATTTTGCGGATAAGAATGGATGAAAAAATGGACTATAACTGGGGTCAGATGTATCTCATAGCAGGTAAATGAGGGGGTTCATGGTAGATTCAACATTCCGTTGCCTGCTGCTGAATGCTTCCTAAAAATTTTTTTTCACAGAAAAAGGACTGTATTAATTAATATATTATACTTTCCATGGAAAAAAATTTTTTAGTCAGTATACTGAAATACACTCTCCCGCGGCAATCATATTTTTAGTCAGATTACTGGATAAAAATATTTTTCTCCAAATTGTAGAGGATTGTATTGATGATGGTCAAGGTGTTCAGGTATATTCTGGGGAGGTTTCCCGATACGGAAAACCATAGCTCAGGTAGGTATTTGATGCAAAATCGATATGTTTTTATAGGAATATGATAGGAATTCTATAAGGTCCAATATATATCCTCTAAAGAGGGTAGGTTTCCAAATACCTTCACTTTTATTTGTTTTTAGTCAGATATCTGGTGTTAAAATACATAATCTTTCATACTAAGAATAAAGAGATAAGGAGTAGTCGCAGATTATGATAAATTATTTAATTGATTCGGAAAATATTGGAACAAAATGGATATCATATTTAGACGAAAACATAGAGGAACTAGATAAAGCATTTTTGTTTTACACTGATGCAAGTAAATCCATTTCTTGTAAAGAACTCAGTGTATTATTTAGTTTTATCCATCAACTCGAAACAATACATTGTCAAAATGGTACAGCAAATGCCCTCAATTTTCAATTAGTCTCCTATTTAGGATATTTAATACGAATGGATACAAAATCAACTTATTGTATTTTATCAAAAGACAAGGGGTATGATGTAGTGGTTAATTTTTGGAAAGAAAAAGGAATTCATATTTATCGGTGTGAAAAATTTATAGAAGAATTAGAATTAAAACAGATTCAGGATGTTTCAAAACTTAAGGAGAATTCTCCTGCTACTAATCTTGATTTTGTCAAAAATATTTTACCTGTACCAGTTCCTGCCAAAAAGAAAAATCTTCTCCCTCCTTTGGGAAGTCTACTGTCGTTAAAGAAAAATAATCCTACATTAAAAAGGATCACAGAAATCGTCCAATGTACAGCATCTTCTAACGAAGTAAAAGCACTCTTTCACTCTTCTTTTGGAAAGAAACAGGGGACAAAATATTATCAGAAAATAGAAAAACACTTGAGAAAATATTATAATGAAGTTTAATTAACTATGTTAATTACAATGATAGAATATTTTATAATAAAAATGAATTTTTCATATAACAAAGGAGAAGGAAATGACAGACTCGATCATACGCTTAACCAAAAGCGAGGAAAAAATTATGAAGATGTTTTGGAAACGAAACGGAGAACCATTAACATCATCGGAAGTGGTGGAAGCTTCACCGGACCGTAACTGGAAGGTTTCCTCTGTACATTTGTTGCTTAACAGCTTATTAAATAAAGGCGTGATTGAAGTAAGAGGTTTTAAAAGAACGGCAAAGAATTATGCCAGAACTTTTCAACCATCTCTTTCAAAAATAGAATCAACCTACATTATATTATCATAGAAAAAAAGAACCCATATCATCCGGCATGAGTCCCTTTTCGAATTCGATTATATCTCTGGCATGATATTTTTTGCCAAGTCAATAAGCCATTGTCTTCTGTATTTCGGAGCAGCAACGAGATTTGGAAATCGGTATTCATTTATGACGAACTTTTGCCGATATTCCGTGTCAAACTCACCCTTTGAGTTAACCGAATACAATTCCAGCCAAATTTCTTCCACAACTTCATCATTTACAACCCTTCTTTTATGGTCTAACAATGTATACTTCAGATTAAGGAAATACCCATTATTCTCCACTCTTACATATCCTTTTCTAAAGGAATATGGGGTAAAACGAACATCCTTCCGCTTTATAAGGTATTGATACAACGAACTTTCTTTTTTAACAATCAATCCATAACAAGGACGGGATGTCGAAAAATATAAAAGCATCCAAGGAATATTATATAATGTTGCCCAATAATACATATGTGCTTTCGAAGCTACATACTCTTTAAGCATATGTTCCGCCATATTTTTTGTAACAAGGATACCTAAGTCCGATTCCAAAATAGCCACAGCCAGATCAAAATTATTACGGGTGGAGCGATAAATATCCCTCTCATAATCTGTCATTTTTTCTTTCTTCATATCTCTTGTCACATCATAATGATTACTAGCATAAGGACAAAACTGATATGCCTGCTCATTATGTTTTGCTATAGCTGTATCATGATTATAATGACGCCCATAAGGTTTATCGGTATTTTCCAGCTTTTTATAAATTCCGATGATCTGGATAGGATTATCACAGGCTGGACATACAGCAAAATCTCGTTTACATTGGTCTTTTCCAACAGCACTATACCGTTTATCTTTTTTTGTTTTTGTTAAATAGTTTTCTTTCGTCAGTTCGTACACAGGATATTCTCCTGTATGAAGTTTAAATCTCCTCATCCTCATTATCCGGCACCTCCACTATATCACAAAGCTGTGGATATATTGTCATCATATCTGCCCACCAATCACAAGGAAGTGCCGGTACTTCTCCTTTCTCTTCTGCAAATTTTAAACATTCCAACAAGTCACCTAAACCTATTGTAAACTCGTTTTCTTTGCACTGCAATAAAAAATAGATCTTTTCATCTTCTCGTATATCCCAGTTTTTATAAACATCTCCTGTAGGTGTTGCTAATTCTTTCATTTTTAAATACCTCCTTTACAAGAAAAGGCGGTAAACTACCGCCTTTTCCTTATATTATTACTATTTCACAGGTTTCTTCTTCCGTTTCATTCGGTACGCACCTGATCCGATAAACAGCGTCATTGCCATAACGATTGGCAGGTACATCCACCAATTATAAAAACTTACTCACCAGAAACGAAAAGTTCATGGAATTCGTACAGGTCTTCAGCACCGGTTTCCGTAACTGTATTTCTTCTCTAATATGTAAAATCATATTGTAGAAAAACCTTTTGTAAATAGTATGACAGATTAGAAAAGCTTTCGGACAGAATGATTTTTTGCAATAAAAAAAGAACCCATACCATCCGGCATGAGTCCTTTAAAAAGAATCGAATTCTTTTTCCTTATTTTACTTTCAGTCCTTTGAAAATCTTCACATAAGCCTTCTTCACTTTCTTCGGCACCTTGATAACCATCTTCTTACCAACACCCTTAAACGCTCTCTTACTAGCTGTTTTATTCGTCAACAGAACCGATTTAATGGTTACTGTCTTTAAGCTCTTGCATTTATAGAACGCATTGTTGCTGATCTTCTTTATGTTCGCTCCGATCGTTACCTTACTAAGCTTCTTGCTGCCGTTGAAAGCTTTTGTTCCGATCGATGTTACTTTATAGGTAACACCCTTTACTTTGATCACTGCCGGTATTGTCACGCTCTTTGCATTCTTGTTTGTCCCAACAAGACTTACCTCTGCACCTGCTTTTATAACCTTGTACTGGCAGCCTGCTACGGTGTATTTTGTGCCTGCTTTTGGATAAAACAGCTTCTTTGTAGCAATCACTCTTTTCTTGCCGCATCTGCTGCAGGTATAGGTGATCTGGCCAGCCGCTGTATAGGTAGATTTTCTGGTTACCTTGCCTTTACCCCATGTATGTCCAAGTACATCCGTTTCTTTGCCTGTTTTCAAAAGCTCTCCGCAGTCCTTACAGTAAGTATCCCCGGTATATCCTGCTTTTGTACAGGTAGCAGCCTTTTTATCACGGACTTCCTTGTTCTGGTGTCCTGTTGCTGGGATTTCTTCTGTTTTAGTTTCCCGGCATACCGCACAAGTATACGTTTTGCTTCCTTTTTCAGTACATGTAGGGTCTTTTGATACTACACCATTATCCCATGTATGGTCTGTCTTCTCTATTTTCTTTCCGGTAGAAATCATATTTCCACAGTCAGTACAATAGGTGTCTCCGGTATATCCCTCTTCGATACAGGTTGCTTTTTTTGCCCCCGTACTTCGGTATGCTGATGCCCTGTGGCTTTTATCGTTTCTTTCTTTTCATCCCCACAGTTCTTGCAGACAGAGGTTGTATAACCGTCTTCCGTACAAGTCGCATCCTTATGGTCTTTTACTTTATAATCATGTCCTGTAGCTTCGATATCTTCGGTTTTTGTTGCTTTACATACCTTACAGGTATAAGTGCGGATACCCTTTTCGGTACAGCTAGGTTTTGTTGTTACCTGTCCTTCATCCCATGTATGCTCTAACATAGCGATGGTTTCTGTTCTGGTATCCCCACAGGTCTTACAGGTATATGTCTTTACTCCGGTATGGTCGCAGGAAGCTTCCGTGGTAATCTTGCCATCATCCCAGTTATGCCCTGTAGCGGCAATGTCTTCGGTCTTTGTATAGTTACAGTCTGCTTCTTTACAATGATAGGTCTTAACACCAGTATCCTCACAGGATGGCTTCTTTGTGACCTCTCCCTCATCCAGTGTATGGGTATGGCTCTTTCCACATCCCTCTCTCTGGCAGGTAGCCGTTCCATCACCGTTATCTTTCCAATCGTGTCCGAGTGCCGGACGGGTTTCATCATATACCCATCTTCTGCGTCCACAGTCCGCACAGGTCGCAACAACCATTCCTGCTTTTGTACAGGTAGGGTCTTTCTTCTCACTCTCTTTATCTGAGAAAATGGAGAAGTTATGCTCTTTGGTTTTTCCACAGACCGTACACAGACAAACAGAGGTATTTGTCCCTGTTTTCTTATACGTCCACTTGTGGCCGCCTTTTACAACATCATCGTAAGTATCCCCACAGATAGAACAGGTGTGACGGGTAACACCATCGGTTGTACAGGAAACTTTACTGATCACCTCTGTATTCCACTTATGTTCGTGTGTCTGTCCACATCTCTGACAGGTCACCGTTCCATCGTCATTTTTCTTCCAGTCATGACCGAGTGCTGGATGGTCTTTATCCTCCTGGTCTACGGTATCCTCACAGCGGCTGCAGGCATAATGGTTGATCGCCGGAGTTGTGCAGGTAGCAGGATCGGTACGAACAAGGTGATAATCATGTCCAAGCGATTTCACTGCTACTGTTTTTGTATCTCCGCAGTCGGTACAGGTAAAGAGTTTCTTTCCGGCATCCTTACAGGTTGGCTCCACGCTGTATTTCCCCTCATCCCATGTATGGATATGGGTGGTCTTGCAGCGGATACAGGTCTTGGAGTTTTTATCCGAAGAGGTTCTCCAGTTATGCCCTAATGCTTCACCGGAAGTCTCATCTTTTTTATCATGGCAGCGGGTACACTCTTTATGGACAGTTTTTGGGGTAGTACAGGTTGCATCATCGGTACTGACAGTCTCATATTTATGTCCCAACGCTTTGATTATCGTGGTCTTTGTCTGACCGCAGACGGTACAAGTATATTCTGTTTTTCCTGTATCTGTACAGGTAGCGGCAGTTGTACCAGTTTTCTTCCAGATATGCGTATGGGTCTCGCCACAGCCGTCTCTCTGGCAGGTAGCTGTTCCGTCACCGTTGTCTTTCCAGTCATGCCCGAGGGCGGGAGCGGTTTCTTTCTTAATTTTATAGGAATCAATAGAATTACAATGATCCTCTGCCGGGTCGTTGCTATATCTTGAACAAATAAATTCTGTAATTTCTGGATTTTCACAATCCGCTTCCTGTGTTACTTTATTCTTTACATAATCATGTCCAATAGGAGCAGCTATATATTCGTATTTATAAGCCTTACATTTAGAGCAATAATAACGGTTAGCTGTTGGCAGTGTACATGAAAAATCAGAACTATGATGGTAATTAATATCCAATACCCATGTATGCTCTCCATTGCAAGAGGAATGTTTATTAAGATAACTTATTGGAGATATTTCATCCTCTGTTGGACCTTCTTCATCTTTATACTTTGCTTCACGATAATTACATTTCACATAATCTGAACCCTGTAAAAAAATCGCCTCTCCTGCTCCATATGTTGGATTTATATAATACCACTCTCCATCAATTTTCATTAATCCCCATGCATGATCGTCATCAGAATTACCGCCAACATATAGTGTATCAATTCCCACACAATGCCCTATATAACAGGCTAATTCTGCCATTCCATTGCATACCGCTTTTTTATCAACCATTGCATACATACCGCTCTGGTTGTGTTTGTAATCATAGTCATAAATAACATTTTTATTGATCCACTTACAGACCGCATACGCCTTATCATAATCCGACTTTCCAGCCACATCCATGTCTTTTACGGCATTTTGTACGCCGGTTTCGTATTTTTGGAAGAAATCCTGTGTATTAGAATATACTGCCAAGATATCAAGTTTTCCCTCAAATCCACTACGTGCCTGCTTTACATCTTCAACATATACTTCAAACCTTCTTAAATTTTCGTAGCCACCGGAACGGGAATAGGAAAATGATAAAATTTCATGCTTTGTTACATCATTCCCAAACATCATCCATTGCTTTACCTGAGCAAGAACATCTGTTGAAAGGTCATCCAGATTTTCTTTATCTGTTGAGATAGTAAATGGAATATAAGCATGGAATCTATCTCCTTTCCTATCATCGACTAAATCGACTGCATAACGGGATATGTTTTCAACAGCATCCTTATAAGAACTATATTTTTCTTGTTCAAGATTGTAATCGCACCATAAATCGCCACTTTGGTTTGTATGGGACGATATTTTTGCCGTATCCCACTTTACGATACTCTCATCCGTATCCTTTAGTTCCATTGCATGTGCTTTTGTTGGTAAGATAATACCAATAAACAGTACCAACAATGGAATCAACCATCGTTTTTTCCTCATCCTCATAAATTAATCCTCTTTATTTGTACTTACAATAATAATATACCATAAGCTTTCGTCTAGTCGCCATAAAATAACGACTGCTATCCTCCTTTTAAAAATATTTCCATTCATATATAGTATATCAGAAATCTCGTGTATTCGATTTTTCTGTATAAATATTTTTTTATCTAACTTCTTTAGAGTGTTGGACAGGTCTTATAAAAAAGTTCCACAGAAAAATCGAGGGATTTCAAATTCTGACATACTATATATAAGAAAGTTAGTGCGAATCGGAAGCAACGCAAGAATCCCGGGAGATTCGCACTACAAAAATAAAAAATATTGTTCTTGCTTTTCTAAAAAATAGAAATGGTAAAGATTGCAATACCTAATTTTTGCATAAACTTTCTAAATAAAACAGAGAAATCGCTACCAATTTTATGCGATTTCGCTGTCACATCCCTTGCGGATGCGTGGATTAAAATGCTTTGAGCGTATTGGCCTACATAAATTAGAATGTCACATCCCTTGCGGATGCGTGGATTAAAATGTCAAAACCAATCATTGCAAAAAAACCTTTTTGTCGCATCCTTCGTGGGTGCGTGGATTAAAATACGAGGTAAGTATATCATGGATAACGTAAAAGTACGTCGCACCTCTCACGGGTGTGTGGATTAAAATCGTTGAACTCATTTCAGAAAAAATAATTTCTTCTTTGGGTCGCATCCCTCGCGGATGCGTGGATTAAAATGTGAAAGGAAATGGTAGTATGATGTTGCTCGCCGTAACTCTTTAAAAGTTGATAAAGTCGCACCCTTTATGGTGCGTGGATTAAAATGGATTGGAAATAGGCGGATTTTATGATTTTACTCACATCCTTCGTAGATATGTGAAGCTACTACACTTTACCAAAAATTTTACCGAAGTGTAGTAGCTTCCTAATAACCCCGCAATATAGTTATGTTACAAAAAACTTATACAGAAAAACCAGTCAATCTGAAATTCTGACATACTATATATAGAAGATGATATTCTTTGATGAAGCAGCGAGATGGTTATTTATACTATTTTGCTGCCGCACTTATATAGAGTGCGTGGATTAAAATGTATTACATAAGTACCGCCAGACAGAATCTGCGTCGCATCCCTCATGGATGCGTGGATTAAAACATGCAATATCCTTCACCTCTCACACCCTCTGCAAGTCGCACCCTTCACGGGTGCGTGGATTAAAACGATGTTGCGATTAAACACCCGGATATCTGCGATGTCGCATCCCTCGCGGATGCGTGGATTAAAAAGGCAGTAATCATTAGGTTTCTGCCTACCGCACCTTGTATTGGTGCATAGATTAAAATGTATCCGATGTACAAGAAGTTTATGATGTTATATTGTTGCTTCCCCATAGGTGCATACTCAAAAAAATAGCGTGTGAAGAAATATCGCTCACACGCATTAAGTAACAAGTAAGAATGTGAAAAGTTCCACAGAAAAATCAAGGGATTTCAAATTCTGACATACTATATATAAGAAAGTTAGTGCGAATCGGAAGCAACGCAAGAATCCTGGAAGATTCGCACTATAAAAACAAAAAATATTGTTCTTGCTTTTCTAAAAAATAGAAATGTAAAAAGTTACAATATCAAATTTTTGTACAAACTTTCTAAATAAAACAGTGAAATTGTTACCAATTTTATATGATTTCGCTGTCGCACCCTTCACGGGTGCGTGGATTAAAATGCAAGAAAGGAACGTACATAATGAGAAATGAAGACGGTCGCATCCTCCTCGGATGCGTGGAGATGGCGGATCAAATTGCTTGTGCAGCCGCATCCCTTGTAGATGTGTGGAGCTGCTATACTACCGAAAATCTTACCGAAGTGTAGCAGGTTCCTAATAACACAGCAATACAGGAATGCATGGATTAAAGCGAACGCTATGCCAATAAGAATTTAAAGTATCGTATCCTTTGACTCTGAGGGTGCGTGGATTAAAAAGAGGTACTAAAAAATGCGGGCAGACAACATCTTGTCCTACGATGGTCCGTGGATTAAAATGGTAGGCCAGTTTTGATGCTTGTGGATGAAGATAGTCGCATCCTATATGGGTGTGTGGATTAAAATGATTATATCCAAATCATGAATGACTGCGAATTGCCAGGTCGCATCCCTTGTGGATGCGTGGATTAAAATTGCGTATTGATATAATACTGGTTTAGATAATACGTCGCATCCTGTATGGATGCGCGGATTAAAATATCATTACTGTATTTAATAACTTTGATGCTGCACTTGTGGGTGCGTGGATTAAAATCGTAGACATGCAGTACCCCTTTTTCTATGTCGCATCCCTTGTGGTGTGTGGATTAAAGCAAGTTATCGAAAAAACACCTGAAAAAAATGTCGCACTAAACAACATTAAAACACACCATAAAGGAATATAAGAGCATAGAAAGGAGGATTATGTATGAGTAGAACTTTAACTGTTGCAAAGTATCTAAACGAATTAAATGTTCATAAACATGGATGTAATATGGATGAAATGAAAATGCATAAGATGATGTACTTTTCACAAAGAGAATCACTAATGATTACCGATAATCCTCTATTTGGGGGCGCTTTTGAGGCGTGGAAATTTGGACCTGTCCTTAGAAGTGTACGGGACGAATACAAATCTCACCATATGTTTGAATCCGTTACCGATTCTCTCTCTACAAAAGAAAAAAATTATCACCTCTGTCTTTAACAGATATGACTCATTTAATGCATGGGATTCTAGTACGTTATCTCATGAAGAGTTTTCTTGGAAACAGGCAAGGGAGGGATTGGCTCCAGATGAAAATGGAAACAAAAAATTAAGTTTAAAAGCTATAAAAGTAGACGCAAAACGTGAAATGCTTAGAAGAAAGGACATTATTTTTGCATAATTTACAAACTTAAGTCACAGATTATGTAGTCTGTGACTTTTTTTAAAGGATATCACATGGATTTAATTAGTAAACAAAAGAAATATCTTTCTGAAAATTTAATTGTAGAAAGTCTTAGAATGTACGATTCTAACCAGGAAGATATTAAAGAATTTTTTCAGGCAACACGTGGAAATACAATTTCAGAATATCTCAACACAAAAGCATGGGATGACGATTACAATAATGTTTTTCTTTCTTCTTTTTCTTTAACATTTTTTGTCCTCCGCATCTCCCTCTTTTTAAATATGTTTAAAAATATTTTATCATTCAAAGAAGAATCCATATATTTATAAGAAAAAGCCGG
>OLPO01002666.1_pt1 | contig 10810 bp, 1 predicted proteins | sample 1672831 | NCBI WGS metagenome assembly OLPO01 (sample SAMEA3136728, study PRJEB25190) | human gut metagenome
ACCAACCGCCGTACATGTTGCAGTTGTTCTGCTGGTCACCATACATTTCTCGCTGACTACATCACCGCATCTGGAGCACTTGGCATCAGCAGTGCAATCCGTGCCATCCCATGTGAAATCTACATCGCCATACTTATGTGGAAGGCCTTTTATATAGTAATAATTCGTGCCCTGCCAATTAACTCCATATATCTTTGCTTCGAAATCAAATCCCACATAACCCTTAAAGCCACAGGTTACATTGTCGGTTAAAAGATTTGTGATCGTACCTGTCGATTCAAATGCGGCATCACAACTATCACATTTTAACGATACATCTGCTGTCATGGCATCAATATCAATACCATTTACCGTAAGCTTACCTTTTTTAAATGTATGCACATGTCCCAGCTCACTTCCCAGTGAGAAGAAGGAAACCGTATACGAGAGAGGTGTCTTAACTCCGGTCACGGAAACTGTGAACACATCCCCATCATTGTATCCGGTTATGTCACCCGGTCTGAACACGATGGTTCCACTCTGAATATAGTTAGTACAATTGAAATATCCATCTGCACTGTCCTGGGAGAAATTCCATACCTTTCCGTCACTCTGTCTTGTCAGCGTCACCTTGACATCACTTGCAGTCTCGCTGGATCCGGTAAATACACTCCACGGCATATTCTTGTCAAAATATTCCACAGGCATGTTCTGCGCCGGCCATGAGATGTTCTTGATCGATGAAGTATGGCTCCTGTCAAATGAATGCATGTTGTAATAATTGTCGACCACTCCAAATCCGGTCTTTCCCATGGTAGGATTCAGACACCAGGCTCTATGTCCAACGCTGCTTATATTTCCTTCATCTTCATCGCTCATCCATCCAAAAACTATACATTTGTTCAGCGTCGAAAAGCCCCAGGCTATATTGCTCTCACTGCACCCTTTGTATGCAAGCTGATACAAATCATCACTCATGCCAGAAGGCTGCTTCGGATGATGATCAATAGCTTCATATATCTTGCCTATCAGGGCTCCTGCCTGACACTCCTTATTGAATTCTTCATCAAGTGTTACATCGTAATTAAGTCCGGCTATGTATCTGATATTGTTGAGCATCGCGATACCGCTGTTGAGCGTCGACTCGTCCAGCACACCTGCACTATAAGGCTGTTCGGCCGAATAATTCGTCTTATACACTGTGTCATCTGTGATGAGTGCACCGCTGTCCTTGATATGTTTTATTATTTCCTCCTGTGTATGACTTTCGACTCCCAGTCCACTGGCCGCAGCAAGCGTCGCAGTATCTTCGCTCTCACTGGTCGTCGCACCGTATGCTTTAATAGATGATACCGCCCCAGGCATCGTTCCCATCATCACCAGCGACAGCAGCACAGCCATCGTTTTTCCTAACTTTTTCATATGTCCCTCCTGATCCTGAATATTATAATTCCTGATTTTATAAACTCCTGATTCTATAGTAGCACCCGGTTATGAGCCTTGCAACCATGGAAGTCCCCTAAAGTCGCCATATAACAAAACAGGGCACCATCAAAACCTTTGATGATGCCCTGACAAACGTCTATGAACGTCTGGCTATATGATATTCTATTTCCTCACACCAACGCTCTTCGCACTGCTCCAGTTAGAATAAGATACCACTCCGCCTGATTTTTTGAAGCTTCTGATTCTCACGTAATAAGTCTTCTTCTGTAAGCCGGTGATGGTCTTTGAAAGATTATTATAACCGGTCACACCTACAGCCTTTGCTCCACTGAACTTTGCGTTATCTGCGTACTGGATCTGGTATCCTGTAGCCTTTGAATTCCTGGTGTATGTGATCTTAAGTGATCCCGATGCCAGATTGCTTGTCTGCTTTATCACAGGAGCTGCCATATGATAAGCCGCCTTAGGTGAACTTGCTGTGGAGAAAAGAGTCACATCTCCACTCTTTCTGTATACATAAATCTTATATGCATATCTGTTTCCATTCACCCTGGCCACTTTATCTGTGTATGTTGTAAGTCCGATATCACTTATACGCTTTATACGCTTGTATGCACCGCCATTGACATTTCTATATATGACATAGCCAGTTCCATCAGGCACCTTGTTCCATGTGAGCTTCATTCCGCCATATACATTTGTCACACTTCTAACAGATGTGCTCATAGGATAAATTCTGAAAGAGCCTTTCAGGGTTCCTTCATAGTCACCACGGAATGTCATAGTAACATGTACGATTCCTGATGATATATTATCATCATAGCTCAATATGTACTGGGAGCGAGGTATCTGCTCTCCGTCTGTATCGTATGCAGTGACGCTTGCTGTCTTCTCCGATCCGTCATATAACATTCTGCTGTTGTTTGTCACAACCTTATCTATAGCTGCTATTTTGCCTGTTGGAATTATCTTTCCACACTCAGAGCATCTTCCTGATACCACTCCATCGCTGTGCACACGTGCCTTCTTTGTAACTATGCGCTCATCTGTGAGGCTGTGCGGAAGCATGCTTCCCTTATCTGTGATAGTATCTGCAGCACCGCAGCCATAATCGCAGTGTGCTGTCTTTGTTCCATCCGCTGTGCACGTTGCATCGCCGTTTGATACATAATCTGTGAATACGTGTGGAATCTTCGTTCCTTCATCTGTTACCGTATCTGTAGTACCACAGCCGTAGTCGCAGTGTGCTGTCTTTGTTCCATCCGCTGTGCACGTTGCATCGCCATTTGATACATAGTTTGTATATACGTGTGGAATCATCGTTCCTTCATCTATTACCGTATCTGTAGTACCACAGCCGTAGTCGCAGTATGCTGTTTTTGTGCCATCTGCCGTGCAGGTCGCATCTTCATTTGATACATAGTTTACAAATACGTGCGGAAGCCTGCTTCCCCTATCTGTAACTGTGTCTGTTGCTCCGCAGCCGTAGTCGCAGTGTGCTGTCTTTGTGCCATCTGCCATACACGTTGCATCTTCATTTGATACATAGTTTGTATATACGTGTGGAATCATGCTGCCTTCATCCGTCACTGTATCTGTTGCTCCGCAGCCATAGTCGCAATGTGCTGTCTTTGTTCCATCCGCTGTGCACGTTGCATCACCGTTTGGTACATATTTTGTATATACGTGTGGGATCTTGCTTCCCTTATCTATAACTGTATCTACCGCTCCGCAACCGTAGTCACATTTTGCCGTCTTTGTGCCATTTGCTGTGCAGGTCGCGTCTCCGTTGGACACATACTTTGTATATACGTGTGGGATCTTGCTTCCCTTATCTATAACTGTATCTACCCCTCCGCAGCCGTAGTCACATTTTGCCGTCTTTGTGCCATCCTTTGTGCAGGTTGCATTTTTATCTGAAGTATACTTCGTATATTTATGCGCAAGTTTAGTCCCTGTGTCCGTAACTGTCTTTTTCGTCCCACAGCCGTAATCACACTTTGCTGTCTTTGTGCCATCCTTCGTACAGGTAGCATTTTTATCTGATGTATACTTTGTGAATTTGTGTGCCAGTTTTGCCGCAGCCACTTTCTTTGTAGAAGTATAGCTTCCATATGTCGCTGTATATATAGTCTGTCCCGCAGCCGTACAGGTCGCAGTCGACTTGCTTGTCACCTTGCAGGCCGTCTTGCTTGTCTTCTTGCATCTCGAGCAAAGTCGCGATGCAGTACAGGATGTTCCGCTCCATGCAAATGTCGGTTTTCCATACATATGAGAAAGAGACGTCACCTTAGCTTTTCCTGTACCATTGTATTTCTTGCCATTAAGAACAACTCCAGAATACGAATAACTAACAGTTCCTGTGTAACCGCAGCTCACTCCGCTGGTCGTAATCTTTATACTTGTCGTCGCTTTGTATGACTTGTTGCACTCATTACATTTTCCAGTGACAGTCGCCTTCATGGTGTTGAAGTTTGGGCTTGCTGAAAGTGATAATTTGTGATTATGACTGGCTTCTCCCAGTGAGAAAAACGTAACCGTATATGTGACAGGTTTGTTGACTCCCGTCACATTTACCGTAAATGAATCTCCTGCCCTATATCCGGCAATTCCCTTTGGTCTAAATACAATCGTACCTTTCTGATAATCGTTACTGACGTAGAAATCTCCGTTTGCCTTGCCCTTTGAAAATGACCATGTCTTGCCGTCGCTCTTTCTCTTGAGCGTAACCTTTACCCTGCTTTCCGTCTCATTCTGTCCAGTGAACAGGCTCCATGCATAATCTTTATCAAAATACTCTACTGGCATAGTCTGTGCCGGCCAGGCCACATTCTTTATCGAGCTATTGTTACTCTTATCTATTGCATACATAGACATATATATTCCCGCAACACCAAATCCGGTTTTACCCATAGTAGGATTCAGACACCAACCGCGGTGTCCAACGTATCGTATATTGCTCGAATCACTGTCTTCCATCCAACTATACAGTATGCATGAATTCAATGTGGAACTACCCATTGCTATATTGGAACTGCTGCATCCGGCATACCCCTTTTTGTACAGAGCATCACTCATACCTGACGGTTTTCTTGGATCGTGAGTCAGATCATCAATGAGATAATCCACATATGCTCCCGCCTGACACTGAGCCGTATATGTGCTGTCCAAAGTAACATTGTAATTAAGTCCCGCTATGTATCTTACATTGTTCAATGTGGCAAGAGCCTTCTTCAATGTGGCATCGGAAAGCGCTCCCTCATAGTATGGAGACTTGGTTTTATATGCTTTCTTATAAGTCACTGCATCCGATGGATACGCCCCATTTTTCTTTATCTGGGCTATGATATCACTCTTTGAGTGTTTTGCCACGCCAAGGCCGCTTGCCGCCGCCAGTTCAGCCACAGACTCTTCCTGATCATCCTGATTCTGCGCTTCTGCAACAGGCTCTTCCTGACCTTCCTGGTTCTGTACTTCTGCAGCATACACCTTCTGAACCGGGCCATATGCACCCAGATCCGCACAGACAGTGCTGCCTGCCATGGCAAATGCCATTATCACCGCCAGTGATCTTGCAAATTTTCTCATTTGAAATCCTCCCTTTCTCTGCAGCTAACGCCACTGTATATATCATACAGTGGCGCTAGTTATTTCATATGCGTGCCACTTCATCAGCAACCGACACATTCAGATTTTATTTGCTCACAGTAACACTCTTCGCACTGCTCCAGCTAGAGTAATAAGTCACTCCCTTAACTTTCTTATAACCACGCATTCTTACGTAGTATTTCTTCTTCTGAAGATTTGCGATCGTCTTACTTGTAACCTTGCTGGACGGTATCGTCACGATCTTTGCATTTTTGAACGCATTATTTCCTGAGTACTGTATCTGATATCCAGTAACTGCTGTGTTCTTTTTCCATGTCACAGTCAGTTTCTTTACAGATTTGTTTGCTGCGTTGCTTACACCAACAGGCTTTACGTAATACTGAGCCTTTCCAGCACTTGCAGCCGCACTGCAGGTAACTCCGGATACGGTCTTGTATGCCTGTACCCTGTATGCATATCTCACACCCTGTTTATTTGCCGCTGTATCAATATATGACAGTGTCTTATTTGACTTGATCGTCTTGATAGTAACATACCTGCCATTTCCTTTTTTGCGCTGCATGAGATATCCACCGGCATTAGTTGACTTACTCCAGGTTATCTTGATACCACTTGCTGTGTTCTGAGTCCTTGTTATGGCTGATGCCTTTGGAACTATCTTGAAACTTCTGGATGAAGTTCCAGAATATTCACCCTTAAATGTTATCTTTACAATAACCTTTCCTATGCTCTTAGTGTTAGGATATGTAACTGTGTACTTTGTGGCAGGGATAACTTTGCCACTGGAATCCTTCACCACAACTCCCGGCTTGTGAACCTTATTGTCATACGTATATGCTGCCTGACTAAGTTTCACAGACGAAATCCTTTTTATAACGATCTTGCTTGTGCTCTCACCGCCACACTTTGTACATATGTGAGCCTTATAGCCATCAGCCTTTGAAGTAGCCTTCTTTACAAGAGTCCAGCCTCTTCCAAAGCTGTGTCCTGTGGCCGGTATCTTTGCTGTCACATACTTTCCAAGCTCCGGATCATATCTTCTCTTTGAACCAGCCGCTATGCAAGTCGGCTCTTTTTCAACCTGCCACTCCAGCATACCTGCAGGTGCGATGTAGAATGCACCACCGTCCAGATCTGCTGAAACCTTCAGATAATATACATCGCCCTTTTTTAATTTATTTTTCAGTACGTCTGCAGCATTCTCCCATGAACCACCATCCGCAGGCATCATGAAAGCTTCATCATACTCACAGTCTGTATCATATATTCCGTCCGCAGGGACAACCATCTTATAAATATAATATCTGGCATTACCCGATGTATTCTCTGGCAATTTCTTATATGATGCATTATCTGTGAACTTCAAAGACTCTATATCGTCTTTATTGCTGTACGTAATCTTATATGTATCTGTGATTCCCGCAACATCAGCCTCTACAAATATTTCACCACTTTCAAGCAATCCAATACTGTACTCTATTCTTCTTCCATTTGACAGCTTATTTGCCCCGGAGACAGTCTCTGTCGTTCCGTCAGCATATGTCACTTTTAATTCTACTGAATTATCGCCAAATATATCTTCAAATTCCTTATATATCTGACCCTTATATCCTGTGATCTCCACATCGGCTATGCTGCTCGGTCTGCGGATTGTAATCTTGTAATCTGCCCCTGTTGCCACGTCAATCTTATATGTTACTCCCGCTCTCAGGCGATAGGATGAAGATTCCGCTTTAACACTATTTCCATCCTCATCTGTTACACTTACCTCACCCGTACTGTGTTTTGAATCAATATCAACAATATAATTTCCTGTGATCGCAGGTTTGAACACAAATGAAAACATGTCATCCTCTGAAGATGCAGTGTCAAATGTCTCACCCTCGACAAGTTCCTTTACCTCAATATGAATCTCCTCGACATCAATCCTGATGGCAGGAATGTAATTCCATACAGTTGAGTTTTTATTTAAATATCTAAATTCAACTACAGCCTGTCTATCGCCATCTGTCTCCTCAATACTGTACGCGCTCTGAATTGTATTGTCATATTTGTCATAGTATCCTCGAGATGTGGAACTGTAATCCTTTATTTCATAGCTGTCATCACCGTATTCCACTGTAAACTGACCTGATACTATCATAGATCCGTCATCAGCATATATCGCACGGAAATCATCAGAGTATAACTTTATCCCCGTTATCGCCTCATACTTTACCTTGGAAAGCAACACGCTGAATGTTGATACAGGACTGTTTTCACTATACAATTTGACTTTGAATGTATACTTAACACCCTTCTCAAGTTTCGATATGAGTGCAAAGTTTTCATCATCACCGCTGTCGTCATCAGATGCAATACACTCATCATTCTTATACAATTCTGCATAAGTATCGTCACTTCCATAACTCTGTATTTTATATTCTCCCGTCTCCTCCGGAGTAAATGTAAGTTCTGCATAATCTTTTCCAGAAAGTGTCAGCTCCTTGCTCTCATCCAGACCAAATTTTTCCTGTATATGTACTGTGTCCTTAGTGTTTACCTGTACCGTGACAGATTCGCCAGCATCAGGTTCTGTGACGATGTAATATGGCTCTCCCTTTTTTACAGATTTTACATATCCCTTTTCACAGAAATACGACAAATGGCCATCTCCGTCAAGCGTATATACGTCTGCTTTAATAGTACTGTTGAAAATAACATCCTGATCCTTTTCCGGAGTAAACTTGTACACTCTTGTACACTTTTTATCCAACTTATTTGCATCTGTGAATTGCTCACCAAACTTCAATTCCTGCACTATGAATGCATTGATCTTCTTTACTGATATCTTTGTACCTTTTACCTGACAGGAATCTGACATATTAAGAGTCTTTGCAACAACTGTGTATTCACCTTCATCGTTTAGCAATCTGTTAAAATCTCCATATACTTGTCCTTCTGCATCAAGCAAACACAAGGACAAGCTGTCAGTAGTACCATGCACCACTTTCTTAGCGCCATCTGCATATGTAATAGTCGTTGTCACATCACTATAATCTACATGATCATACTCACACAGATACTCATCCTTATCGACTTCAGTATCAATCGACACAACCTCTGGAATAGCAGATGCAGTAACCTTGGTAATTTCCGCATCTCCTCCCGGAACAAAATACAGATATATCACATCAGTATCCAGCTCAACTATATCCGAATAAGTATATGGATTGGCATAAGAAGGTTTTGGATTCAATCGTTTTCCATCTGCGTCATATACTTCAAGATTGGCCAGCAGTGCATTTGCCTTAAATGACAGACACCTCACTCCCTCAGGAACACTTGCCTTGTACATATATGTGGTCTGTGCCTGATTCAGATATAAAGGCTTTGATATATCCCACTCACCATCATACGCATCTGTCACATCCCATACTTCAAATGGTATCTCAATCGGTGCGACATCCGCATAGACATTGCCATGTCTTGACACAAGCTCAAGTACAGTCTTGTATTTCCCTTTTGACAGATATGTGTTATATGCACCATCAGACAGATCGCACTCCACATATTCTGAAGTATCTTCATCATATCTAAACAGCGATGTCTTTACAGTGTTATTCCATGAATCCACTGCATCATTCGTATGTAAATTCGTGTATTTTTCCGTGCCTCCATCGTAGGTTATGTAACAGCCTGACTCTGTCTGCTCTCTGAGCACTCTGCCATATACCGCACCTGACATATAGATATATCTGGAATATATACCGTTCTCATCAAGTTTCCAGCTAACTGGCAGCTTGTACTCACCAGCCTTACTAAGTTGAACATTCATAGTCCATGAATAAACGTTATTTCCCCATTTGTCATATGTTCCGCTTGCTGTGTCTATATAATAAGTAATTCCTTTTTCCAGAAACTTACTGTTTTCTCCTATAGCATCATGGATCAGCTTATATTCTCCATCTGATGTATCTTCGTGATAAATCTCCAATCTCACATCAGTACCGAAATCGTATACACCTGTCACATCAGGAGTAAATTCGTAAATTGCATGTGCTTTTTTCTCTGTATCGATCGCATTTGCTCCTGTATGCAGAGTTCCCTTTGCCACATCGCTTATCTTACATACCTCTATATCATATCCACTCGTTATTCCACTATCTGTATATACCTTCACATAAGCTTGTCCAATTGGCAGCTCATATGCCGGATATGATGTCTCACCGACATTGTATGATACATAAATTTTCTCTCCGTATCTCGTATTTACGTCTCCATACCCCAGAACATTCGACTCAGTTTCCCCATTGCTGTATGTCACCTTTATTCTGGCATCTTTTGCAAAACCCCTGTCGATACTATATATAAATTTTGTATATGCTGGAACTTTCTCAATTTCAATGGAACTGATACATGGTTTTATACTGAGATCCACCGTCCAGTCATATATATCTTTGCCATCATCATCTGTAAGCTCCTTACAAAACATTACGTAATAAGTTGTACCTTTTTTTAATACAGCATTGCTTTGTACCTGAATCGCTCCTCCATCCGCTATTCTGTATATAGAAGCATCCGCTACAGGACTCATACTGACACGTCCATCATATGGCATATCAAGTTTGTATATATTGTTACTATAAGTTTCTGAATTATAGGCGCTATGAATCTTGTTTGTTCCAGCAGACAACTTTGGGAAATCCATATCTGCAATTGAAACAATCTGAATCTCCTGGCTTCCCACCTTATTCCAGGTCTCTCCGTCTTCACTTGCAGCTACAGACAATGTATATGTGCCTGCCGAAGATGGCAATACCCCTTCATACTCTTGAGAATTCCAATCGGATCCTTCAGAAGCTATATACAGTTTATACTGCTTGCCATACCTGTCCTCCAAGTCATAGTAAGACCTGCGGTCAAGCATCTCCACTCTGCCATTCTCAAGTGTCACAGACACCTTCATATAATCCATGACATTCGTTTCGAACTGCATTGGAAAATCTGTCCGTGACATTACAAATTCTGCACTGACAGGAGCTGAATATATCTGGGCTAAAACCTGTAAATTATAGATATCGTCTTCGTTATCATAATACTCGTCTACTGACAGACCGATATAATATGTCTGTCCCTTAGTAAGGGAGTATGTTTTCTTTTCACTATCATTCACAGACACCTCTGAATAATCAGATGCATATACCATAATTTTACTGCATCCTTCTTCAATACCGGAAAAAATATAATCCCCTGTCTCAGATGGCGTAAATTTATAATACTCCGGAATTTCATAGTAGGCATTCAAAGTCCTGATCTCAGTTTCACTTACAGTCTGTTTATCCGCAAAATACTCATCAGGACTTTGAACATAGATATCATACGATGCCCATATCTTCGTACCTGCTACAGGCTCAACCCCTGCATCATCATTTGCGTCCATAATCTCTACTGTATATTTTCCAGCCTCAAGTGACTGCGCATAACGGTATCTCTGCATTACTCCATCGTCAGCGTATGCGTAATTTCCATCTTCATCCTTAATCCACACAGAATATTCAAACCCATTGGAGTCAAAAGTTTCATTTCCTGTAATTGTAAATTCTTCTGAACTTCCATCGGTTTCTTTAGACTTAAAGCAGAAATAATCATAAAATGGATAGTATGCACCCGCAAGGAACCTTGTATAAGGCTCAGATATATTTATTTCTTCAGGCTGCTTTACCTTCTCCACTACTATATCGAATGATCCTTTCACGCTGCCATAATAGAATCCAGTTTCCAATATATAAGTCTT
>OLPO01002669.1_pt1 | contig 10807 bp, 5 predicted proteins | sample 1672831 | NCBI WGS metagenome assembly OLPO01 (sample SAMEA3136728, study PRJEB25190) | human gut metagenome
CGTTCTCGAGCGGGTCGAACGCGGTGATGTTCATGGCGTAGGCGACGATAGCGCCTGCAGCGGAACCGCGGCCGGGGCCGACACCGATGCCGTTGTCCTTTGCCCATTGGACGTACTCCGCGACGATCAGGAAGTACGCGGCAAAGCCCTTGTCGCAGATTACCTTGTATTCGTATTCGAAACGGTCCTTGATGTTGACGCCGTTGATCTCGCGCGTCGCCCAATCCTCGCCGTAGTGCTGGCGCAGGCCCTTCTCGCACTCGCGACGGAACTGGCTCTCGTGCGTCTCGCCGGGGTCGAGCAGCGGGAAGCGCGGCAGGATGATGGAGTCCCAGTCCAGCTCAACGTAGCACTTGTCGGCGATCTCGAGCGTGTTGTCGCAGGCCTCGGGGCAATACGGGAACATTGCCCGCATCTCCTCCTCGGTCTTCATGTAGAACTCCGAGCCGGTCATGCGCATGCGGTTGGGGTCGTCGACCTTGGCGTTCATGCCGATGCACATGATGACGTCCTGCACCGGCGCGTCCTCGCGGCGCAGATAGTGGAAGTCGTTAGTGGCGATGACCTTGACGCCCACCTGTTTGGCGATGTCGATGAGCGTGCGATCCATCTGCTCGTCGGTCAGGCCGTTATCGGTGGTAATGCCGTGTTCCTGGATCTCGATATAAAAGTCGCCGGGGTCGAAGGTGTCGCGGAAGGTCTCGGCCCATTTGATGGCGCCTTCCATGTCGCCGCGGTCGATGTATTTGGGGATGATGCCCGCAATGCAGGCGCTCGTGCAGATCATGCCCTTGGCATGGCGGCGCAGGTTGTCGAGCGTCACGCGCGGCTTGTAGTAAAAGCCCTGCACGGCGGCCTCGGAGACCGTCTGCATCAGGTTGACGTAGCCCTCCTGGTCCTTGGCCAGAAGGATCATGTGGTAGAGCTCGGGCTTGTGGTCGCGGGCGAGCGTCTCGTCCGGCGTAAAGTAGACCTCGCACCCAAAGATGGGTTTGATGACCAGGGGCGGCTTGAGCTCGTCGATGTTGCCCTTCTCGTCCCACATGGCCATGTCCTTCACATACTGGGCATGCTCGCGCGGGTTTTCCTCGGGATCGGGCTCCACCAGCTCGTCGCGGCGGTCCTTTTCCAAGAAGGCCTTGTCGTGGCTCCACGTCTTGTACTCGGGCGTGTTGTGGTTGACGGCGTCGCAGGCCAGCGCCAGGTCGGGCACGCCATACATGTAGCCGTGGTCGGTAATGGCCACGGCGGGCATACCCAGCTCAACGGCACGGTTGACCATATCCTGGATACGGGTTGCGCCGTCGAGCATGGAGAAAACAGTGTGATTGTGCAGATGGACGAATGCCATGTAATGAGCTCCGATGCGGGTTCGTGATCTTAGGGTTACGATTCTACCGCACAGCGCGGACGGCACCCGAACCTAGCCCAAACCCACACGGCTCCTCTTGCAGTTGCGGTGAAATGCGGACTGTTTGGCGGCTTTTTTGACCAAAACAGTCCGTATTCCACCGCAAGTTATCTGAGGACTAGAGATTGTAGGTGACTACTTGGGGCTCGGCGGGTTCGACGAAGAGGGTTGGATCGGCCTGTTCCACGCGGACGAACTTGACGGTCACGGCCTCAAAGCCCGCCTTGTGCAGAACATCAGCGTAGACGCGCGCCTGCAGGGCGTGCTTCTCCTGCAGCTGTTCCGGCGTCTCGTCCGGCGTGCCGCCCGTCTTGTAGTCGATGACCAGCGCGCATGACGAATCCGCCGGGTTCGTCGCCAAAGCGTCGATGGCGCCCTCGGCATAAGCGCCGTAGCGAGCGATGTCCTCGTCCTCGCAGCCCAATGAAAAGAACGGCACCTCGGCGCGAACGCACGGCCACGCGAGCAGGTCGGCACGAACAGCCGACTTGAGCCAGCGGTCCAGGGCAACGTCGAAGCGTTCGCGCTGCTCCGGCGTCAGGCACCACAGGCGCGCCAGCGCATCGGCGCGCTCGGCGGGCAGCGCATCGGCACCCATCTCGATGAGCCACTGGCAGGCGACATGGAACGCCGAGCCCAGCGCCATGGGGTTGCCGGCGGGCTCAACGGCGGCCACGTCTGCATCCGTCATCTCCGAGCCATCCGACTCCGCATCATCGCCGGCCTCGTCCATGGGCACGTGTGCCTCGGCGGCACGATCTTCCGTCTCGGCATGGAGCGCCGTGGCGATTGACGAGTAGCTATACGAATCACGCATCGGATACGGACAGATGCCCATGCGCACGCCCACTGCCTGGGGATACACAAGCTCAAACGAATCGGGCTTGGGGTCGGCAGGGCCGGGAACAGCGGCACGGGCATCTGCACCGGCGCCCTCCGGCTCCGCATCACCGCGGACAAGCCTGCCCTCGGCATCCAGCGAAGCGTTAGCCTCAAACGCCTGCTCGCCAAACGTAAAGTCCGCCAGCGAGATGAGCTCGTAGTCGCCCGGCTGGGAGTTGTCGAACACCAGGCGGTCGGCATCGAGCTGCGGCATGCCCAGAGCGTCGGTCGGCAAAATACGGCGCAGCACGTCGTAGGTCAGATCGGTCTCGACGTCGAAGGCCGGCGCACACAGCTTGCCACGGCTCACGCCGGCATCCATCGCCAAGATCACCAGCTCGCGCGCACGCGTCATGGCAACATAGAGCAAGCGGGCCCGCTCCTCGAGCGAAAGCCGCAGGTCGTCGTTGCGCAGGCGAGCAAATGCCTCGGCGGGAGAACCCGTCGCACAGACGTCCTCCATGAGCTCCGGCGGCAACCATAGCGATGCGCCCTTACCCTTAAACGCATGCTCAAACTGCTTTTTGACGTCGTCGCCCTTCACAAAGGTTCCGTCGGCGAGCTTAACGCCGTCGAAGCGTGCCGGCAATGCCACGACCTGCGCTCCGCCCTCGACGCGACCCATCTGTGCCGCACCCGAGGACTTACGCACGCCAAAGCACTCGGCGACCGCCACGACCGGATATTCCAGACCCTTGGAGGCGTGCACCGTCATGATGCGCACCGCCCCGTCGCCCTCCTCGTTGAGGGCACCCGGAGCTTCCTTGCCCGCCAAGAAGCGGTCGAAGGCCAGCGCGATGGAACGCGGCGAGTTGCCGAACTCGGCCTCCGCCTCGGCCACGGCGTCGAGCGCCTTGAGCACGTTGGCGGCAATGGCCTTGCCCTCGGGACCACGCTGTGCCAGACGCACAAACCAGCCGGAGGCGTTGACCACGTCGCGCGCAATGGCGGCGAACGAATCACGGCCCACGCGACGAAGCGCATACCGCAGCACCTCGCGGGCGCGCGTCACGAGCGGCAAGTCTTGCAAACCCGGCACGTCGAAATCACTCATGATGCCCACGTCGATATTCCGGCGCGAGGTCTCCCCCGTCTCGCTATCGAGCTTGGTCGCCAGCGCCAGGAACTCCTGGGCGCCGAGCGCAAACATCGGCGAGGCGAGCAGCGGCATAAGGCCCTGCGCCGTATCGGCCGGATTGGCGAGCGCACAAACCAGGGCGCGCACCGTCTGCACCTCGGCTGCTTGGGCAAAGACCGAGCCGCCCGCGATGACGCAATCGAGCCCTTGGTCGCGGAAGGCTTGCGCATAGACATCGGCGTTGGTCATGCGGCCCAGCAGCAGCACCATGCCGCCCTGGGGCTGGCCGGCATCGGCAAGCGCGCGGAACCGCTCCGCGATCGCGCGGGCCTTGGCCTGCGTGCGCTCCTGCGTGCTGCCGCCGGCAACAAAGAGGGCCTGGCGACGCGAGGCGTCTGCCACCAGCGTGTCCTTGCGGCCGTCGCTCGCCTCAAGATCCAAAAAGCCCTGCATCAGGCCGCCGTCATCGCCGTCGAAGACGCGTGCCACGTAACGCAGCACCTCGTCATGGCTGCGGAAGTTGCGCACGAGCTTGACGAGCTCGCCGGCAGGGGCGTCGGCCACGGCAGTCGCCTCGGGCGCGGCAGACGAGCCCACCTTGCGCTCCTGGCGACGGAACACCTCGACCTCGGCGCCGCGGAAGCGATAGATGGACTGTTGCGCATCGCCCACGGTGCACAGCGCGCGCTCCCCCGCACCCGTCAGGTAACGGATCAGATCGACCTGCATCTGGTCGGTATCCTGGAACTCGTCGATCATGACCATCTTAAAGCGGCCCTCGTACGCAGCACGGATGGCAGGGTAATCGCGCAGGGCCTCGTAGGCCATACGCAGCAGGTCGTTGTTATCGAGGGCGGACTGGGCAGCCTTCAGCGCGCGATACTCGGCCTCGACGGAACGGGCCAGGCCCACCAGCGCATCGAGCGCCGGGCCGCCGCAGGCAAGCACGATATTGACAAACGCATCGGCGGCCTCGGCCTTGAGCAGCTCGACCTGCTCCTTAGGGAATGCCTTGCTCGCGCGCGGCATGGTGCATGACATCATGAGTCGCGCCGCATCGACCATGGTCTTGTCGCTCGCCTCGAACGCGTCGATGGCATCGAGCGCCGCCTGTGCCTTCTCGGTCGAGGCCTTGCTTGCGCCCAGCGCCGCGCGATAGGCATCGGCGAGTGCCGAGGTATCGGCCTGGCCGCGCGCCACGCGCACGTCGTCCATACCGCCCGGCAACTGGCTCGACAGCTCCAGCAGGTCGCGCACCAGGCCCTTGATGGTCGTGCCTGCGCCAAAGGAACCGCCCTCACCCGCCATGGGATACCAGGCGTAGAGGGCCTTGAGCGATGCCGCGAGCTCGGGGGCGGCATCGGGTGCCGTCGCGCGACCCAGCACATGCTCAACAGCCTGATCCATGAGCTCGTCGGTATCGGTGAGCACCGTGAACTCGGGGTCGATGCCCAGCTCCAGCGCGTGCGCGCGCAGGATACGCGAGCACATGCCGTGAATGGTCGAGATCCACGCGTCGTCGACGGTCAATGCTTCCTCGTCCATGCCCTCGTCGATAAGCGCACGGCGCACGCGGTCGCGAATCTCGGCCGCGGCATCCTTGGTAAAGGTGATGGCGAGCACCTGGTCCAGATGCTCGACGAACGGACCGGATTCGGGCGAGAGCGCGTAGACGATGCGGCGCGTGAGGGTAAAGGTCTTGCCCGAACCGGCGCCCGCCGAGACAAACAGCGGACGGTCGAGCGTCTTGACGATCTGCAGCTGTTGCGGCATCAAGGTCGAAAGATCCATGGTCTACACATCCCTCCTTACAAACGTACCTTCGTGGTTATACGAGCAGCGGCCATGCGCGGCCTGCGTCGACGCCGGGTCGGCAGCAGCGACATTGCCCGCCTCGAGTTCGCGCAAGCGCTCGGCGATGCCGGCCTCCACGCGATCGAGCAGCGCATCGAAGTCCATGTTGCCGCCCTCACCGGGAAAGCCCTTCTTAAGCCCCGGGATGCGGCCGTCGCCACGCTCCTCCTCGAGCAGTTCGGCACTCGCGGCGCCTCGCAGCGCCGGTTTGCCGCCCTTGGTCGAAAAATAGAGCGCCGCACGGGTATCCAGATCCAGCGCCCGGCGCATGGCCTGCGCATAGATAAGCGTCTGGGTATGGGGCGGCAGCCACCGCGGATCGTCGATGGGCGCCGTGCCCGATTCCTCGTCGCGCACCGTGGGGTCGGCGAGTTTAAACTCCTCAACGCCCGTGCGATGCTTGTAGTCGATCACGACGGCGCGGTTCTCGGCATCCACGTCCACACGGTCGATGCGCCCACCGAGCGGCCAGCCGGCATACTCAACGTTAAGATCGTTAAAGGCAAACTCCAGGTAGCGCGGAGCAAAAGGCGTCAGCGCCTCGGCTTCATAGGCAAGCACACCCTCCAGCTGCGGCAGAATCTCGGCCACCTGGCGCTCCTCTACCGGAGAGAGCGGCACGAGCGGGCCCTCGTTGCCACGCTTGGAGGCATGCTCGACCAAGGTCTCGTCAAAGACCTCGCGCAGCAGCTCCTGAGCACGCGGCAGGTTCTCGGGTGTCACGCGTTCCATGCCCTCCTGGGGCAGACGGGCGTGCAGGTGTTCCAGCACGTCGTGGACAAAGTTGCCCTTCTCCATATTGCCAAAGCCGGCGTCGATCGACTGGGGTTTCACGCGGTACGAGACGAACCAGCATAGCGGGCAGGTCGAATAGGCCTCGATCTGCGAGGCAGACGTCAGGCGCGGCACCAGCGGCGCATCCTCGCCCTCGCCATCGCGACGGCGCAGGACCAGATACGGAATGGCTTCATCGCTCAGATGCTGAGGAGCTTCGCAGGTCACGCGCTCGCGCCTAAGACCTTCGCCTGCCGCGGGATCAAAATCGGCGACGATACCGCCCTCGCCCACGCACGCAACCTTGACGGCGCCAGCGGCCTCGGCATGCGCCCGTAGCTCGGTCCATACGGCTGCCGGGTAGCACTCGCGCGCCTGGCGATCGTGCGTCACGCGGGCGAGCGCGACCGGACCGCTCGCCGCCTGCATTGCACGGCCAAAGCGCACGCGCAGCAGAGCGGCGGGCTCCAAAGACACGCCGTCGCGGCGCAGCTCGGCCGTCAACGTGGCAAGCGGGCCCTCTTCGTGCGAAAGCGGGTAGCTGTCCAGGTCGACATCGGCAAACAGCACGGCATCGTAGTCGCCGGGACGCAGGACCGACGCATCGGCAAGCGACGCGAAGCGTACTTGCGCCCGTGGCGTGCGATCGACCTCGTAGGTCGCGTAATCGTAAGCGGTACTGCGCTTGTCCACCTTAGTTCGAACGCCGTCGAGAACCGGTACGGTCGCGGCCTGCGACACGTCGAGCGCGCGAGCATCGTTCATAAGGATGTCGATGGCATGGCGCAGCAGAGCCGTCTCTGCCTGGCGACGGGCCTGGCCGTCAAGGCCGCCTAGAGCGCGATCGGGCAGTGCCTCGGCAACGGCGAGCATGGCCTTGAGCGCCGTCACGGGTTTGTCGCGCCACAGCGCCTGAAACACGTCCGAGACCACGCATGGCACGTTCTTAAACCAGTTTTCTTCGCTGGCGGCCTTGCGGGCGCCCCTCACCTGGCCCTGCACGCTCTGCAGCAGGCTCTTGACGCCCGCCGTGGTCTTGCTGCGCGACAGGCGCACGTTCTTGTCGAAGCCGCGGGCGCTCGCGACGTCGGCACCCGAAAGCGGGCTATAAATCCAGTCGGTAAGCTCCGGGGCGGGCCACCACTCGGTCTTGGAGGCGGTGCCCTCGTCGGCGGCCTTCATGCGCTCGATCAGATTGGCGAGCGCCGTGAACTGCCTGCCCGCGATGGATTGGGAAAACGCCGTGAACTCGGTTGTCTCGGCCGCAATGTGACGCGCCGCCAAACGAGCAGCGAGTTCGCCAAACAGCTGGGGCGCCCGGGCGGAAACCACGAGCACGCGCGCGGGGTCGGCGTTCGTCGCGGCGCCGTCGCGCGACACGGACTTCTCACATGCCGCGACCAGGTTCTCGAGAGCATCCACATAAGCGCGGGCGCGGGCATGGGGGCCGGCCACCTCTATAAAAATAGGCTGAGCAGCAGGCGCAGAAGCGGTCTCGGACGCGCCGGCGTCCTCCCCCAACGGGGCGGCCTCAAACAGCACACCGCGGGCATCAAAGGCGGCAGCCAGGTCCTCGCGCATCGCCGCTTGCTCGCAAGCGAGCAGCACGACAACCTCTCCCCCACTGCTCGCCACGGCCGACAACAGCTCGAGCAGGCTATGCGTAAACGACGTGACACCACGCACACAGACAGCGCGGGCGCACCCCGGCAGGTTGTTCGCCAGGGCTTCTGCCATCATATCGGCGGCTTCGCAGGGCTCGACCATGTCTCGACGGTCCAAGCCGCTCGCATAGGCGCTCAACAGCTCGAACACGCGGGCCTCGGCGTCGCTTTTGGGCTCGGGCCGAGCGGCGGCATCGCGGCAGCGTTCGTCGCCCGTCCCCGCCACGCCCGGCAACACGTCGCGGGCCATACGCGCAAGCATGCGCACCGTGCCTTGGCTGCGCGAGAGCGGCTGCAGAGCAGCGTCGTCGCGGCGGTCGATCATGTCCGAGAACAGCATCTGGCGCTGAAGGTTATCCACAAAGCTGCGGCCATCGCCCATAAGCTCCCACAGCGAGCGGAGCCACGACGAAGGCGTCTTGTAGTCGATACCCAGCGAAACCCCAGCTTCTGCCGCATCATGACGGCACAGGTCGAGCTCGGCAAATGTTGGCGCCAGCAACACGGCGCGCCCGTGGCGGGCAACCAGGTCGGCCAGCAGCGCCGACTCGGCACCGCTCAAATCCGTGCCGGCATTAGTGGTATAGATTCGAACAGGCATGGTCCTCCACTCAAACTGTTCGCAATATTCAACGCATCTATCCTACCCGCCCGCACGGACAACATGGCGCCACACCAACATGTTTTGGTGCATCGGAGTCAGGCTACTTTGCACCAGATCCCCTCGATGATCCGTTTTCCTGCGTCCCCAAGGGATCAATTTCGACACACAAAAACCGCCCCCGAAGGGGCGGCTCCAGCTGATTCGTTTGTTGCCGTTGGCCTACTCGCCATCCTCCAGCTTGATGAGAATCTTGCGATAGCCACCGTACTCGCCGTTGAGCGCCTTGGAAACACGACTCACCGTGGTGGACGAAGCACCCGTGCGGGCCTGAACCTCAACATAGGGCTCGCCCTCGTCCAGATAACGCGCGACCTGCAAGCGTTGCGAAAGATCGCAAATCTCGCGCGGCGTGCAGATATCGGTTAAAAACGCCTGGATATCCTTCTCGTCATCCAAAAGACTAAATGCGTGGACCAGCTGCTTGACATCAGGCTTGTCAAACATGTTCTCGATGTTCATCGATCACCGCCAAACCCGCCAAAAGGCATCGAAGTTGATACTGACATCGGGCATCGTTCACCCGTAATATGCAATAAAACTATGCATGGGCCATTTGCCCGTAGCAGTGTAGCACACCACCAAACTAAAGCGACAAGACTCTCTGCCAGCGGCACGTTTTTTAGGACGAACGCCGTTTTGAAACCGAATGCGCACGCAAGCTCCACGAATATCTGAGACAATGGGCGGCCGAACAAGGCGGCACACCCGCTCGGCCGTCCAAGCTGCCGCAGCAAGCCGTTTCAAGCGATACCAACACACCCTGCGCAAGAAAGGATTCACACCATGCGCTTTATGCTTAACTGGCTCTTTACCTCGATCGCCATCGCGATTGCCACGTTCCTCGTTCCCGGCATCCAGCCCTTCGGTTTAGCCGAGGCCTGGGTCTGCTTCGCCTTCGTGGGACTGTTCCTGAACATCGTCGATTCGTTCGTCAAGCCGTTCCTGACGGTCATCTCGCTGCCGCTCACGATCATTACGCTGGGCATTTTCCAGCTTGTCGTCAACAGCTTTATGCTCGAGCTCGCGAGTTACCTGTCGGTCAACCTGCTGGGCGTCGGCATCTCCATCGCAAGCTTTGGCTCGGCCTTTATGGGCAGCATCCTGGTGTCCATCATGCGCAGCATTCTCGACAGCATCGCCAAGGACTAAAACGGCCATTCCGGCCGTGCCCGTCTCAACACCCCAAAACGAAGGCCGCCCATCGCAAAAATGGGCGGCCTTCTTATTTGCCAAGTCTCAAAGGACGAGAGAATCTACCATTTCTACCCGTCCCCACATGGCGGGTGTGGGTTAGATGACGTAGTCGTAGCCATGGTTGGGAGCGACAAGCTGATCGAGCGTCACACCGTCGAGGTAGTCGTTGATGAGCTTGTCCAGGTTCTTCCACACGTCGAGCGTGGGGCACTCTTCCGAGCGCGAGCAGCCCTTGCAGTCGCCATCCAGGCAGGCGACCGGCGCCAGACTACCCTCGGTCAGGCGCAGGATCTCGCCCACCGTGTACTGCTCGGGCGGGCGCGTGAGCACGTAGCCGCCGCCCTTGCCACGCATGCCCGAAAGCATGTTGGCGCGCACGAGCGTAGCCAAGATGTTCTCGAGATATTTCTCGGAAATCCCCTGTCGTGCCGCGATCTCTTTGAGCGGGATGCGACCGGCCGCCTGGTGCTCGGCCAGATCGACCATAACGCGCAGGGCATATCTGCCCTTAGTAGAAACCAACATATATAGTGCTGCCTTTCGGTCATTTAGTCCGTAGAAATTCTAGCCGAAAAATTGGTTTTGAAAATACCCGTTCCGGTCAAGATGGTTAATCGACTCGTAATAATCTTCTATTTCCTATTGCATTACTAGGCTTTAGTATCTAGTATGCTTCCCAACAGCTAAACGAACAACCTATAGGGTTTATGGGTTTAGCTGCTACACGCACCGTGAAACCACACGGCAACCAGCAACTTGAACACTTTGGAGGTTCACCATGAGCAAGGTTTACACGTCTATCGATCAGCTTATCGGCCACACCCCGCTCCTGGAGCTCACTCACTTTGAGGCCGACGAGGACCTCAAGGCTCGTGTGCTCGTCAAACTCGAATACTTCAACCCCGCAGGTTCCGTTAAAGACCGCGTCGCCAAGAACATGATTGACGAGGCCGAGAAGGCCGGCAAGCTCGTTCGCGGCGGCGACTACACCATCATCGAGCCCACGAGCGGCAACACCGGCGTCGGCATCGCCTCGGTGGCGGCGGCTCGCGGCTACAAGGTGATCATCACCATGCCCGAGACCATGTCCGTCGAGCGCCGCAAGCTTATGCAGGCATATGGCGCACAGCTCGTACTCACCGACGGTTCCAAGGGTATGAAGGGCGCTATCGCCAAGGCCGAGGAACTGCAGAAGGAGACCCCCAACAGCATTATCGCCGGCCAGTTTGTGAACCCCGCCAACCCCGCCATCCACAAGGCCACGACCGGCCCCGAGATCTGGGATG
>OLPO01002671.1_pt1 | contig 10797 bp, 10 predicted proteins | sample 1672831 | NCBI WGS metagenome assembly OLPO01 (sample SAMEA3136728, study PRJEB25190) | human gut metagenome
TTTGTCCACGCTTTTTCATTTAGCATGCTTTCTTCATACAAAAGACAGGATTCTCTTTTCTCCGGAAGCTGTTTGGTATATAATAGAACATATTTTTTCAGAAAAGGATGTGACCATATGAAACTTTCGCTGTTTTCCACATTGCGAAATTACCGGAAGGAATACCTTCTGAAGGATATTTTTTCCGGAATCATCATTGCTGCAGTTTCCATTCCCATTTCCATGGGATACGCACAGATCTCCGGTATCCCGGCTGTGTACGGTCTGTACGGCTCCGTTCTGCCGATTTTGCTTTTTGCACTGTTTTCCACCTCAAGACAGTTTATCTTCGGTGTGGATGCTGCCCCTGCTGCCATTGTAGGTGGTGCCTTGTCCACACTCGGCATCGCAGCAGAATCTGACGCAGCTATGAATTATGTGCCTGCAATTTCCCTGTTTGCAGGGCTTTGGCTGTTTTTGTTCTTTCTACTCCACGCCGACCGTATCGTAGATTTCATCTCCACTCCGGTTATGGGCGGTTTCATTAGTGGTATTGCCGTAACCATCATTCTGATGCAGATTCCCAAGCTTATGGGCAGTCCTGCAGGATCCGGAGAGCTTCTGGAGCTGGCAGAACATATCTTTGCTGCCGCAAAAAATATCAGCTGGCTTTCTCTTGGTATGGGACTTGGTGCCCTCATTCTGATCCGCCTGTTTAAGAAACTGGCTCCGAAATTTCCCATGGCCATTGTAATCATGGCACTTGGTGTTCTTGCAACCGTTGTCTTTCATGTGGATGAAAAAGGCGTGGTTCTTCTTCAGTCTGTAGAACGTGGGCTTCCGGCTCTGATGATCCCTGATCTCATAAATGTTGATCTTACCCAGGCTGCAGGACGTGGGCTTATGGTTGCTGTTGTCATCATGGCTGAAACTCTTCTTGCAGAGAATACTTTCGCATTCCGTAATGATTATAAACTGAATGACCGTCAGGAGATCCTGGCCTGCGCTGCCGGAAATGTGGCAGCTGCAGCAGTCGGCTGCTGCCCGGTGAATGGGAGTATTTCCCGTACCTCCCTGAACGAACAGTACGGAGGAAAATCCCAGGCAGTTTCCATCACTGCCGGTATCACCATGGCTCTGATTCTTCTGTTCTGTACAGGCTTTATCGGTTATCTTCCTGTTCCTGTGCTGACTGCCATTGTAATCTCTGCTCTGATGGATGTTGTGGAAACACACCTTGCTGTCCGCCTTTTCAAAGTGAGCAGAACCGAATTCTATATTTTCATGGCTGCCGGCTTCAGCGTCCTCTGCCTGGGTACCATTTACGGTGTTATCATCGGTATCCTGCTCTCTTTTGTTGCAGTGATCATCAAGGCTACCAATCCGCCACGCTCCTTCCGCGGTATGATTCCGGGAAGAGATGCATACTTTGATCTTTCAAGAAACCGTTATGCTTATCCCATTAAGGGCGTCATCATCTACCGGTTCAGTGAGAACCTTTTCTTCGCCAATGTAAAGATCTTCCAGGAGGATATCGAGAACAGTATCCGGAAAGATACCAAGGTTGTGATCATAGATGCCAGTGCCATAAACAGCATCGATATCACTGCTGCCGACCGTCTGGAGGCTATCGCAGCCAGTCTCAAAAAACGTGGAATCCGTTTTTATCTCACTGAACATTCCACTCAGATCAATGAACAGCTGCGCCAGTTCGGAATCGGACATATGATCAAAGACGGCATGGTAAGACGTACCATTCTGGCAGCTCTCCACGATGCAGGAATCGAGGCCCCTTATGAGCTGGATGTTCCGAAAGAGGACGAGGCAAAACTTCTCCGCCGCAGCATTGCTTTTCTTCCGGCCGAGGAAGAAAACACACTGGAGGAGTTTGCCTGGGCTTTTGGCGACGATGCAGTTAAAGAGATCGAGGAATCCGTTCACCACATCATAGAACAGCTGCATCAGATTCCGGATGTGAAACGTCTCTCCGAGGAAGGCTTCGAGGAGCTTCTGGACAACTGGCACAGTCTTGGTGTCCTGGATGAGGACGAGCTACTTCGACGAATCGAATTACATATGGACGAGCTGCCGGAAGAGCTCACCTCTGACCGCAAACTGATCCTGCATCTTCTGGAAAAGCGCCGTGGCAAGCTGAAAGAAAAGATCCTGGCTGAGCATCCGGAGGTGCTGGAACGCCTGGAACAGCGCCGTAAAAAGTTAGAAGAACGTCTGGAAAAACAGAATCCTGAGGCTGTCCGAAAATGGAAACACTGGAAAGAAGAACACCTTAATGAATGATTCTGTCGTGCTGAGTCTTCTGTAAAGACACATTTACTCTGCATATTTTTCGCAGATATTGATAAATTCCTGCATCACCGCGGAAGGCCTGCGGTCTTTTTTCCAGGCAAGAAGGATCTTTGTCTTCAGCTTTTCCTCCTCTATGACACGGATCGGAAGCTCTGTACAAAGATTTTCCATAGACCTTGGAAAAACAGCAGTCGCAAGACCTTCCTGTACCCAGAGCATCGCATCTCTGGGATCATCACATACACAGAAAATATCCGGCTGGAGATTTTTTTCCTGAAAAGCTTTCATGAGGAATTCTTCATATCGCCGGTAGATAATAAGAGGGCGATCCGTCAGATCTTTCAGACGGATGTCTTCTTTTTTTGTTGTATTTTCCATAAATTCTGGTGGGAGTGCTGCGATCATTGGCTCCTCCCCCAGTTCCAGATAATTCAGTCCCTCCAGCTTGATAGGTGTCCGTACCACAGAGACATCAATGATCCCATCCATAAGATAATTCATCAGCGTAAACGTGATGGCATCCCGCACCTCAAAATTCACATCCGCATTTGCCTTTGAAAACCGCGAGATAAAAGGCATGATGGTCGTAACTGTAGTGGGTGTGATTCCAATACGGAGTACCTGTTTTTTCCCGGCCTTGGATACTTCAAGCTCTGTGGAACGGACATAATTCAGAATGTTCTCCGTACGGTCATAGAGAAGTTTCCCTGCTTCTGTCAGTGTCACTCCTGCTCTCGTCCTCTCAAAAAGCTTTACATTCAGCTCTGCCTCCAGCTGCTTGATCTGGTAGCTTAACGGAGGCTGGGACATATTTAATCTTCTTGCAGCTTCATTGATGCTTCCTGTTGCTGCGATCTCATGAAAATATTCCAGCTGTCTGATCTCCATATTGTTCTCCTTTTCTGATTTCTTTGCATGATTTTATTTTTACTTTTGATGATTTTCCTTCTTTTGCAGATACTATCTTTATCATCCCATAAAGCTATATTTTATTCAATATAAAATTTGTATCACGCTACATCAAAAACAATATTATGCGTATCATCTTACACAGGAGTATAATAACAGAGGTTTATTGTAAAAAACAGGAAATGGAGGAAAGGAAAAAATGCGAACACTCGCAAAATATCTTCGAAACTACAAAAAAGAAAGCATCCTGGCTCCTTTTTTCAAGTTTCTGGAGGTTGTATTTGACCTGCTTGTGCCGATCGTCATCGCACAGATCATAGATGTGGGTATTTTCCATAATGATCACCGCTATATTGTGCAGAGATTTTTTATCCTGATACTGATGGCTGCCGCAGGTCTTACAGTCAGTATTACCGCACAGTTTTTTGCGGCAAAGGCCAGTGTCGGTTTTGCCACAGAGGCACGGCAGGCTGTATATGATCACATCCAGAAGCTTTCCTACACGGAGCTGGACACCCTTGGAACGGATACACTTATTACCCGTCTTACCGATGACGTAAACCAGGTACAGAATGGTGTAAACATGGGTCTTCGTCTTCTTCTTAGAAGCCCCTTTGTCGTTCTTGGCTCCATGGTCATGGCTTTTACCATCAATGTGCGCTGTGCGCTGATCTTCGTGGTCGCCATCCCGGTGCTGTTTCTGGTTGTCTTTGTGATCATGTTTTTAAGTATCCCTCTTTTCAAAAAAGTGCAGGGACGTCTGGATACTGTCACCCGTCTCACCAGAGAGAATCTGACCGGTGTCCGTGTGATCCGTGCATTCTGCCGTGAAGAGGATGCCGTTGCAGAATTTGACGAGAGCAATCTCGCTCTGACCAAACTTAATGAATTCGTTGGAAAAATTTCTGCACTTCTGAATCCGGCAACCTACGTACTGATCAATATCGCAACCGTGATCCTGATTCAGGTAGCAGGTGTGCAGGTAAATCTCGGAAATATGCAGCAGGGTGAAGTTGTCGCGCTTTACAATTATATGGCTCAGATGATCGTAGAGCTCATCAAGCTTGCATCTCTGATCATCACTCTGAACAAATCTATGGCCTGTGCAGACCGTGTTGCCGGAATCCTGAATGTAGACACGACCATGGCTTATCCGGAAAAGACTTCCGCACCTGCAACTCACAGCGACTGTGCCATTGCTTTTGACCATGTAAGCTTTTCCTATGCGGGAACCGGCGCTCCCAGCCTTTCTGATATCACTTTTTCCGCAAAAAAGGGCTCTACTGTAGGTATCATCGGTGGTACCGGAAGCGGAAAATCCACTCTTGTGGATCTGATCGCCCGTTTTTATGACGCAAGTGAAGGAACTGTCACTCTTGACGGTGTAAATGTACAGAAGTACTCCCAGAAAGAGCTTCGAGAAAAAATCGGCGTGGTTCCTCAGAAAGCAGCTCTTTTCCAGGGAACCATCCGTGATAATTTAAGCTGGGGACGTGAGGATGCCACAGATGAAGAAATGTGGGCAGCTCTTACTACTGCCCAGGCGCGTGAGATCGTTGAGAAAAAAGACGGACAACTTGATTTCCCGCTGGAACAGAACGGCCGAAATCTTTCCGGCGGACAGCGTCAGCGTCTTACCATTGCCCGTGCCCTTGTGAAAAAGCCTGAGATCCTTATCTTGGATGACAGTGCCAGTGCCCTCGACTTCGCTACAGATGCTGCCCTTAGAAAATCACTTCATCAGCTTGATGATAATGTAACGACATTCCTGGTTTCCCAGCGAGCAGCCAGCATCCGCCAGGCAGATCTGATTCTGGTACTGGATGACGGACAGCTTGCAGGCAAGGGAACTCATCAGGAGCTTGTGGCATCCTGTGAAACTTACCGTGAAATCTTTTTCTCACAGTTTCCTGAGGAACGCATCAAATATGAAAAAAGTACCGGAAAGGAGGTTTTCGCATGAGTAAGACAGCCCAAAAACAGAATAACAAAAACAGCATGGAAACCTTTTTCAAGGTGCTTCGTTTTATCGGAAAATACCGTTTTCTTCTTGTATTAAGTATCATTCTTGCAGCTGTCACTGTGATTCTTCAGCTGTATGTACCAGTACTTTTTGGCTGTGCCATTGATGAGGTGGTTGCTACCCATGAGGTCAATTTCTCCAGAATGTGGTTTTATCTTTCCAGAATTCTGGTGATGATCGTACTTTCCGGCATTGTTACCTGGGTCATGAGTATCATCAACAATCGTATGACCTACCACACCGTACAGGATATCCGTGCAAAATCGATCCGTCATATCCAGAAGCTTCCTCTGTCCTACCTGGACGGACATAGTACCGGTGATATCATCAGCCGTGTGATCGCAGATACCGATATTCTTTCAGATGGTATGCTTCTTGGTTTTACACAGCTTTTCTCCGGTATCATCACCATCATTGGAACTCTGATCTTTATGTTTTCCAAAAATGTATGGATCACACTGATGGTCATCGTTCTCACTCCTGTAAGCTTTTTTGTGGCAAAATTCATCTCCTCTCATTCCTTCCAGATGTTCCGTGCACAAAGTGACGCCCGTGGACGCCAGACAGCGCTGATCGAAGAAATGATCGGAAATCAGAAGGTTGTCCAGGCATTTGGCTATGAGAACCGTTCTTCCGAACGTTTTGCTGCCATCAATGAAGAGCTTCGCGATGCCAGTCAGAAAGCTGTTTTTTACAGCAGCCTTACCAACCCGTCTACCCGCTGCATCAACAACATTATTTACGCAGGCGTAGCCCTTGTAGGTGCATTCCTTATTCCCGGTGGGCATCTCACCGTTGGCGGTCTTTCCGTGCTTCTGGCTTACGCTAACCAGTACATGAAACCTTTTAATGATATCAGTTCCGTGATCACAGAGCTTCAGAATGCCCTGGCCTGCGCTGCCAGAATCTTTGATCTTCTGGAAGAACAGCCGGAAAGCCCGGATCCATCCGGAACTCTTGATCATGTAAAAGGAGCAGTAGATATTAAGGATGTCGCTTTCCGATATGAAGAAGAAAAACCTCTGATCGAGCATTTCAACCTTCACACAGAGCCAGGAAAGCGTATCGCCATTGTAGGCCCTACCGGTTGCGGAAAAACAACATTTATCAATCTTCTGATGCGCTTCTATGATGTCAACAGCGGAACCATCTCTGTAGACGGAAAACCGATCACCGAGGTTTCCAGGCATGCGCTTCGAAGCAGTTATGGTATGGTGCTTCAGGATACCTGGATCAAGCATGGTACGGTCCGAGATAACATCTGCATCGGAAAACCGGATGCTTCCGATGACGAAGTGATTCAGGCTGCTAAAATGTCTCACAGCTGGGAATTTATCCGTCGTCTTCCAAAAGGACTGGATACGCTTCTTTATGAAGACAGCTTAAGCCAGGGTCAGAAACAGCTGCTCTGTATCACCCGTGTTATGCTGTGTCTGCCTCCGATGCTGATCCTGGATGAAGCAACCTCCAGCATTGATACACGAACAGAAATGCTGATACAGGAAGCTTTTGACCGTATGATGCAGGGAAGAACAAGCTTTATCGTAGCTCACCGTCTTTCCACCATTCGTAATGCTGATGAGATTCTTGTAATGAAAGACGGAAGCATTATCGAACAGGGAAATCATGACGAACTCATGGCAAAAGGCGGTTTCTATCAGAACCTTTATAACAGCCAGTTTGTAAAGGTTTCTGAGTAAGCCTCTGCAATGAAAAATTTACAATTATAACGCAAACAGCACCCTGGAACATCTCTTGATATGATGTGTCCTGGGTGCTGTTTTTCCTGTTGGATTTATTTGTATTTTGTCCTAAGAAGCCACTTCTGATCAATTACTTTCAGTTCTTCTCCAAAACGAATATGAAGTCGCACAGAACCGGGAAGCTGTTCCACATGCTTGATATTTCCGGTTCCAAATTTCGGATGGATGATATCCTCACCGATCTCATATCTTACAATACTGTTCTGTGTATTTCTGTGCTGCTGTTCTCTCCGGTAAGTATCCCGCACAGTTACTGTCCGGTCGTGGATCGGATTTCGAAGTTTTTTCTCATAATCATGTTTCATCAAAGCTTCCCCAGCCTTATAATAAGGTGTCGGTGCCGCCCCTGTCAGAGAACAACAGTATTTCCAGGCACTTCCATGTGTGCCGTGCTGCCACTGGTACTCTGCCGGAATATAAAAATTATGCTGCATATAATGGGCATATTCGTGCTTATAAAGATCCAGCCTGTCCTCTTTTTTCAGAGGATTTTTTACCGCATATCCTATAAACAAAAGTGAAAAATGAAAATGCTCCTTCTCATGATAATTACCTCTTGTATATGATCCCAGCAGATCCGTCTCCATTCCAAATGTTATGGGAATCTTCGCTCCCTGCAGATGGAATTTTCTGTCAAACTCTGCATAAAGGCTACGGATCTGTGCGGTTAATATAGGGATTTCTTTTTGAAGGGCCATTGATAGTGCCTGGTCGATCATCTTCTGTAACTCCTTAATCCTGCCGATTTATTTACAATACAATAATTTCATTATTTGTGATTATCCAAAATTTCCGGTAAAATCGGTTCATTCATCCAGTTTCTTTTTTGCATCCGGGAACATCTCCACGCACCGCTTCAAAATTCCCTGCATATAGGCAATAGCTATTCCGTAATTCGTGATAGGGATTTCCTGATCTGCCGCGCATTTCTGCCGGTAACGCATCTCCCGCTCGTTAAGCATACAACCGCCGCAATGAACGATCAGGCTGTACTTTGTCACATCCTCCGGGAACTCCCTTCCGGAAGAATATTCAAATCCCAACTCTTTCCCCGTATAGTTCCGGATCCAGCGTGGAAGCTTCACCGTACCGATATCGTCACATTGTCTGTGATGGGTACAGCCTTCTGAGATCAGAATCTTATCCCCATCTTTCAGCTTATCAAGTGCTGCAGCTCCGGCTGCCGCCGTTTTCAGATTTCCTTTCAGTCTTGCAAACAAAATTGAAAACGATGTAAGCCAGATATCCTCCGGTGTCTCCTCACTGACCCTTGCAAAAGCCTGGCTGTCCGTGATAACAAGTTTTGGTTTCTTTCCAAGGGTATTCAGAGTGTTCTTCAGTTCATTTTCTTTGATCACGATCGCAGCTGCTCCTGCCTCCAGGACATCCCGGATCGTCTGCTGCTGTGGAAGGATCAGACGTCCTTTGGGAGCAGCTTTATCAATGGGAACGACCAGTATTACGAAATCTGATGGTTTTAGAAGGTCACCTGCCAGGCGCAGTTTCAGATCATCAGTTACTGCAAGCGTCGCGATCTTTTCTTTCAATTCATAAATATTCTGACCTGTAGCTGCGCTGGCATAGATCGATACTTCTGAATTTTCTTCTCCATGAATATGTTCTGTCTGATTTTTCAAAAGATCTGCCTTGTTATAGACTACCAGATATGGAATCTCTTTTTCTTTAAAAATGCGGATCAGTTCCTCGTCCACACTGGTCTTTCCCACTGTAGCATCCACTACAAGAACTGCCACATCCACACGATTCAGAACCTGCTTCGCCTTGCGGACACGAAGTTCACCTAAATGTCCTTCATCATCGATTCCTGGTGTATCAATGATCACAACCGGTCCCATTGGAAGAAGCTCCATTGCTTTGCTCACCGGATCAGTAGTGGTTCCCTTTACATCGGAAACGACTGCTAATTCCTGACCTGTCACTTTATTGACAATACTGGATTTTCCTGCATTTCTTTTGCCAAAAAAACCGATATGCACACGGTCTGCTGAAGGTGTTTCATTCATTCCCATATTCCATTCCTCTTTTCTTTTAGCGTCAGACAGGTCCTCATCCATTCCTGTTCCGATTTTTCCTTATTGGGAGACGTTTCATAAAATCAGATAAACTTATATGATTTCAGAATAATCAATCTTTCTGTCCTTGAAATAATATTCTTTATCGTGTTCATTTACTTCACGCAATACTCTGCATGGATTTCCAACTGCTACTACATTGGATGGCAGATCTTTCGTTACAACACTGCCTGCTCCCACTACCACATTATCGCCTATAGTTATTCCCGGCAGAATGATCACTCCGGCTCCCAGCCAGCAGTTCTTTCCAATATGTACCGGCATATTATACTGATATCCTTTCTCACGGAGCTCGGGAAGAATCGGATGTCCTGCACTCGCAATTGTTACATTCGGTCCGATCATCGTATAATCGCCTACATAAATATGGGTATCATCCACCAGTGTCAGATTGAAGTTCGCATAGACATTTTTTCCAAAGTGAACATGTCCACCGCCCATATTTGTATGAAGTGGCGGCTCAATATAACAGTTTTCTCCGATCTCTGCAAACATCTCCTTCAACATCTCTTCCCGCTTGTCAAGCTCCGTCGGACGCGTCATATTGAAATCATAAAGGCGGTCCAGTCTTTTCAGCTGATCCTTCATGATTTCTTCATCATCTGCCAGATATAACTCTCCTGTGTGTAATTTATCTTTCATAGGGCGCATAAGTAAAACCTCCTCTGTCATTACTTATTACAAGTTGTTTATATTTATAAACTCTCTTATAAGAGAAATTCCTCCCTGAGGAACACAGAATTTCTCATTATGCTGTCTGCATTCTTCGTAAACGTCTTCCAGGTCAAACCACTGTACTGTCTCCACTTCCTCTTCCTGAAGTGTAAGCTGATGGATATCTACCGGCTGAGCGTAGATATAAACAAATGCAATTTCTTCATCGCGAAACATTTTTCCATGAAATTCTTTTGCAAAGGATATTGGAAAAGTTCCTGCAAAATGAAGTTCTTCCGGTTTCGCCTGAATTCCCAGTTCTTCCTTAAGCTCTCGCAGTGCTGATTCCAATGGTTCATCTCCCGCCTGGATATGCCCGGCAGATGAGGTATCAAATTTTCCCGGAAAAGAATCTTTATTCATAGATCTTTTCTGAAGAAGAATCTGTACCTTTTTACCTTCTTTGCGGACGATCCAGATATGTGCCGTGCGGTGAGGGATTCCTTCTGCATGAGCAATACTTCGTTCTACTGTCTGACCGGTTGGATTGCCGTATTTATCTATGATATCAAATATTTCCATTGTTTCGCTGCTTTCTCCTGTAATGTTTCTGTTTGCTTAATAAAATTTATTCTATCATGATTTACACATTGTTTCCATATATATTATCAGAAAAATGTGTTCTGCATTTCTTCTTATTGATTTTTTTGCTATAATAAACACGAAATACAAGGAAGAAATTCTATAATTACTTAACAGGAGGTTTATCATGTATTTTATTTCTTATAACGATATTATTGAATTAAATGAGATTTTACAGGATCAGGGGCTTCATTTTCGCATCCATCTCAGAGATGCCTGCGGAAAACAGTCCTGTTGGATCGAACCACTTGGAAATTGTGCCTGTGAAGGACATTTTGATGATATGTACAAGATTGTGAATGATTTTTTTGCTGGGAAAAGAATTTCGATTGAATATGATGAAAGTAAGTTGAATTTCTGGATCATAAAATAAAAAAAACTCCCCCTGTTGGACTCGAACCAACGACACTGCGGTTAACAGCCGCAT
>OLPO01002672.1_pt1 | contig 10792 bp, 7 predicted proteins | sample 1672831 | NCBI WGS metagenome assembly OLPO01 (sample SAMEA3136728, study PRJEB25190) | human gut metagenome
ATGGGAACCATAGTTATTTCCAAAACTGATATTGATAGCAATCGGCTTCCCCATCTGCACTGCCTGTCGGACAAGATAATCGATCCCTTCCATCAGTTCCGTTGTCCTTGGAAAAGAATTTTCTCGTGCATTTCCCATCTTTACAACCAGAAGTTCACTTTCATACGCAACACCACGGTTCACTCCACCTGATGCTCTCCCATTTCCCGCTGCAATTCCAAGAACTGCAGTACCATGTCCACTGAAATCCCTGGACGGAACAAGGCGCCTACCCTCAGTTTCTTCAAATGCAAGCGCCTTATCTATTTCTTCTTTTGTATATTCTGTTCCTATCACATAACTTTCTGGTGGATTTCCATTCACACTCTGATCCCATAATCGCAGAATCCGACTGCTGCCGTCCTCGTTCCGGAAATCCGGATGAAAATAGTCCACTCCGGAATCAACAATACCGACCAGAATCCCCTCACCGGTCAGCCCATTTAACTCAGCCTGTACTGGCAGGATACAGCTCGCCTCTCTCCCTTCAAAAGTCTCAAAATAAAGTCTTTTCGGCTTTTCTATAAATTCCACCTGCTCTCTGTCAGAGTATGCATCAAGCTCCGTTTCCGGTAAAGTAACCACAGCATAACCGCCAAGCAGCGGAACTACCTGAATTCCATCACCACCAAGTCCTCTTTCCGGTTCACTGTATTTTACGATCACATCCCACAGCCTGGTCGTAGAATCATATCCGACATTCAGATTTTCCGACTTCGCCCGCTCCTGTGGCGTAGCATCCATTGCAAGGTTTAAAAGATTATCAAGTTTCTGATCCGGCATAAATACTCTCTTTTCAGATATCTGTCTATTCTATTTTATGCCAATTGCTTTTCTTTTTTGCAACAAAATCAATTAGTCTGCCACAACTAAGAAAAAATCACATATATGGAACTATGTCAGCAAACATTCAAAAAAATCTTCTACCGCATCCGTTTTCTCCCTGTTCTGGTGCTTGGCTGGACAGTCTACAGAGGAGTGGTAAATCCTCATACTGCTGTTGATTTATAATTCATAAAATTCAGTTCACAGTAAAAGAGCAGCACACCCGCATTTTACGCCGGTATGCTGCTCTTTGTTTATTTTTATATTATGCTTCCTGTTTTTCAAGAAGTTTCTTAACGCCCTGAATTGCTACCAGCACACCAAGGATCAGAAGTAATACTGCGAATACAAGCTGTAATGTATTTCCAAGATCAAGGCCTGTTGAGAACAGTGCTTTTGAAAGTTTTGTGATCGTCATTCCAAGTGCTGTAAAGGTAACTGCCATCATAAATACCATCGGGATCCAGAGCATGCAGCCCTGACGTTTGGTCTTCTTTAAGAATACAGCACACGCAACAAGTGCAAGTACGGATAACATCTGGTTTGCAGAACCAAACAGTGGCCAAATCTCAGCATATCCGACTTTGGTAAGCATATAGGCAAGTACCAGTGTGATGACGGTTGCAAAATATTTATTCGTTACTACTTTCAGGAACGGACTCATATTTTCCTCATCTGTATCAGAATCAAGGAAAAACTCCTGGAAGGAAAGACGTCCTACTCTGGCCACAGAGTCAAGGGATGTCAGTGCGAATGCGGATACAGCAAGGTTGATCAGTGTAAATACCAATGAATGTGGCAGACCAACTACTGAAAGGAAGTTTGCGATTGCTCCTGCAAAGATCTGCGGCTGAGTAGTCAGTCCCTGTGCAGCAGCTTCACCATCTGCAAAAGATGCAACTGCAATCAGTGCGATGATCGCAAGCATACTTTCCATAAGCATTGCGCCGAAGGAAACCGGCAGCATATTCTTTTCATTTTTGATCTGTTTGGATGCCGTACCGGAAGATACCAGAGAATGGAAACCGGAAACCGCACCACAGGCGATTGTTACAAATAAGATCGGGAACATATACTGTCCGTCTACATTAAAGCTTGTAAATGCTTTAAGATTACAGGATGGATTTGCTACAAATACACCAATAACAGCGCCGACAATCATAAATATCAGCAGATAACTGTTCAGGTAATCACGCGGCTGAAGCAAAGCCCATACCGGAGCAACACTGGCAACCAGAATATATGCAAATATAATGATATGCCATGTTCCAAGGCTTACGTACATTGGGAAATTCAGTCCCAGTGCAATTGCTGCTACTAATAATACGATTGCAACAGCTGTATTGATCCATTTATTAAACTTTGTATATTTAAGGAAAAATCCAAGTACAACTGCTTCTAATATGAATAACATGGAAGTAGTTGCAACCGCGCCGTTTGCGGCTACTTTTGTAACGACTCCTGCATCGTTTGTCGCAAATCCATTAAAGGTTCCTGCTACAACATCTGCAAATGCTGCAACGACCAGGATACAGAACAGCCAGCAAAACAGAAGAAATAATTTCTTTCCTAATTTACCAATATATTCTTCAATGATATATCCGATTGTACGTCCTTTGTTCTTTACAGATGCATACATGGAAGCAAAATCCTGTACGGCTCCGAAAAAGACACCACCAATCAGAATCCAGAGCATTACCGGAAGCCATCCAAAAATTGCAGCCTGAATCGGTCCGTTGATCGGGCCCGCACCTGCGATTGATGCAAACTGATGACCAAATACTACATTGGTATCTGCCGGTACATAATCCACTCCATCTTCCATTTCATATGCCGGTGTTTTTGCTTTTGGGTCAATTCCCCATTTGTTCTGGAGATAACGACCATACAGAAGATATGCTCCACCAAGCACTACTATGGCTATTACCATCATTAAAATTCCACTCATAATCTTTCCCCTTTTCTTTTGGTATGGTTTATATAAAAAACGCCTTTGTTATCCGTTCGGATAACAAAGGCGGAATGTTCCGTGGTACCACTTTGTATTACCATATCTATTACTAAATATGATCTCTTGTTACTGTCTCTGTAAACAGTCTCTTCTGTAACGTGAAGACTACGTCCCAGCTTACTCAAAATTCAGTGGGATGCTCCCGGGTGATATCACAAAATACTTTCTGCCACTTCTCACCATCAGCGGCTCTCTGTAATCCGGTTTCCTTTTGTGACCTGTCCTGTTCGATGCATTTCTCTTTTTTATTTATCTAATGTTTTACTACTTTTCAAGCAAAATAGCAACCTTAGATTTGAACATATTTCACAATTTTGCTTACTGTTTTTTATATAATTTGCACACTATCTTTTCCTATGCACTTTGTATTGCCCTTTTTATTCTTATCCTAATGCCACATCTAATATCATCATTAGCGTAAATCCAACTGCAAAGAAAATCGTTCCAATATTCGAATGTTCCCCGGCAGACATCTCAGGGATCAGTTCCTCCACAACAACATAGAGCATGGCTCCCGCCGCAAAGCTCAGAAGATATGGCAATGCCGGGACGATCAGTCCTGCTGCCAGGATTGTGATCACTGCCCCAATCGGTTCCACGATTCCTGATAAAACACCACCAATGAATGCCTTTGTTTTTCCCATTCCCTCAGAACGCAGAGGCATGGAAATAATCGCCCCCTCCGGGAAATTCTGGATTGCAATTCCAAGTGACAGTGCAAGTGCCCCCATCAACGTAATCTGCACGTTTCCGGTCAGATAACCAGCATAAACGACACCGACTGCCATTCCTTCCGGGATATTATGAAGTGTAACTGCCAATATAAGCATAGTCGTTTTTTGCAGACGACTCTTCGGTCCTTCCGCCTTATCTGTTTGTTGATGCAGGTGTGGAATAATATGATCCAACAAAAGCAGGAATAGCACCCCTGCCCAGAAGCCAACTGCTGCCGGTACAAAAGAGAGCTTTCCCATTCCTTCTGACTGTTCAAGTGCAGGGATCAGCAGGCTCCACACAGATGCTGCTACCATGACACCCGCAGCAAACCCGGTCAGACAGCGCTGTACCCACTGGTTCAGGTCTTTTTTCATAAAAAAGACACAGGCCGCACCGGCTGATGTGCCGATAAACGGAATCAAAATTCCATAAAATACGTTTAAATTCATTCTTCTCCTCCCTTGCGCATTTTATGATTGTCATTCAGACACCCCAATCAAAATGCCCTTCTGTTTACAGTATATGCTATATCCATGAAATAGTTTTTTCATGGTTTAAGTTAGTTTTATTTAACTTATATCCATTATATTCTCTTTTTTCCTGATCTGCAATATTTAATTAACCATTTCCTAAATTCTATCTCCCCTAAAAAACAAAATGACCATCTTTTCATTTCTTAAAATTATCATTGACAATTCAATGAAATACCTTTATTATATTAACATATTTATTTGGTATGTTTGTATGATTTTGTTTGATTAAGGAGCGTGATCTTATGAATATCTTATGCTTTGGTGATTCGAATACCTGGGGATATAAGCCGGATAAATCCGGACGTTATGATGAAAATATAAGATGGACCGGACTTTTACAGAAAAAACTCGGATCTGGATATCACATTATAGAAGAGGGACTTTGCGGCAGAACAACTGTCTTTCAGGATGAGCTGCGTGAGGGCCGCCGCGGACTGGATCTGATTGGAGTCACAGTAGAGATGCATAACCCAATTGACCTCATGATCATCATGCTCGGCACGAATGACTGTAAGACACGCTACAGAGCATCCGCCAGTGTGATCGCAAAAGGACTTGATCAGGTAATCCGAAAAGCACGTCAGAATGCGTCCCGGCATTTTGATCTGCTTGTCATCTCGCCAATCCACCTGGGCGTTGGCGTCGGAGATGCCGATTTTGATCCGGAATTTGATGCAGCTTCTGTAGCGGTTTCCAGAAATCTGGCTAATGAATACCGCAAGATTGCACTCCAAAATCATGCTGCCTTCTTAAACGCATCTGATTTTGCTGCTCCAAGTGTTACTGACCGTGAACATATGGATGAAAAAGGTCATGCCGCACTGGCTGATGCAATTTATAATAAGATCCTTGCCCTGCAAAAAGGACTCTCCCATGTGATATAGAGATAAAAACAGATCCCTGGCTTGCTGCCGGGGATCTGTTCTGCTTTAGAAGGTAATTTTTTTTAATCCTGTTTTACATTAAATGCTTTCATGCCCGGATATACGGCACTTGCGCCAAGTTCTTCTTCAATGCGGAGAAGCTGATTGTATTTTGCCACACGCTCCGAACGACTTGGTGCACCGGTTTTGATCTGGCAGGTATTCAGTGCAACTGCAAGATCTGCAATCGTTGTATCTGCGGTTTCTCCTGAACGATGTGAAGAAATTGCTGTGTATCCTGCTTTATGTGCCATCTTAATGGCTTCCAATGTCTCAGAAACAGAACCAATCTGGTTCAGCTTGATCAGAATCGCATTTCCTGCTCCAAGCTCAATACCTTTGGCAAGTCTTTCCGTATTTGTTACGAACAGGTCGTCGCCAACAAGCTGTACTTTATCTCCCAGTCTTGCAGTAAGTTTCTGCCATCCTTCCCAGTCTTCTTCGTCCAAACCGTCCTCGATGGAAATAATCGGATATTTCTCGCAGAGTTTAGCCCAGTGTTCAATAAGTTCTTCTGCTGTATATTCTGTACCTGCTTTTGGCAGTTTATAATATCCTTTTCCCTTTTCACTCTTCCATTCAGAAGAAGCTGCATCCATTGCGATCTTAAAATCTTTTCCTGGTTCATATCCAGCTTTCTTCACGGCTTCCAGAATCGTCTCAATTGCCTCTTCATCTGATTTCAGCGCCGGAGCAAATCCACCTTCATCTCCTACGGATGTTGCAAGTCCGCGTTCTTTCAGAATAGAAGCCAACGCATGGAACACTTCTGCGCACCATCTTAAGCATTCTTTAAAAGAAGGTGCTCCAACCGGCATGATCATAAATTCCTGCACATCCAGTCCAGATGAAAGTGCATGGCACCCACCGTTTACAATATTCATCATCGGTACTGGCAAACGATTTCCAGATACACCTCCGAGAAAACGATACAGCGGAATCTCCAGTGCCGTAGCTGCTGCTCTGCAGCATGCAATAGAAACTGCAAGAATTGCGTTGGCACCCAGTTTGGATTTATCTTTTGTTCCATCTGCTGCGATCATTGCCGCATCTACTGCATAAATGTCACTTGCATCGAGCCCTTCAATTGCATCATTAATAGTTGTATTGATATTTTCAACTGCTTTCTGTACACCTTTTCCAAGATAGCGTGCTTTATCTCCATCTCTGAGTTCCAGGGCTTCAAACTCACCTGTGGATGCTCCACTCGGTGCAGTTCCTCTTCCTACGGTTCCATCCAGCAGATACACTTCTGCTTCTACTGTAGGATTTCCTCTGGAATCCAGGATTTCTCTTCCTACTACTTTTTCGATTTCAAGGTACATGACCAATTCCCCTTTCTACTACTCATCAGAAGACGTTCCAAGTTCAGTGCTGTAGTCCATCTGATTTATTCACGCAAGAGTTTTCTTCATCTAACTCTGTAGTTAGTATAAACTAATTCTCATGGCCATACAAGCTTTTTCCCGCTTCCTTGTTGAGAAGATAAATCGTTTAGCCCTTTTGAAAGTCAAGCGGATATTCGCAATTGAAGCAGGGAACTTAGTTGATTTTGTTAAAATAATAAAAAAGAAGAACAGTCGCTTTCTTCCCCAAACAGCTTCCAGAACTATTATGAATAAAAAGCACCATTCTTCTTATACATCTTATCTTATATTTTGTAATATCCAGCATACCATCGGCAATGTCATTATTCCACAAACCGTCGTGACAAACACACCGCCCAGCGCATAATCCCCATCGAGTCCGGATGCATTCGTCATCATGACGACTGCTGTCATTGTCGGCATTCCCACAATCAGCGCCATCGCCATCCGGATTTCCTCGCCGACCGGAAAGATTCCAAGAATCAGTAACAAAAGGATTGGTGCTACGATCATCTTTACCAGAACAATCCCATACAGTGAGATTTCCCGTATATGTCTTCGAAAAGAAATCCCTGCAAAAATGCCGCCAACATAAATCATGGCAAGTGGTGATGCCGTAGAACCTATCTTCTGCAAAGCAGTATCCAGAAGTGCCGGTATCCGCACCTGTGCGAGCATCAGGATCATTCCAAGTAAGATCGCCACCGTCGCCGGATTGACCAGTTTTTTCAAGGCAAACCACCCTTCTCCTTCCGGAGACAATAGCTTTACACCCAAAGTCCACAGCATAAACTGGTCCATGATCATAAATACGGATGCATATAAGACACCTTTTTCCGAAAAAACACCTGCAATCATCGGCAAGCCTATGAAACCAATATTTCCGAACAGCAGCATTGCCTGATAGATTCCTGCACGGTTTTTCTGCAAATGTAACAGCTTAACCATTCCTCGTCCGGCAGCATACATAAAAATATAAAAAATAGCTGCAATCACAAAAATCGGCCATGATTCATACAGCACCTGCCGCTCTACCCCATCTGTAATGTTGATAAAAACCATCACCGGAAGTGCCATTTTCAAGACAAACTTTGAAATTGGCTCCAGTGTCTCACAACTCAGCACCCTTGTTCTGACAAGGATCACCCCTGCCAGAATATAGATTATAAACAGCCCGATCTGCTGTAGCAGAATATCAAACGTATGCATTCGTTTTCCTGCTTTCTTTGTGCCTTGCCAGAATCAGAACCATTATAAGAGTAATCACTTCTGATGTAAGGAAAGACAGCCATACTCCATTCATTCCAAAAATTCTGGAAAGTACGATCGCACAGATTCCAATGGCAACTACGCCTCGAAGCAAAGAACCGATGATCGCCGGACGTGCATTTGCGGTTGCAGAAAAATATGCGACAAGAACGATATTGACTCCGGCAAATAAGAATCCCAGGAAATATAACCTAAGACCAACATGCGCATATTCCAAAAGCAGCTGATTATTTTCACTGTTGAATACCGAAATAAACGGATCTGTAAAACTCCAGACCAGTGCAACCATGATAATTTCTATCGCCACTACACAGGTCAGACCCCAGTGAAGAAGTTTTTTTACATCATCAAACGCACCTTTGCCAAAGCTTTCGCTGATCAGTGGCTGTACACCCTGTGCCATTCCGTTCATGATCGCCATTCCCACAAGTGACAGATTCGCTACCACTCCATATGCAGCAACTCCGGTACTTCCGGTAAGCCCAAGAATCAGCATATTAAAGATAAACGTGATCACCGCAGAAGAAATTTCTCCTACAAATGCAGAAACACCAAGCTGACAACAGGAAATCAGATGTCGCACGGACAGTTTTTTCCATTTGAAACCGATATTACATTTTTTACTCAGATAATGTCTGGAGCACACCAACATAGTGACAATCGGGCAAAATGCTGTTGCCAATGCAGCACCAGAAAATCCGAGTCCAACCGGAAAAATAAAGATATAGTCAAACACAATATTAAAAGCACTTCCAGCAAGAGAACCTGCCATCACGGTTGAGGTCGCATAATCATTTCGTGCAAATGCCGTAACAGAATAATTACACATGAAAAACGGTGCAAAAATAAGAATAATTCGCAAATACGTTCTGCCTAGCTCTATCAGACCTGCATCCGCTCCGAGAAGTGCCAGGAATTTATCCGGAAAGAAAATTCCAACCAGCATAAATGGAACACTAAAAAGTATCGCCCAGCTGAGTGACTGTGTAAAATAATGATCTGCCTCTTCACCTTTGGCTCTGTTGATTCCGTATCTCGTCGCAGAACCAATTCCAATCATTGAGCCTATCGCGAACATCATTCCAAATACCGGCAAAATCAGATTGAGCACTGCCAGTCCATCTGCGCCAGAACTTACCGATATAAAAAAAGTATCAGCAAGAATATAGACTGATTGTCCCATCATGCTTGCTACACTCTGAAAAACATATTTTGAAAATCTTTTTAACATTTACTGTATCATTTTCCTCTCCATTTTTGTCTTATCTCCTGCGCCCAAGTTCCCAGAATGCTACAGCACTTGCAGCTGCTACATTCAAAGAGTCAACGCCATGTGACATCGGGATCATAACTGTATAGTCGCAGTCCGCAATCGTCTGTGATGCCAGTCCGTCTCCCTCGGTGCCAAGAATGACTGCAAGCTTCTCTTCAGCAAGAAGCTTCGGATCATCAATACTATAAGAATCTTCTCTAAGTGCCATTGCCACGGTTTTGAATCCAAGATTCTGGATTGCTTTCATACCATCTTCCGGCCAGGAAGCTTTTTTGTCAAAATAAGTCCATGGAATCTGGAAAACTGTCCCCATGCTTACGCGGGCAGCCCTTCGGTAAAGCGGATCACTGCATCCGCTGGTCAGAAGGACCGCATCCATATGAAGTGCCGCTGCACTGCGGAAAATAGCTCCGATGTTTGTCGGATTCACGACATTTTCCAGAATCGCAATGCGGCTGGTGTTCTGACAGATTTCTTCTATAGACGGAAGCTGATGACGTTTCATGGCACAAAGCATGCCACGTGCCAGCGCGTAGCCGGTCATTCCTACAAGGACATCATATTCTGCAGTATATACCGGAACTTCCGGATAATGTTCCAGAAGTTCCTTTGCTTCACCTTCCAGGTCTTTATGCTCAACGAGGAAAGAAAGTGGTTCATAGCCTGCATTTAATGCGCGCTCGATCACCTTCGGGCTTTCCGCGATAAAAATTCCCGGCTTCGGCTCATAATACCGCAGAAGCTGCACTTCCGATGTCCGTGCGTATACGTCTAATTCCGGTGCAGTGATGTCGTTGATTTCGATTATATTGTTCACGATGTTCTCCTGTATACCTTATTTATCAAACGTAATATTCCTGAGCATGATAAAATATCTATTTCCTGTACTCTTCTATTTTACAGCTATGCTCCTGTGTTTTTTTATCATAATTGACTCCGACAAGCAACAAGTTTCCCTGATATTCTTCAAGGCTCTGGCAATATTCTCTTTCCTTAATCTGTGCAATCGCACCGACTGCATCCTTGTTCCATTTTAACTCTACAACCAGTGCCGGTTTATCTGCAAATCGTTTTCTCGGAATAAAAACCAAATCTGCAAATCCCTTTCCACCAGCAAGCTCCCGATGAACAGTATAAAAATTCCTCGCCGCATAAAGTGCAAGCGAAATCGTATAACTTAATGCATTTTCATCATTGTACTGAATATGCGAAGTCTCAAAGTGTGCCTGCCGAATCCCCTCCGCGACCTGTTTTTCACGTCCCTGCCAGATTGCCTGCAGGGTATCTGCTGAATTTTTGAGTGCTTTCGATACTTCTCCCCAATCTGATACGGATACTGCATTCACATATTCTGCCCGGATTTCATCATTAGGAATAAACACAGATCTTGCAGAATAATGATACCCCAAATATCCAAGGTGGATCAACAAGGTCAAAACATCGTCTTCGGTACGGAAAGTTGTCATATCATTTGTAAAACTTCCTGTATTCACTGGAACACTTTCCCCGGCGATCATGCTTAACACGTCATCTCGCAATCCTTCAAAATTCATATCAATGTACATTTTTAAAGCTTCAAACGTTTCTGTCTGATTCCAGTAATTTCCAAATTTCCCAAATCGCATGCAGCTCACTACTGAACGTGGACTATAAACAGAAGGTGCTCCTTCAAAAGAATATCCGTCATACCAGCTTTTTAGCTCCTGCATGTCCATGCCATATCGTTCACACAGCTCGCTTACTTCTTCTTCTGTAAATCCGACATATTTCGCCAATGGTCCCGGATCAATCATGGAAAATTCATCAAACATATTCAACGCTGAATGTGTTCCATA
>OLPO01002677.1_pt1 | contig 10782 bp, 10 predicted proteins | sample 1672831 | NCBI WGS metagenome assembly OLPO01 (sample SAMEA3136728, study PRJEB25190) | human gut metagenome
CAGCATTCGGTTATGACATATCATAAGGAGGGACCCGCTTGCGGGAGGATTCCTTGTGATCCTACAAGTAGCGAAGCGGATTGCGAATATCCGCTTGACCCAGAAACGGAAAGAGAAGAGGCTAAGAAGCATATGGAAAATTTGAACATTCAGCTGCCATGGCCTGGATGGCGGGCAGTAAAGTATCTTGGAAGCGGTCAGTTCGGGCAGGTATATGAGATTGAGCGCACGCAGGCCGGGATCACGGAGCATGCGGCGGTGAAGATCGTCACACGGCCAAAAGATGAGAGCGAGCTGGAAGCACGGTATGAAAACGGGTTTGATGAGGAAAGCGTTGCGGCGTCCTACGCGGAGGAACTGCAGCAGTATGCGAGCGAGTACCGTCTGATGCTGGAGATGAAAGGGCAGTCAAATATCATCAGTTGCGACGATTTTACCCTGATCGAGAATCCGAATGGGATCGGTGGAAAGATCTATATCCGGATGGAGCTGCTGACACCGTTGAAAAAGATGCAAAAAGAGATATTTACAAAGGAAGAGACCGTGATCCGGCTCGGTATGGACATCTGTCGGGCGCTGATGCTCTGCGAGGAGAAACATATTATCCACCGGGATATCAAGCCGGAGAATATTATGGTGTCACAATTTGGTGATTTCAAGCTGTGCGATTTTGGCGTTTCCCGGTTTCTGGACCATACGACGAATGCATCTCAGTCGGGTACTCCGGCATACTGGGCACCGGAAATTGCGCATATGGAAAAATACGGAAAGTCGGTAGATCTATATTCACTCGGCATCATGATGTATTGGATGCTGAACAACCGCAAGATGCCATTTATCGATGCGGATGAGGTGATGACCGCACAGAAAATGAATGAAGCACTGCGGCGGCGCTACAGCGGTGAGCGCTTGCCGATGCCGGCGAAGGGGAGCCAGCGGTTGAAGCAGATCGTACTGAAGGCCTGTGCATACCGTCCATCAGACCGGTATACATCTGCAAATGAGATGTATGCAGATCTGGAGGCACTGCAGTCTGGTACGGGCAGAAATGAAAGCCAGTTCCATGGAAGTACTTCTGGTGGAACGATCGGTGGAGAGCATACTGCTTTTAATGGAACGATCGGTGGAAAAGGAACCTACGGCAGCACACAGGGGAGCTGGAGCGGCCGGACAGAGGGAAATGCATGGAACGATGATACCCAGCATACGATCGGCAAGCCAAAGCAGGCACATAAGCAAATGTGGGAAAACGACGCCGATATGGGAACGGTTGAAGAGACCGTTGGTGTCAGACAGGCTTATGCAAAGCAGGAACAAAAGCAGAAGCAGACGATGGCTCAGGTGAAGGCAGAGGTGTCACATGCAGAAGAAAAAAAGAAAAATGGGTTGCGGTGGAAATATGCGACCTCGGATCTGTGGCTGTGTATCGCCGATACCGCGATCGTGCTTGTCGTCCATTATCTGCTGTTATTCTGTTATCAGAAGAGTTATTTCCATAGTCAATATGGATATTCCGGGAGCGCGGATCTGGTAAATGGTACCTTGATTGCTTCCTGGTTTCTGCCGATTCTGGCGGCAATTGCTGTAGTTCTGTTTCGCAGAGAAATGCTACGAAATGGAATCGTGGTGAAGATGATCGCGAGCATTGCGATCGCATCTTATCTGAGCGTATACACAGAAATTGGAAGCCTGATTTTAAAGAAGTGGTCATTCTACTTTAACCATGCGATTTGGATTGATGTAGTAGCTTTTGCAAGCAGTTACGGTGCAATGCTTTTCCTCGCCAGCGGTTTGGTAGGAGATGACACTGAAACGACGAGTGAAGGAGTTCTTTGGGGGATGATGCCACTCTACTATTATTACACGTTTTATGTTATTGGCAAAAATCTGGATAATTTTGAGACAGGAGGAATTCCGATCTGGATGGGACTGATGCTCGTACCGGTTGTGATGCTGGTTGCAATTTATATCATGAAGAGCAGTGCTCTGGCTAAGATTGCAGGGGTAGTGTTGGGACTTGTTTTGGGCAGTATGATTCTCGTGGTTTTATTCGAAATATATCCGAATAGCAGCGACTGGTCATGGTATGTATTTGTACTGATTTCTGTTTCTATATTGGGTCCGCCTGCGCTTGGCTGGAAGATGGCAGGCAGCTGGGAAAAGGCGATAGAAAAGTTATAGATATAAAAGGAAAGAAAAGAGGGAAAAATAAATATGGAAGATTTCAATATTCAGTTGCCATGGCCTGGATGGCGGGCAGTAAAGTATCTTGGAAGCGGTCAGTTCGGGAGTGTCTATGAGGTCGAGCGCGCGCAGCTTGGCATCACGGAGCGGGCTGCGGTGAAGGTGATTGCGCGGCCGAAGGATGAAGATGAGGTAGAGCAGCTGTATGAGAGCGGCTTTGATAAAGAAAGCGTTACAGCGTATTATGAAGAGAGCCTGAATCGCTATATTCGTGAATACCGTATGATGATGGAGCTGAAAGGCCAGTCCAACATCGTCAGCTGTGATGATTTTGCACTGATTCCGAATCCGGATGGGCTAGGCTGGAAAATTTATATCCGGATGGAGCTTCTGACTTCCTTAAAAAAGGTACCGAAGGAGATGCTGGAAAAGGATTCCGGCGTCATTCGGCTGGGCATGGATATTTGCAGAGCCCTGATGCTGTGCGAGCAGAAGCATATTATCCACCGGGATATCAAGCCGGAAAATGTAATGGTATCTTCTTTTGGAAATTTCAAGCTGTGTGATTTCGGGATTTCCAGAGTGCTGGACCATACGACCAATGCGACGAAGGCGGGGACTCCGCTCTACTGGGCACCGGAAGTGGTACGCATGGAAAAGTACGGGCAGACGGTCGATATTTATTCGCTTGGCATTATGATGTATGAGATGCTGAACAACCGCAGAGTGCCATTTATCCGCGCGGATGAACCGATTACAGCGAAGAAAATCGATGAGGCAATGGACCGCAGACAAAGAGGAGAGCAGGTGCCGCCGCCGGCAAACGGTCACCCGGAGCTGAAACGGATCGTATTGAAGGCGTGTGCATACCGTCCGCAGGATCGATATGCCTCTGCAGAAGAGATGTATGCGGATCTGGAGACACTGGCAAATGGCGGGGAGAATATCAGCTCGCAGACCTTTCGCTCGCAGTGTGGAATGGCAGAAAGAAATCAGACGGAAGTTCAGAATGCCTGGAAGACGATGGGAAGCCAGGGCAGTTCGTATGACCGGGGCTGGAAGACGCAGGGCAGTCTGGATGACCGGGTAGGCTGGGGAAGCCAGACTAGCGGTGGTCGGAATGAAACGCAGGATCGCCTTATCTTCGATGGCGGGTATCTCTCAGAGGATATGGTCACAGAGCCTGACACGCAGGAAGCCGTGCTGGAGGATGTCTATGTCCTGCTTGTGGGTCGGAAGATCAACAATATAGAGGAGCTGCGGTATAAATTTTTCGGACAGATCATACCGGACAACCGGAAGCTGCTGCTCGTTGCGAAAGATTACAGCAGGGATGCATACGAGCAGCTTGGCAGATTCGTGCGTCAGGGTTTTGTACATATGGTGGCGGTATGGGCGCCGGAAGAAAAAGGAACCTTAGAGGAGATAGCGTCCCTGACCGGCACCAGAATCATCGGTGCGGAACCGATCAGCTATGTGACACTTGATGAGCTGGGACATGCGGAGCGTGTCCGTGTATGGGAAGATGGGATGGAGCTTACTAAAAAATCTTCAAAAAAACGATAAATGAGTAAAACGGAGAAAAACGGAGAAAATCAGAGAATATCAAAAGAATACATATAAAAACAGGAAACTGATGAATTTGCATTATTCCGGTAATTTCATTAATATAGCATTGTTGATTAGCACTCAAGCTTGACGAGTGCTAGCAAATAAAAGCGAATTTAGCCGAATCACCGCAATGGCCGTTCGGTTATAAGCGGGCAGTATGTGGACGACAGGTTCACCTGCCACAATGGATCTGGATGAAACCATCTAAGGAGGAATTAAATATGAAGTTAGTACCGTTAGGCGACAGAGTTGTATTAAAGCAGTTTGAAGCAGAAGAGACGACCAAATCCGGTATCATTCTTACAAGTAAGACACAGGAGAAGCCGCAGGAGGCTGAGGTTATCGCTGTAGGACCGGGCGGACTGGTAGACGGCAAAGAAGTGACCATGCAGGTAAAGGTCGGCGATAAGGTAATCTACTCCAAGTATTCAGGAAACGAAGTAAAGCTTGGCGAGGAAGAGTACATCATCGTAAAGCAGAGTGATATTCTCGCAGTAGTAGAGTAAGACAAATTGCACAGGCATCAGAGCAAGAATATCGGATGCCGGGCAGACAAAGAAGCAGATCCGAACGATCTGGCTTTGGACGGATAGAGAGGCGGAAGAGGAATTCCGCCGGATAAAAAGAAAAGGAGATCGATGATCATGGCAAAGGAAATTAAATTTGGTGCAGAAGCCAGAAAATCTCTGGAGACTGGCGTAAATAAACTGGCTGATACCGTTCGTGTGACACTTGGACCGAAAGGAAGAAACGTAGTACTTGATAAGCAGTACGGCGCTCCGCTGATCACAAACGACGGTGTAACGATTGCAAAAGAGATCGAGCTTGGCGATGCATTTGAAAACATGGGTGCTCAGCTGATCAAGGAAGTTGCTTCTAAGACCAATGATGTCGCTGGTGACGGTACTACGACTGCTACCGTACTGGCACAGGCAATGGTAAATGAAGGAATGAAGAACCTGGCAGCAGGTGCGAACCCGATCGTTCTGAGAAAGGGTATGAGAAAGGCTACCGATACTGCTGTAGAAGCAATCCGTGCGATGAGCCAGAAGGTAAGCGGCAAGGAGCAGATCGCAAGAGTAGCGACTGTTTCATCCGGAGATGAGACCGTAGGACAGCTCGTTGCAGATGCAATGGAGAAGGTAACCGGCGACGGCGTTATCACCATCGAGGAGTCTAAGACCATGCAGACTGAGCTGGATCTGGTAGAAGGTATGCAGTTTGACAGAGGATACATTTCCGCATATATGGCAACAGATACTGAGAAGATGGAAGCAGTTCTGGATGATCCGTGCATCCTGATCACAGATAAGAAGATCAGCAATATTCAGGAGATCCTTCCGCTGCTTGAGCAGATCGTACAGGCAGGCAGAAAGCTTCTCATCATCGCTGAGGACATCGAGGGCGAGGCACTGACCACCCTGATCGTCAACAAGCTGCGCGGAACCTTCTCTGTAGTAGGTGTAAAGGCTCCGGGCTATGGTGACAGAAGAAAAGAGATGCTCAGAGATATCGCGATTCTGACCGGTGGACAGGTTATTTCCGAGGAGGTCGGCATCGAGCTGAAGGATGCGACCATGGATATGCTTGGTCATGCAAAATCCGTGAAGGTTCAGAAGGAGAGCACCGTTATCGTTGACGGTATGGGCGATAAGAAAGCAATCGCAGACCGCGTTGCTCAGATCAAGGCTCAGATCGAGGAGACAAAGTCCGAGTTTGATAAAGAGAAGCTACAGGAGCGTCTTGCAAAGCTCGCAGGCGGTGTGGCAGTGATCCGTGTCGGCGCTGCAACCGAGACTGAGATGAAGGAAGCAAAGCTTCGTATGGAAGATGCTCTGAATGCAACAAGAGCAGCAGTAGAAGAGGGTATCATCGCAGGCGGCGGATCTGCATACATCCACGCTTCCAAGAAGGTAGCAGAGCTTGCTGCAAACCTTGAGGGCGACGAGAAGACCGGTGCAAAGATCATCCTGAAGGCACTGGAAGCTCCGCTGTTCCACATCGCTGCAAACGCAGGTCTGGAAGGCGCAGTGATCGTAAATAAAGTACGTGAGTCTGAGGTAGGCACAGGCTTTGACGCTTACAACGAAGAGTACGTAGATATGGTAAAAGCAGGCATCCTGGATCCGGCAAAGGTAACCAGAAGCGCACTGCAGAACGCAACGAGCGTAGCATCTACCCTGCTGACCACTGAGTCCGTAGTAGGCAACATCAAAGAAGAAACCCCGGCAATGCCGGCAGCACCGCAGGGCGGCATGGGAATGATGTGATAAAGCATTGAGACGTGCAAGGATGTCGAGAAAGCAAGAGAATCACTTGTGATTCTCTTGCTGGATCGGCAGACTTATAGGGCGATAGCCCGACAGCGAAAGAGCGAAGCTCTTGAGTTGCAGCACGTCTATTCATTCCTAAAATCTTTATAAAATGAGGGTAAACAATAGACGTTTACCCTCATTTGTGTTAAACTGAAAAAAGTGCAGGAATTTTCTGATAAATCACCTGCAAAAACGAACGTATGAAGGAGCAGAGTATGGACGAACGATCAATCCGGGAGATCATACGGGAGGAGTTAAAAAAGCTGAAAGGCATGACGTGGGGACAGAGACTGGGCTACATATGGGATTATTACAAACCCCTGATGGCAGCGATTCTCGCAGTGATTCTGGTGATTTCGATCGGGGTCAGTATTTATCGGAATATGCAGATCAATCATCTTCTGAATGTATATTTCGTCAACTGTAACTCAACGGAGCTGGACGCACAGGCGATTACAGATGATTTTGCAGAGTACATCGGCGGGATCGGCGCGAAGGACGAGATATTGCTCGATACATCAACGATACTGGATGCAGAGGATACCTCTCAGTATTCGATGGCAAGTCAGATGAAGTTTACTGCGGTAGTGGCGGCAGGCGATGTCGATGTGGCGATCTTCGATTCCGAACAGTATGAGAAGTACCGCGATGGCTATGGGCTTGAAGATCTCTCCAAGGTCTTATCAGAGGAGCAGCTTTCCAGGTGGGAGAATGCCCTTGCCTATGGAAAGGATGAAGAGACCGGCAAGGAGATTCCGGTAGCGCTGGATGTGCAGAAGGCTTCGCTCATGGAGCAGTCCAAAGCCTACAATGGCGAAAAGGTATATGCTGTGGTCATGGCGAATTCGTCTCATACGGATATGAGTGCGAAGTTTCTTGAGTATCTCATGCAGTAAGCGTATCAGCCGGAGAAGGTATTGTTCATTGATGTGTGAACAGTAACGAAGAAGGACTCAAAAGATATGAATGGGTAAAATGAGGGAGGAACGATATGAACGATTCATACAAAGAAATACTAATCAAACGAAATACCCCTGTGGGGAACAAGATTCTGAAAGGGCTGTTGATTGCACTGGCGGCAATCAGCATTTTTATCGGGCTGGTATTCTGGCCGCTTCTGATTGTCGGTGCGGTGCTGGTCGTCGTTTGCTGGCTGTTTGTCCCGAAGCTCGAGGTAGAGTATGAATACTTATACGTCAACGGAGAGCTGGATATCGATGCTATCTACTCCAAACAGAAGCGGAAAAAGATGGGAAGCTATGATGCATCCGAGCTGGAGATCCTGGCTCCGGAGAATTCCCACGAGCTGGATTCCTTTAAGAATAAAAAGGATCTGAAGCTGAAGGATTACACATCCTTAGATCCGCATGCGAAGTGCTATATCCTTGTATTCAATAAGGAAAAGGGACAGGAGATGATCAAGGTCGAGCTGGATGAGTCCATTCTGAACGATCTTCGCCGGATCGCTCCGAGAAAAGTAAATCTGTATTAATTGACGGGACATAATGCAGCAAAAGAAAATGGAAGAGTCTATACAGGCAGAACAAAAAGCGCAGGCCAGAGCGGGACGGTTAATCCCGCTTTGACCTGCGCTTTTTCAGATACAGGCACAGGGCGGTGACGATGCATCCGGTGACAAAGGCGGCTATGCCGACAACGACATAGGCGCTCGCGCCGCTGTGCAGCAGGACGGAGCTGTAGCCTCCGGGAACTGTGGAGGATGCCATGCCCGCGCGGGAGAGGAGCGGAAGCATGCTGCCTGAGAGGATCAGGCAGAGCATGCTAAGGATGGTAAGGGTCACCTGCTCATAGCGTCTTCGGTATTTCCGGGTCCTGCGCCGGACTTCTCTTTGAATTTGCTCGTAGGAATGTTTCATATATGCCTCCGTGAACAGATGTAATTGTGAGGTTCTGCTTATATAGATATAAATACATGTGGAAAAGAAAGCTCTCACTTTTTTTTATTTTCTGCTGATTTTCTACTATTTTTGTATTGTATTTTTGCAGTTATTCTATCTTTTTCCAGAGCTTGCCGTTTGCTGAGCCTCAGATGGAAGGATTCCCGGTATCAGCAGATGTCTTGCAAGGAACAAAAGCAGAATCAAAAGCGACGGGAACACATACCCGATGCGTCTCCAGATGCCGTCCGCTGTAATGAGCAGGTTGTAGCTGGCGTGCAGGATGATGCAGGCGCCGACCAGTCCGATGGTACCGGTGAGCCGCAGCCAGCGGTGGTAAAAGACGTAGGCCATGCCGCAGCCGGTCAGGATGCCGCAGAGGATGTGCACTGCCCCGGCAGAAATACCACGGATCAGCAGAAAGGAAAACTGAGAGGCTCCGTTTTCGGTCAGATAGCAGGCATTTTCAAAGGTCGCAAAGCCGACAGAGAGCGCAAGGGCAGCGCTTGTCACCTGCTTTTTCTCCGGTTCAAAGATCAGAAAGTAAAAGAGCAGTGGGAGCAGCTTCATCACCTCTTCGCAGACCGGCGTGATCTCGATCATAGTCGTGGTGACGTTGGTCTGATAATAATTCATAAAAAAGCTGCTGACGTAAGCTGCGAGCAGGCAGATCGCCATACCTGCGACGACAAAGAGCGTAAAGACACGCTGCCGGTGTTCGGTAAAAAACAAGGACAGCAGCATGGGAATCGCGATACAGACGAAAATATTTTCAATGTAGATCATGGAGAACCTCCCGGTACAGAAGCGGCAGCAGTGCAGCCAGCATGGCAGTGAGCAGCATATCAATGGCAAAGTACAGATTAAAATGCTGATAATCAGTCATAAAGATGGAGACAATGTAGACGCCGAGCTGCAAAAAAACCAAAAGGAGAAAACAGTGATCGAGCCAGGATGTCCGTTTGCCATTTTTTCGGTCGTGCAGAATGCGGCAGCTGGCCAGATAGGTGATTGCGCTGAGCGTAATGGCACAGGCAATGCATGGAAGAAGTGCCGGACCAAAGATTTTGAATAAAAGGACAGCGACGGCGACGATGACAGCCGGAATCAGCGCGATGGCGGAGAAGGGGAACGGCTCGGACTCTTTGCGCAGCAAAAGCAGCGAGAGAAAGAACAGATAGGCAGCCAGCCATGAGATCTCGCATGTATAAAAGATCTGCGGCACGTGGCCGAGGATCGCCAGATACAGGACGAAAAACAGGGTTCCCATCATAAAGCAGCCGTAGCCAAAAGAAAGCATAATAAATCCGCGGTTCTTTTTGCGTATGCCCAACCACGCGGAGAGCAGCATGCATATAAGCAGAACGGTGACCTGGTAAGCGTTGTCGATGATCTCAAAATTCATCCTGCTCCTCCTTCCTGTCACGGAAATGCCGGTGCAGCCGGTACAGCAGAATCGTCACGCAGACGCCGAGCAGGAAAGAAAGGATCCCCATCACAATGTAACCGGAAAAGGCAGAGCCTCCGATCAGACTGGCCGTCATTGCAGAATGTGCCATAGTTCCTTCTGAGTGTGCCAGCGAATCCGGAATCCACATCGCCAGCAGCAAAATCAGGATGAGGCTGCCTGCCACACAGGAGAGATCAACCAGCCTTTCTTTTTTCCTGGCCTGCTGCCTTTTCAGCTCGCGTATCCGCCGATGGATGAGCGCTGACCGTTCTTCATTTGTCCGCATATTGAAATCCCTCCTTTTCCAGTATTGCCTTCAGGCTCTGCTTTCCGCGGTAGATCAGATTCGTGATCTGCCGCTCATTTTTATTCATGACCTGAGCTGCCATGTGGTAGCTCATATCTTCAAAGTAGACGAGATAGAGTGCCTCCCGGTACTCCGGCTTCAGCTTAGCCAGTGCGTCATAGAGCTGATGGCGCCGTTCATTTTCAAAAAATGGAGTCTCGGCGAGCGCACCACCCGAGAGCTCAAACGGAAGATCGTCAAAAAGAATCAGATGAAGCCTGCGCCGTCTTTGATGGCGCAGGGCGAGGTTCCGGCCGATTTTATAAAGATAGGCACGAAAGCAGCCGGCTTCACGGATCGGGCGTGGACGCGCAAACAGTCGTGCGAATGCTTCGATCATCAGATCCTCCGACTCATGGATGTCATGCAGATAGCCGTTGATGTAGAGCATCAGTGCGTCGCTGTGGGTCTGCACGAGCAGGTCGGCAGCGGCCGTATCGTTGTCAAGATAACGCTGGTAGAGCTCTTCATCGGTCATGTGCATCCCTCCCGTTTTCCGTTGCTTTCTCATGTCTGACAGGCCTTACGTGTATTTCATCTGAACATGGTATCTTTCAGCTATTATAGTCGATCTTTTGTGGAGAGGCAACCTGCACAAAAAAATTTTGACGGATTTTGTGAGATGTGCTATACTTCGGACGAAAATTGCGCAAAAGGCAGGGGCGTTATGAGAGTATTACTGATTGGCAATACGGGATATATTACGGAAAGATTTATGGAAGAGGCATTTCCGGAGTGTCAGGTGCTGATCCTCGGGGATGCACAGGTGCGGACGAACCGGAAAAAGGGAATTGTACACCGGCCGTTTCCAGAAGAGGAGGCAGAGCTTGGTGATCTGTTTCTGACTTATGAATTTGAAGAGGTCGTGTACTTTTCCAATTATCTGACGTTTCACGGCAGTACGGAAGGAGAGGCAGAGAAGCTGCGCAGAGTCCTGCAGTACTGCAAAGGAGACCGGGAGGTCCGGATTCTTTATCT
>OLPO01002684.1_pt1 | contig 10769 bp, 11 predicted proteins | sample 1672831 | NCBI WGS metagenome assembly OLPO01 (sample SAMEA3136728, study PRJEB25190) | human gut metagenome
TATTTAATTTGAATATATTATTGGTTTTATGTGTATTTAATTTGGCGTTCTACAGAAGCAGCTGATGTCCGGCGGCGGTGTCATCCTCATCGGCACCCAGCTTATCCCGCTGCTCTCCGGTCTGTTCGGCTAATCAACAAGCGATAGGAGGAAAACCCGCCATTGTTCGATAATATTTTCGCAGCAATCGAAAAATGGATGAGGGAACTTCTTTCCGGCATGGTGGAGTCCAACCTGAGTACGATGTTCACAGCGGTCAACCAACAGACCAGTGAAATCGCTGCTCAGGTCGGGCAGACACCGCAAGGGTGGAACAGCAGCATTTTCAGCATGATCCGTAACATTTCGGATTCGGTGGTGATTCCCATTGCAGGAATCATCATCACGCTGATCCTCTGCTACGAACTGATCTCGATGCTGACGGAACGGAACAATCTGCACGATGTAGACACTTGGATGTTCTTCAAGTATTTCGTGAAGATGTGGATCGCGGTCTATCTCGTCAGTCATACGTTCGATATTGCAATGGCGGTATTTGACATTGGACAGTCGGTGGTAAATTCTTCCTCCGGCATTATCCGTGGCAATACCGCCATTGATATTAGTTCTCTTTCCATGCAGATGCAGGCGGCAATGGCAACGATGGCGATTGGCGAACTGGTGACGCTGGCATTGGAAACCCTTGTCGTAAGCTGGTGTCTGAAAATTCTGTCGGTGGTTATCACGGTAATTATGTACGGCAGAATGATAGAAATATACCTCTACACTTCGCTTGCTCCGATTCCGTTTGCAACCATGAGTAACCGTGAATGGGGTCATGTGGGTACGAACTACTTCCGAGGGCTGTTCGCGCTGGCATTTCAGGCGTTCCTGATGATGGTCTGCGTGGCGATCTATGCAGCCCTTATCGGCAGCATCCGGGTATCTTCGGATATTCACTCGGCATTGTTCGGCACGATGGCCTACACGGTGATTCTTTGCTTCTCGCTGCTCAAAACGGGAAGTCTGTCCAAACAGATCTTCGGCAGTCACTAAATCCGGGAAAATCCAATGAAAGGAAAAGACAGCAGACAACGCCGTTTCCCGGCGGCGGTCTGGCTGTTCTGGTGATAAATGGCCTATGTAACGATTCCCAAAGACCTTTCCAAAGTGAAGAACAAGGTCTTTCTGAACCTGACGAAACGCCAGCTAGTGTGTATGGGGTTTGCAGCAGGCATTGGCGTTCCGTTCTATTTTCTTATGCGCGACACGCTGGGAACCAGCAATGCAGCGGCAGGCATGGTGCTCCTGATGCTGCCGGAATTTTTCTTTGCTCTGTACGAGAAAAACGGGATGCACCTTGAAACCATCCTGACGAATTTCATCAGCGTCCGATTCAAACGTCCTGCGGTACGCCGCTATGAGGTCGAAAACCTGTATGAGCGGGAACTGGAAACCGCAGCACCGATCCAGAAGAAAGGAGGCATCCTTGGTAAAAAGTGAACCGAAGACGAAACCGCAGTCGGGCGGCTTCTTTCAGAAGTTCTTTCGGAAACCCGAAAAGAGCCAGAAGGAACAGCAGTTGACTGTGCAGCGTTTCATTCCATATCTGGAAATGGGGCGCGACGGTATCTGCCGGGTGGAGGAACATCTGTATTCCAAAACCGTCCGATTCTACGACATTAACTACCAGCTGGCACAGAACGAGGATAAGAACACCATCTTTGAAAGCTGGTGCGACTTCCTCAACTACTTCGATGCCAGTATCCGCTTTCAGTTGTCGTTCATCAACCACAAGAGCGATATGAGCGAGTACAACAAGGTCATCCAGATCGAGCCGCAGCACGACCAGTTCGATGATGTGCGTATGGAATATGCGCAGATGCTGAAACAGCAGCTTGCCAAAGGCAATAACGGTTTGGTTCGGACGAAGTACATCACGTTTAGCATCGAAGCAAAGAGCATCCGGGAAGCAAAGCCCCGGCTGGAGCGTATCGAAACCGATATTCTCAATAATTTCAAGGTGCTGGGCGTGAAAGCCTACCCGCTGAACGGCGTGGAACGGCTTCAGATCATGTACGAAACCTTTCATCAGGAAGAACAGCAGAGGTTCGACTTCAGCTATGACCGCATCCTGCAGAGCGGCATGACGACCAAAGACTTCATTGCCCCGACCAGTTTCCTGTTCAAGAGCGGCAAGGACTTTATGATGGGTGACACCTATGGTGCTGCATCCTACCTGAACATCCTTGCCCCGGAGCTGACGGATAAGGTGCTAGCTGAGTTTCTGGATATGGACAAAAATCTGGTGGTCAGCATCCATGTGCAGTCGGTAGACCAGCTGAAAGCCATCAAACTCATCAAAGGCAAAATTACCGACCTGGACCGTATGAAAATCGAGGAGCAGAAGAAAGCTGTGAGGTCTGGTTATGATATGGAAATTATTCCGAGCGACCTTGCAACTTATGGCGGCGAGGCCAAGAAGATTCTGGATGATCTGCAAAGCCGCAATGAGCGTATGTTCCTTGTTACGGTGCTGTTCCTCAATACGGCCAAGACCAAACAGGAGTTGGATAGTGCTGTGTTTCAGACTGCTGGTATCGCTCAGAAGTTCAACTGTACGCTGAACCGTCTGGATTATTTGCAGGAGCAGGGCCTTATGAGCAGCCTGCCGCTGGCAAATAATCTCGTTCCCATCAAGCGCGCACTGACCACCACTTCCACTGCCATCTTCGTTCCCTTCACCACGCAGGAGCTTTTTATGGAGGGCGATTCCCTCTATTACGGTCTGAACGCAGTGTCTAACAACATGATTATGGCAGACCGCAAGCAGCTGAAAAACCCGAACGGCCTGATCCTCGGTACACCCGGCAGCGGCAAGTCGTTTAGTGCAAAGCGTGAGATCACCAACGTGTTCTTCACCACAACGGACGATATTATCGTCGCAGACCCCGAAGGAGAGTATTATCCGCTGGTGGAAGCACTGGGCGGACAGGTCATTCATATCTCATCTACCAGCCGGGACTACATCAATCCGATGGACATCAACCTGAACTATGCGGACGATGATAACCCATTGGGGATGAAATCGGACTTTATTCTTTCCCTGTGCGAGCTGATCATGGGCGCAAGGGATGGCATGGAGCCGGAAGAAAAGTCGGTCATTGACCGCTGCCTGCCGCTGGTTTACCAGAAATATTTGAACGACCCGAAGCCGGAGAATATGCCGACGCTCGGTGATCTGTACGACTGCCTGCGGGAGCAGAAAGAACGGCAGGCGCAGCGTATCGCCACGGCACTGGAAATCTACGTCAATGGTTCACTGCGAGTGTTCAACCATCAGACCAATGTGGAACTGGATAATCGCATTATCTGTTTTGACATCAAGGAGTTGGGCAAACAGCTGAAAAAACTGGGGATGCTCATCGTTCAGGATCAGGTCTGGAACCGCGTTACCATCAACCGTAACAGCAAAAAGAACACCCGGTACTATATAGACGAGTTCCACCTCCTGCTGAAAGAGGAACAGACCGCTGCATACAGCGTCGAAATCTGGAAGCGGTTCCGAAAATGGGGCGGTGTACCGACAGGAATTACGCAGAACATTAAGGATTTGCTGGCCAGCCGGGAAATCGAGAACATCTTCGAGAACAGCGATTTTATTTATATGCTCAACCAGGCATCCGGCGACCGACAGATCCTTGCAAAGCAGCTGAATATTTCACCGTTCCAGCTGTCGTATGTGACGAACAGCAACGAGGGCGAGGGGCTGCTGTTCTACGGCAATACGATTATCCCGTTCAAGGATAAGTTCGACACTTCGCTGAAACTGTACAGCCTGATGACCACGAAGCCCAATGAGATGGGAAAATATAAGGAGAAAAAAGAAGCATGAACACACCGAACATTTTTGACCGACTGAGCCGCAAGATTCATCATCACTCTGACATTGAGCCGCACAAAAGCGATTCCGGCCCGCCCTTTGGTGAGGTGGAGCCGCTCAACTTCCACGATGAAGAATCGGTGGTACATACGGTGCTGGAGGACTTTTACGCCGTTGGCACACTGGCCGATGAACTGACTGACGGCTTTCACATGGAAGCCCACGGTTATCTTGACCGTGAGGAAGTGAACGCCCGTCTGATCGCCTTTGCCCGGAAGCTGGAGCAGGTGCTTGATAAGTGGGAAACCCACGCAGCCTTGATCGCATGACGGCTCCAGCCGGAAGGAGGTGATTTCCATAGCAGACAAAAAGTTTCGGGGCAGAGATAAAATTGTCCAGAAAATGACCAAGGATGGTCTGGTGGATGAAAACCTCCGCACCGGGGAACAGAAATCCGCGACTGCAGAAGAAAAGCCGGAGAAGGAAGATTCGGCAAAAGAAACTGCGGACAAGGAAACAGACAAAGAACCTATCATGGACGAAGAAATCTGCATGGATGCCGAGGACGGGGAGGAGGATGCACCCCGGCACCACAGTACCGCCAAGCAGAGCGCAGACTATTATAAAGCCCATCAGGAGGATGGTAAGCCGAAAGATGCGTCTGTGGAATCGGATGCAGAGCCGCCCACAAAGAAAAGCCGACTTTCTTTTGAGAATGAAAAAGGCGGCATTGTCCGTGGCATGGGGATGGGCGTTAAGAAGGTGGCAAAGAAAGGAGTGGATACCGCCACCGGGTTCGCCCATCAGAAAGTACATCAGGTAGAAAAGGACAATTCCGGTGTGGAAGCTGCTCACAAGTCGGAAGAAGCCGCCGAACGCCTGCACCACTTTGTCAAAGGCAGAAAAAAGCCCAAAGACAAATCTGCCAGAGCGGAGAAAAGAGGTGGTGAGGATCAGAAATCCAGCCGCCTGAAATTCACCGAGAGCGAGGGTGGCACTGCAGAAAATGCAGCAGAACCGTCGCGGAAAAAGAAACAATCCCAGCCACCACCGACTGCCGCAGGCGGTGAAGCAAAGACAGTTGGCGCGAAGTTTTATCAGAAAAAGCAGTATAAGGATGCCTCTGCAGCAGCCAAGCGCGGCCAAAAAGCCGGAACAGCTGCCAGCAAGCAGGCAGCAGCGGCAACCAACACCATTACGGAAAAAGCGAAAGCGGCTGTGCAGGAGATCGTGGTGCAGAATAAAACCCTGTGGGTCAGTATTGGTGTGGGCATCCTGCTGGTGATGGTAATGTTGGGAGCCTTTTCAAGCTGTGGTGCAGCGATTCAGGGAACAGGCGGTACCTTTGTGGGAACGACATATCCCAGCAAGGATGCCGACATGAAAGGTGCGGAAGAAGATTATCTGGAACTGGAAAAAGAACTGGATAAGCAGATTCGGCAGATGGAGTCCACCCATCCGGGCTATGATGAATACCGCTATCAGCTTGACGAGATCGGGCATGACCCGTATCAGCTGATTTCTCATTTGACGGCAGTTTATGAGCAGTTCACCAGAGGACAGGTCAAACCTGTTATCAAGGAACTGTTCAAGCAACAGTATCTCCTGAAAGTGTGGGAAACCATTGAGATTCGCACTCGCATGGAAACCAGAGTAGGAATTCGGCCAACGATTGACGCTTTTGGAAACATCAGCATGGAAACCTATACCTATCAGGAAGAAGTGGAGTACGAGTATAAAATCCTCAATGTCCTGCTGAAAAATAAGGGCTTCGATACCATCGCGCGGAAGAACATGAACCGGAAGCAGACCGGGCGGTACGATGCCTACAACATGACCTACGGCAACCGCCCGGAACTGTTCGGTGCAGGCTCCCCGACATACAGCGGCGGCACAACGGGCAGTATCGGCACAGGCGGTGCTGGTGGCTCCGGCGGTGGCTTCAAGTACGACATTCCCTCGGAAGCCCTTTCGGATGAAAAGTTCGCAAGGATGATTGAGGAAGCCGAAAAATATCTCGGTATGCCGTATGTGTGGGGCGGAAGTTCCCCAAGCACCAGTTTTGACTGCTCTGGTTTCGTCTGCTGGGTCATCAATAACTGCGGCAATGGGTGGAGCGTTGGGCGTACAACGGCCAACGGCCTGCGAGGGAAATGCAGCTATGTTTCCCCTGCGGATGCACAGCCCGGTGACTTGATCTTCTTTGAGAAAACCTATAACACCGTTGGCGCGTCGCACGTTGGAATCTATGTCGGCAATGGCATGATGATCCACTGCGGCGACCCCATTTCCTATACCAGCATCAATTCGACCTACTGGCAAAGCCACTTTTTGGGCTTTGGCCGCATCAACTGAAAGGAGGGCCGATGGGCAAAAAATTACAGAAATATCTGGACGAAGCTGAAAGAACCGAACAGCAGATCGCGGAACTGGAAGAACGGCTGAGAACCATCCGGGCAGCACAGAAAAAGGAAGAGGACAGCGAGATCATCCGTGCCATCCGCAGCACCAAGATGGGCGGGCGCGAACTGCTGGCTCTGCTGGACAACATTCAGGCGGGCAATGTGACGTTCCTGACCGCTGTAAACAACGCTTCGGAAGAAGCAGAAACGGAGGAAGCGATTGAAAAAGATGCTTAAACGGCTGGGTGTTGTTATTCCCAGCACAATTCTTACCCTGCTGATGGCGGTGGGCTTTTCGACTCCGGTCTTTGCCTATGTGGATACCACTGAGGTGGCAGAGGAACCTGTGCAGGTAATCGAGGAAGCAGAGCCGACCGAGGAAGAAAAGATCCCGTTCACCATCGCAGGCAACGGCGAGGTAGAGGATGACATCGTGGATGACCCCAGCAAGGAGTTCTTTACAGTCAAGACCAAGGGCGGCAACACATTCTTTCTGGTGATTGACCGGGCGCGAAACAGTGAGAACGTCTATATGCTTTCCATGATCGACGAGTACGATTTACAGGAGTTTCTGGACGATGAAGAACGGAACGGTAAGCAGGAAGAAGAAACGCCTGCGGTAGTCCTGCCTGAAACCAAACCTGAACCTACCCCGGATTTGGAAATCGAAGAACCGAAAGAAGAATCGAGCGGTGGCATGAATAAGATTCTGCTGCTGGTATTCGTGGCGGCGCTGGGCGGCGCAGGTGCTTTCTTCTATTTCTACATTTATAAGCCGAAGCCGAAAGAAGAAACGCCGCAGAGTGAAAATCTGGAAACCGACCAGAGCCTTGCGACGGTGAACGAGGATAATCAGTCCGGCAACGAAAATGGCACATAAGAAAACCGTAACATAAGGATGCAGGGATAGTCGAGAGGCTATCCCTGCTTTTTTCAAAAAGGAGAAAACATTGAAATATCTGGTGATTGCAGAAAAACCGAGCGTATCGAAATCCATTGCAAAAGTGATCGGTGCATATCGGCAGGAGGACGGGGATCTGGAGGGGGGGGATTGCGTGGTAAGCTGGTGCCTGGGACATTTGGCAGAGTATGCAGCTCCGGAACACTACGATGAACGCTATGAAAACTGGCGTTTTGAGGATTTGCCGATTCTCCCTGCAGAGTGGAAACTGCTGGTACACAATACCAAGAAGCCGCAGTTCAATGTTCTGCGCAAACTGCTCCGCAGCAAGAAATTCGATTATGTGGTGAACGCCTGCGATGCAGGACGTGAGGGTGAAGCAATTTTCCGCCGTATGTATGCTCTTGCCGGAAGCAAACTCCCCATCAAGCGGCTGTGGATCAGCAGCATGGAGGATGCCGCTATCCAGCAGGGCTTTGAAAACCTGAAGGATGGAGCAGAATACGACAATCTGTTTGCAGCGTCTGAGTGCAGAGCGAAAGCAGATTGGTTGATCGGCATGAACGGAACCCGTGCCTTTACGAAAAAGTACGGCAGAAAACAGACCATTGGCCGGGTGCAAACCCCGACGCTGGCGATGCTGACCGAGCGGCAGACCAAAATCCAGAACTTTGTAAAAGAACCCTATTACAAAGTGGAACTGTCCGGCACAGGTGTTGTGGCAGTATCGGAACAGATGGGGCGGGAACAGGATGCCGATACCATGCAGGCCGCTTGCGATGGGCAGTGCGCGGTGGTTGGCAGCATCGAACGCAAGAGGGTAGAAAAGTAGCCCCCGAAGCTGTATGACCTGACGACCTTACAGCGAGAAGCAAACCGCTATTACGGTCTGACAGCCAGCCAGACCTTGCAGGTATTGCAGGAACTGTATGAAGAAAAGCTGGTAACATACCCCCGAACGGATAGCCAGTTTGTGACCGAGGATATGCGCAAGACGGTGGAATCGCTGGTGCTGGCCTTGGATGGCGCGGCGGCAGATGTAAGCTGCGTTATCAACAACAGCAAGGTCACAGACCACCACGCAATCCTGCCGACCATGCAGAGCGTAAAATGCAGCAAGGAAAAACTGTCCGAAACCAAACAGAAGATCCTTTCGCTTATCATCTGGAAACTGGTGCAGGCTGTGCAGCCGCCGTTCATCTATGAGGATGTGCTTGTGACGGTATGCTGCCAGGGCAGAAACTTCACTGCAAAATATAAGGATGTTCTACAACCCGGATACACGGCAAAGCCCGTTCCGTTTGTGGAGCCGGAAAAGGACAAGGATGTGCCGCTTCCGAAAAAGCTGGAGCAGGGAACTGTTCTTCCGGTGGTACGGGCAGAGAAAAAGCAGGGCTTTAATCATGTAGTATTTATTATCCGTAAGGATATTGAAAAAGAGTTCAAAGAAATCATTGGAAATCGTATTACATCAATTTGCAATGGATTGAATGTGACTGTAGATTATGCATATCAGGATATCAATGACATACCTGTTGCTCTACCAGAAGGAAGAACAAAACCATGGGGAACAGGACAAGCAGTATTAGCAGCAAAGAACATCCTCAATACTCCATTCATTGTCATCAATGCAGATGACTACTATGGAAAAGAAGGATTCAAAGCTATACATGAATATCTAGTCAATGGTGGTAAATCATGCATGGCTGGATTTGTATTAAAGAATACATTATCTGATAATGGTGGTGTTACTCGTGGTATCTGTAAGATGGATAATGAAAACAATCTTACTGAAGTTGTAGAAACAAAGAACATTGTTAAAACAACAGAAGGTGCAGAAACAGATGGAGTAAGTATTGATGTTAATTCACTTGTTTCTATGAATATGTGGGGATTAACACCTGACTTCTTAAATACACTCGAAGAAGGATTTAAAGAATTCTTTGATAAAGAAGTATCTAAGGATCCTTTAAAAGCAGAATATTTACTACCAGTTTTCATTGGTGAATTAATGAATGAAGGAAAGATGTCTGTAAAGGTATTGAGAAGTAATGATACATGGTATGGAATGACATATCATGAAGATGTTCCTTCTGTTAAAGATAGCTTTAAGAAAATGCTGGATAGTGGTATTTATAAAACTGATTTGTTTAGTGATCTTTAATGATGACAAAATCTATAGAATTATTATCTAAAATTATTACAAATATCTTAACGGCTCTATATGAGCCGTTTGGTTTTTCAATTCTTCTTTCATTTCTAGCAATGTTCTTCTACTTATATGCATATAAGCCAGATCATGCTGGTAATGGATGGAAGAGTGCTATTGTTACATGGTATACAGAATTTAAAAGTTCTGTATTCTTTAGAAAACTGTTCTTTCTATCATTTACTACTGCATTAATTCTATTTAGAACACTGTTAAATAGAAATCTATGGTTGAATCCATTATCTGATGTCATGGGTGGCTGGAGTATCTGGACAACAGTGAATGAAGAAAGACAACTTACAACTGAATGTTTTGAGAATATCATCATGATGGTACCATTTAGTGCTATGGTGATGTGGACTTTCAATGTGAAAGATAAAATCACTTGGAAAAGCATAATGATTGCTTTTCTATTTTCTATCAGCATTGAATTCTTGCAGTTGTTTTTAAGACTTGGAACATTTCAACTATCAGATCTCTTCTACAATACACTTGGTGGCTTTATTGGCGGCATGTTGTATTATGCAGTGATGAAAGTAAAGAAGAAGTTGTAATTATATATTTTATTTTTGAAAGCACCATCACTGGCAAGGCTAACAACCTTGCTGGAGATGGTGCTTTTTACATAAAGAGAAAAGGCGGGGGACGCGGCAACTAATGAATACTCACCGTGCCACCCTTTTTTTCATAGGTGCAGTTTTGATTGTTTTACAACATTAAAAGTGATATGTGAAATATAGATTTAATTTGTTTGGATAGACATGATATAATTTGTATTTAGGAAGCAGGTGAATACATATATGGCAACTTTTTATGAAGTAAAACAATTATTTTGCAGGTTGGTTGGACATAAAGATGTAGAAGATAACGATGATGATATAACTGTCGAGCACCAATTTTTTAGAAGTGAATGCGAAAATAGACAAATTACTATTTCCAATACAGAACTACTTGAACTCTATAATAAAGTTACTGCTATGGGTAACAATAGTTTAGAACTGTATTCTGAAAATACCTATGAAACGGCAGTAGACTTAGACCATTTCATAATGTGGCGTCAGGAATTTTCACTTACTTCCGATGACAGTATAAATGGTATAAGTTACGAAATTGGTTACCCAACTGCTGAATATAGCCTATATCTACTTATGCTAATTAATGATGCTATGAATCAACAGCAAGGACGTAATAGTAGAATACCACTTATGCGACTCCGAAGACTATTTGAAAGATGCTTAGGTGAGGGAGAAAATACTTTAGAAACTATTTTACCTAAGATGATTGGCGAATTTTCTTTAAAAATAGTAAACACAAGCGGAAGCTATAAATCATTAAATATATGGCTATATTAGCAAAATGGTGAACATATTTTAATATTGTACGAAAATATGGACA
>OLPO01002686.1_pt1 | contig 10767 bp, 10 predicted proteins | sample 1672831 | NCBI WGS metagenome assembly OLPO01 (sample SAMEA3136728, study PRJEB25190) | human gut metagenome
GCCCGCCGTGTGGCCCGCCGTGCGCGGCAGACCACGCTTTTTAGCCCAACGACCGTTGCCGTCCATGATGATGCCGATATGTGCCGGCACCTGCACGGGCGTTTTGTTTTCTTTACTTCCAAATGCCATTTCGGAGCCTTCCTTTTGCTTACAGGGTGAGAACTTCCTTCTGCTTTGCGGCAGAGCGTTCGTCTGCCTGCTTTACGTACTTATCCGTCAGCTCCTGCGTTTTCTTTTCCGCCTGCTTCAGGTCGTCCTCGGTCAGTTCGCCGTCTTTCTTCATCGCCTTCAGCTTTTCCATAGCGTCGCGGCGGATGGAACGCAGGGCGATTTTTGCTTCTTCTGCCATGTGGCTGACGTCCTTCACGATATCCTTACGCTTCTCTTCGGTGAGCGGCGGGAAAATGAGGCGAATGGTCTTGCCGTCGGACTGCGGGTTGATGCCGATGTCCGAGGTCTGGATGGCGCGCTCAATGGCGCGGCAGACGGAACCGTCCCACGGCTGAATGGTCAGCACGCGTGCCTCCGCAACGGAAACGGCTGCAAGCTGGTTGACCGGCGTGGGTGCGCCGTAGTAATCGACCATGACCTTATCGAGCACAGCCGGGTTTGCGCGGCCTGCGCGGATGGCGGCGTAGTCGCTTTCGAGTCTCGCGATGGTTTTGCCCATTTTGCTTTCTGCTTTTGCCAATACTTCCTTCATAAGTATATTCTCCTATCTGTTATTTCATTATACGTTTTGTGTGCTCTTTATCAGGGCGCACAAGGCTTCTCCCCTAAAAAGCTTTAGTCCTTCGTGATGACCGTGCCGACGTTTTCGCCGCAGACGGCGCGGACGATGTTCTCCGGGTCCTCAATGCTGAACACAAGGAACGGGATGCCGCGGTCGTTACAGAAGGAAGCGGCCGTCATATCCATGACCTGCAGGTTCTGATTGAGGATTTCCATATACGTGAGATGATCGTACTTCTTTGCGTTCGGGTTCTTCTTCGGGTCACTGTCGTAAACGCCGTCGACCATGGTCGCCTTTAAGATGACTTCGGCGTCGATTTCTGCACCGCGCAGCGCTGCGCCGGTATCGGTGGAGAAGTACGGGTTACCCGTGCCGCAGCCAAACACGACAACGCGGCCTTTTTCAAGGTGACGCACCGCACGGTTGCGGATGTACGGCTCTGCGACCTCCTGCATGGCGATGGCTGTCTGTACGCGCACGTCAAGGCCGACCTGCTCAAGGCCGTCCGCCACGCCGAGCGCATTGATAACCGTAGCCAACATGCCCATGTGGTCTGCACGGGTACGGTCCATGCTGCCGCTGCTTCTGCCGCGCCAGAAGTTGCCGCCGCCCACAACGATGGCGACCTCGCAGCCCATATCCACGATCTTCTTGATGGGCTCGCAGATCTTGACAACGGTGTCAAAATCGATGCCGTGACCGATCTTGCCGGAAAGCGATTCGCCGCTGAGCTTTAAGAGAACTCTTTTGTACTTCAAATTCATACGTTCATCCTCGATTCTTTAGTATTCCATATCCTGTGACGCACACTCGCAAATTTTTTCAATTTGCAAATGCACAGATTTATACTTATACTTATTTTACATGACAGACCCCGATTTGTAAAGCGTATTTCCGAAATGTTCACGGAAATGAAAAATTTTTGCACAATGCACGAAATTCAAACGGCGTTCACAGTTTTGTGCTAAAAGTGTCTTATACTTAAAAAAACGGCTGAAAGGAGTGAAAACCACATGCAGCTTAGAAAAACGATTTTAGCTTCCGTGCTTTCTGCGGCGCTTGCGCTCTCTGCGGCCGCCTGCGGTACAGCGGAAAACACACAAAGTGTGAGCAGCGCAGCGGCTTCAGAGCACATAGCGGAAACGCCGACGCCTTCCCCCGAAGCGACCGCAACGGCATCGCCTACCGCCGAGCCGACGGTAAAATCCACCGCATCTCCCGCACCGGAAAGCAACGAGGTAAGCGAAAACGCAGAGATCACCGCGGAGATTGAAGCGATGGCGCCGCTTTTGGAAGCACACATTCTGGCGCAGATGAACGGCATGGCGTTTGACGCGAATGATCCCGTTTACTTTTGGCAGACCGCGGCCTTTGCGGTGGACAACTGCGGCATGACGTTTTACAGCGCAGAGACGACCGGCAGCGCGCTGGTGCTCTCTCGCGGGGTGATGGAAGAAATTGTGAGCGGACTATTCGAAAGCGCCGCAAATGAAGACCTGCCGGATATTCCCGATTCGCTTTCGGGTGAGATTTCGTACGATGCAGACAGCGACACCTATGCGCGGCCTATAAGCGGCGGCGGCTTTTCCGTGGACATACAAGACTGTGTGAAAAGCGGAGATGTGTACACCGTGACGGCAGCGCTCATCCGCGACAAGAACGAGGCGGAACCGCAGGCAATCTTCACAGCGGAGCTCGTGCCGAACCCGCGCGAGGACAACACCGTATTTATATATAGTATACGCACCGTGAAACAAATTTCATAAGCAAGTTAAAAATGTCGCGCAGAATGTGTATTTCTTCTGCGTGACATTTTATTATCAAACTCTCTGTGAAACACAACAAAATAGTTCCCTAACACTCCGTTCATTTTTAGTACATGTATATCGATATAGAAATATCAATATGCAAATTTAGCACTTAACAAATCAAAAATTTTGATATACAATACAGTCGTAAAAAGAAGTTAGGTGGTGCAAACCACCGAGCTTTGCGATCAATTGCTTCACATAGAAAGGGCGATAGACTTATGGCAAGATTTACACTTCCCCGCGATTTGTATCATGGCAAGGGTGCTTTGGAAGAACTGAAGCATTTTGAAGGCAAGAAGGCTGTTGTTTGTGTAGGCGGCGGCTCCATGAAGCGTTTCGGCTTTTTGGACCGTGCAGTCGGCTATCTGAAGGAAGCCGGCATGGAGGTCGAGCTGATTGAAGGCATTGAGTCTGACCCGTCTGTTGAGACCGTTATGAAGGGTGCGCAGAAGATGATCGAGTTCCAGCCGGATTGGATCATCGCGATGGGCGGCGGCTCTCCGATCGATGCCGCAAAAGCTATGTGGATCAAATATGAATACCCGGACGTTACGTTTGAGGATATGTGCAAGGTCTTCGGCCTGCCGAAGCTGCGCCAGAAGGCACACTTCTGCGCCATTTCCTCTACTTCCGGCACCGCAACGGAAGTGACCGCGTTCTCCATCATCACCGATTATCAGAAGGGCATCAAGTACCCGATCGCTGACTTCGAGATTACCCCGGATGTCGCCATCGTTGACCCGGACCTTGCCGAAACGATGCCGAAGAAGCTCGTTGCGCACACCGGTATGGATGCTATGACCCATGCGATTGAAGCGTATGTTTCCACCGCAAACTGCGATTTCACCGACCCGCTCGCCATCCACGCAATCGAGATGATCATGAAGGACCTTATCCCGTCCTATAACGGCGATATGACTGCCCGCGACAACATGCACAACGCACAGTGTCTGGCCGGTATGGCGTTCTCCAACGCTCTGCTCGGCATTGTACACTCTATGGCACACAAGACCGGCGCGGCGTTTGCCGATTACGGCGCACACATCATCCACGGCGCTGCAAACGCTATGTACCTGCCGAAGGTCATCGCGTTCAACGCAAAGGACGAGACCGCAAAGAAGCGTTACGGTGTCATCGCCGACTACATGCACCTCGGTGGCAACAACGACGACGAGAAGGTACAGCTGCTCATCCAATACCTGCGCAACATGAACGACGAGCTGAACATTCCGCACTGCATCAAGCACTACGGCCCGGACAGCTTCCCGACCGAGAACGGTTTTGTGCCGGAGAACGTCTTCCTTGAGAGACTGCCGGAGATTGCAAAGAACGCTATCGCCGATGCCTGCACCGGTTCCAACCCGCGTCAGCCCAGCCAGGAAGAGATGGAAAAGCTGCTGAAGTGCTGCTACTACGACACGGAAGTTGACTTCTAAGTCTATAAAAACAATCTATAACGCATCCCGGGCATCTGTCCGGTAAAAGGACATTCTATCCCTGTCGCCCGGTATTTCTTCGGAAATCGCCGCACGGCAGGGATTTCCTGTCTTTTCCCGTTGTAATTTTGATATTTCTCTGTTATAATAGTATCGTTTGCAGGTTTTAAAGGCAAAAATTGCAAAACCGGCATCCGACACAGACAAAACTTAGGCAGAATCGCACAAACTGCGCACATGCCTGAAGGGAAAGGTTTTGAAGTATGTATAAGATCGTTAAAAAACAGCCGCTAAACCCCACGATGACGCGGATGGAGATCGAGGCGCCGCTCATTGCGAAAAAAGCAAAGCCCGGCCAGTTTATCATTCTGCGCGTAGACGAAAACGGCGAGCGCATCCCGCTGACCGTTGCCGGTTATGACCGCGAAAAGGGCACCGTTACAATCATTTTTCAGATTGTCGGCGCAACGACCGAAAAGCTCAACCACTTAAACGAAGGTGAATGTCTGCACGATTTCGTAGGCCCGCTTGGCGTACCAACGCATGTAGACGGTCTTAAGAAGGTCTGCGTTATCGGCGGCGGCGTAGGCTGCGCCATCGCACTGCCCATTGCCGAGGAGCTGCACGCCATGGGCGCGGAAGTCACCTCTATCATCGGCTTCCGCAATCAGGATCTCGTGATTCTGGAAGACGAATTCAAGGCTTGCTCCGACCACTTCACGCTGATGACGGACGACGGCTCCTACGGCGAAAAGGGCAATGTCACCGCCCCGCTGAAGACGCTGCTTGAAAACGGCGAGCGTTTTGACGAGGTCATCGCCATCGGCCCGCTGATCATGATGAAGTTCGTCTGCCTCACCACAAAAGAATACGACCAGAAGACCGTTGTTTCCATGAATCCGATCATGGTAGACGGCACGGGTATGTGCGGCGGCTGCCGCCTGACCGTTGGCGGCAAAACGAAGTTTGCCTGCGTAGACGGCCCGGACTTTGACGGCCACGAGGTCGATTTTGACGAGGCGATGAGCCGCTCCCGCAGCTACACTCCTTTCGAGCGCCACGCTTATGAGGAAGCCTGCAACCTGTTCAAGAAGGAGGTTGAGTGATCATGCCTAACATGAGAATGACAAAGAACCCCATGCCCTCGCAGGACCCGAACGTTCGCAACAAGAACTTTAAAGAGGTCACACTGGGCTATACTGAAGAAATGGCGCTGGACGAAGCACAGCGCTGCCTGAATTGTAAGAACATGCCGTGCGTTTCCGGCTGCCCGGTCAATATTCATATTCCGGAATTCATCAAAAAGGTCGCCGAGCACGACTTTGAGGGCGCGTATCAGGTTATTGCGCAGTCCTCTTCCCTGCCGGCTGTCTGCGGCCGTGTCTGCCCGCAGGAGACGCAGTGCGAAGGCAAGTGCGTGCGCGGCATTAAGGGCGAACCGGTCGGCATCGGCCGTCTGGAGCGTTTTGTTGCCGACTGGCACAACGCACACGCTACCGTTGCCACCATCACCGCGCCGAAGAACGGCCACAAGGTTGCCATTATCGGTTCCGGCCCTGCGGGTCTTACCTGCGCAGGCGACCTCGCAAAGCTGGGCTACGACGTGACGATCTACGAAGCGCTGCACCTTGCAGGCGGCGTGCTCGTGTACGGCATCCCGGAGTTCCGTCTGCCGAAGTCCATCGTGCAGAAGGAAGTCGATAACCTCAAGGCACTCGGCGTCAAGGTGGAGACCAATATGGTTATCGGTCGTATTCTGACGATTGAAGAGCTGAAGGACGAGTACGGCTACGAGGCCGTGTTTGTCGGCACGGGTGCAGGTCTTCCCCGCTTTATGAACATCCCGGGCGAGAACCTGAAGGGTGTGTACTCCGCAAACGAATTCCTCACCCGCAGCAACCTGATGAAGGCTTACCGCGATGATTCCACTACGCCGATCCAGCACGCGAAAAACGTGGCGGTTGTCGGCGGCGGTAACGTGGCCATGGACGCCGCGAGAACCGCAAAGCGTCTCGGCGCGGAGAACGTGTACATCATCTACCGCCGCGGCATGGCAGAACTGCCGGCACGTAAGGAGGAAGTGGAGCACGCAGAGGAAGAGGGCATCATCTTCCATACGCTGACGAACCCGGTAGAGATTCTGCCGACGGACATCACCGACCCGCGTGACCCGAATTACGGCTGGGTCGCCGGTATTCGCTGCGTAAAAATGGAGCTTGGTGAGCCGGACGCTTCCGGCAGACGCAGCCCGATCGTCATTGAGGGCAGCGAATTCGATATTCCGATGGATTGCGTTATCATGTCCCTCGGTACTTCCCCGAACCCGCTGCTGAAAGCCACCACCCCGGGTCTTGAGACCCAGAAGCGCGGCCAGATCATCGCGGACGAACATGGCCTCACCTCCATCGAGGGTGTGTACGCAGGCGGTGACGCCGTAACGGGCGCCGCAACGGTTATCCTCGCCATGGGCGCAGGCAAGACCGCCGCAGCTGCAATCGACAAGTACATTCAGGAAAAGAAGTAAGTCAGCTTTTCCCTTAACCTAAAAATGAACGGCACCGGTGATTGATTTCATCGGTGCCGTTTTGCTGTGTTTGGCGGGTTCAATTTTCAAATGCTTTCTGCACCCACTGCGTCGTGTAGGCGTCTGCCGGGCAGTCTTTCCGCACGCCGGAACCGACCTGCACGCCCATCAAAATGCGCGGCTCACGCTCGGCAAACGCCATAAAACGCGCCAAAATTTCATCGTATCTGCCCATTTTTCACAGCTCCTTTTTTCAATTTTTTTAGAAAAACAAGCAGAGTATACCACGCTTTTCAGAGAAACGCAACGCCCTTTTGTATACTGCCGAAAGCATCTTGAATTTTCACGGTTTTGGCAGTATAATTCTATTGGCAAATCTACCCGAAAAGAGGTTTTCAGAATGAAAAAAGTGCTTTTGCTCGGCGATTCCATTCGCATGGGCTATGACGATTATGTAAAAGAAGAGTTAGACGGCAAGTGTGAGGTCGTTTACGACGCCGAGGACAACGGCCGCTTCGCTGCGTACACGCTGTGGCAGGCGAACCAGATGTTCAAGCATCACGGTCATTTTGACGTGGTACACTGGAACAACGGCTACTGGGATATGAACATTGAGGCTCCGATGACGGAGGCCATGCACCCCGTTGAGGAATATGTGCACTTCTTAAAGCGCATCATCAAGCTGTGCAGAGAAAACGGCGCGAAGATCATCTTCGCGACCACCACGCCGATTTTGGAGCCCGGCATGGCGGCAGACAACACCGGCACGCAGGCGGACAGCATCAACTACAATAACGAGTGGGTGGAGCTGTATAACAACGCCGCCAAAAAGCTGATGGCAGAGGAAAACATTCCGGTGAACGACCTTTACGCGCTGTGCAAGGAAGGCGAGCACTATTATAAGTGCCCGGATATGCTGCACCTGACCGAGGAAGGCTACCGCAAGTGCGCAAAGCAGGCGGCCGACATGATCTTGAAGGAGCTCGGTGAAGCATGAGCTCTGGCGTAAAAAAGACGAACGCCATGCGCATGCTGGACAGCGCGAAAATTCCCTATGAGGTGCGCACATATGAATTTGAGGAGACCGATCTCGCGGGCGTACACGCGGCAGACGCCGTGGGCATGCCGTATGAGACGGTGTTCAAAACGCTCGTTGCGCGCGGCGATAAGACCGGGTTTGTCGTGTTTTGCATCCCCGTAGCGGAGGAATTAGACCTCAAAAAAGCTGCCAGAGCCAGCAAAAATAAATCCGTGGAACTTCTGCACGTGAAAGACTTGCTGCCGACGACCGGCTATATCCGCGGCGGCTGCTCGCCCGTGGGCATGAAGAAGGAGTTCCCGACGTATATCGACGAGACCGCCATGCTGTTTGATGCAATCGCCGTCAGCGGCGGTATGCGCGGCGTACAGCTCATCGTAAACCCGGATCAGCTTTTGGGCTTTGTCAGAGGCGAGTATGTCGATTTGACGGCGTAACACAGAGCGAACTGTAACGGCGATAAAAACCTTTTAATCCAACTTTTCTCAAAAAAATTCACGCTCCCCTGCTTACTTCTTCAAAGTATCTGCAGCGGGAGCGTGTTTTATATCTGCTATTTTTATAAATAACTTTTTGCGAAAGCGTATAATCAGTGGTTCATGAGCGCTTCGGCATTTTCGTTTTCGTTTACAAGGCCGAGGTCGTGCTTGATTTTCGTGGTGGAGATGCCCGGCGTGCGCGGCAGGAAGACGAGCTCGCAGTAATCCTTGAGGTAGTCAAAGCGATCGCTGTTTTCCCAGTCACTGCCCATAACGACTACGTCCACATGGTAGTCCTTCACGTCGCTGATCTTCTGATCCCAGCTTTCCTCCGGAATGACGAGGTCAACGTAGCGAATGGCTTCGAGCATCATTTTGCGCGTTTCATAATCGTGAAACGCTTTTTTGCCCTTGCCGGCGTTGAACTCATCCGTGGAAAGCGCCACGATAAGATAATCGCCCAGTGCCTTTGCGCGCTTTAAAAGGTTGATGTGGCCGTAATGCAGCAGGTCAAACGTTCCGTAGGTCAATACTCGTTTCATGTTTTAGCCTTTCCTTTCGTTTTTTACAGCTTGCTCAATGCTCCGGTTTCTGTAAGAGTCATCGCCTGCCGTTACACTTTGAATATTCAGATGCGGCAAAATACGGAATACTTCCCGCGCGAAAACAGCATCGCAATTATACTTATTACGCTCTCTGCTGAAAAACAGCTTGATGTTTTCCGGCAAAGAAAGGAACATCTGCGTATCGATCACGGTGTAATCCAGCCAATCGTTATATTTATCGGTCAGCTCCTTGAGGGTGAGCTCGTTGAAATCCCTGCGCAGGAAAACCGCTACGGGCGCTTCCATGGAATGCAGCTGCTGTTCCAGCTCTTTCGCCCAACCCTTATGGTCGTTCTTTCCGACAAGATAAACATTTCGCGGCCGCTTTTTGTTTTCGGCATAATCGATCACTTCAAACTTCGGCGCTTTTCCGTAGAACAGCATGTCGTTCAGGTTCCGGATATTATCCGGCGCATCGTAATTTGTAAACATCTTATAATACGCGTCATACGCCGCACTGTTCACATCTGCCTGCTTATCGTTTTCGTGCAGGTATGCGAGCATTTCGTTCATGGTATAAATTTTGCGGAACGGGAGGTCGCGCACATCCATATACATGCCACGCTCTGCCATGTACGCATCATAGTCGTACATAAAGAGCACGATGGGCTTGCGCGTGATGGAAAAATCGAAGAAAACGCTGGAATAGTCCGTAATCAGCACGTCCACAGCATTCAAAAAGCTGTAACTGTCCACGTCATCCGGGAATTTTACAATGTGCTTATAGCCTTCGATCGGCACCTTGTCTTTTACAAGCGGATGCAGGTTCACGTACATGATCTGCTTATCCGTCAGCGCGCTGTCGAACTTTGTCAGCAGGTCGCGGACTTCCGCTTCGTACCCGCCTTTGTTTGCGCCGGAGCTCATCGCGCCGCGCCAAGTCGGCATGTAGGCAAAGGTTTCCTTGCCGTCCATTCCGTATTGCTTCCGCACCGCCGCTGCCGCGTCTTTATCCCAGAATATCGCGTTGCGCGGGTACCCGCTCAGGATCACCTTTCCCGTATAGAGGTGGTTCAGGTTGTAATCTTCCATCATGTGATCCATCGTATAGCGGTTCGGGTGCAGAAGATAGCTGCTGTGCAGGAAATTGCGCTGCATGTTGCTCATATCCTGAATGCCCATCGCCATTTTTTTGCCGAGGGTCTTCAGCGGCGTTCCGTGCCATGTATTCAAATAGACCTGCCCTTCACGGCGGATAAAATACGTTGGGAAGCTCACGTTATTTACAAGGTATCGGCTCGTTGCCAAAATCTTCTGGTATTTTCTCGAGCCGAGCAGGATAAGCTGCACACGGTTCAGACCATACGCATCTAATATCTTCCGGTGCTCGCCCATCAGCTCTTTTTTCGACGTGTAATAGATGGTAAACGTCGGATCCTTTGCCAGCTCGCGCATCATTGCGAACGGCGAGTCATTCAGGTTCGTGCCGTGGAAGGATTCAAAAAGCACCTGCTTGTCGCAAAGCGGCTTCTTTTTACACGTGCGCACGTAGTAGTATTTATTCAAATAACTGCGCTTTGAGAAAACCGTCAAAGCCTTGCGCATCGTTTTTGCCGCTTTGCCCAAAAGGCGCAGCACGGAATTCGGCATCATGCTGTAAAGATACCACGTGAACTCGTGCTTGGCCAAAGCGCCCATCAGCCGTTTTTTGGAGAAGAAAAAGTCAAAAAACGCCTTGTTTCTGCGCCAGTCATCAAAATAGCGATCCAGATGCTGAAAGCCCTTATGGACGACTTTAAACTGCAGATCTTTATCTTTATATGCCGTAAAATCGCGGAAGCGCAGGATCGTGTGCTTCAAATTGATGAAGCCGAGCACCTCTTTAAACTCCTCGAATGCGCCTTCCCGAATATAGTACTCGTTCATGATTGCGAGCGAATCATACATCTGCAGGATGTTCTCGGAGAATGTCGCCGTGATTGCGCCTTCACGCTTTAGAATATAGTAGTACAGCGGCTCGTTTACTTTGGAGATTCGGTTGGCATGCAGCATCAGCGGATAGATGGTCGCAATGTCCTCATAAATTTTCCCTTTCGGGAAGCGTATCCCCGTGCGCTCAAATAAGGCGCGGCGGTAAATTTTATTCCAGGCATACGGTGCATTTGTGTACAGAAGCTTCGGGTTTTCGTGCAGGCTCACA